>Ga0209349_1001017_pt1 | contig 14086 bp, 17 predicted proteins | sample ETNvirnome_2_130_FD_184067 | JGI IMG/M metagenome (GOLD analysis project Ga0209349, IMG submission 184067) | Marine viral communities from the Pacific Ocean - ETNP_2_130 (SPAdes) (version 2) | ecosystem: Environmental > Aquatic > Marine > Oceanic | place: Pacific Ocean | collected 2013-06-22
AAAAGGAGTACACATTTCGTGTACCCCTTATGTTTTACCTTAGATACAGAATTTATCAGGATATATTTCCTTAGTAACTCTATCTGCCACTCTAATAACTCTACATTTTCGGGTATTTGAGCTAAACTTAGAGTAAGAATTTCTCAAAGCACTTAATACCATAAACGGTACTAAAATAATATCTATTTCATCGTCATACTGTAATTTCTGCAAATCATCAAAAACTATTTTAGGTACCTTTGTGCTTATTTCAATATCTTCCCATTTTTCTTGGTTAACAACAGTTTCATCTATATCAAGACTCATTGCTTTAGCTCTTTCAGGAGCACAAGCCGGGAGTATTTCACCAGTAGTGAATTTAAATTCATGTGGTGAACTCCAATTAGCTATTCTTATGCCGTTATCTAATGTTATTACTGGACATACTTTATCCATATTATTTCCTTCCTATTTATTAGTAAGACAAAAAAAGGGGTATACATTACGTATACCCCTGTAGCTTATGACAAATTAGTCATTAAGCCAAACTTGAAGATTGTTTCATCTTTAAGTTTTCTGATTGGCTGAACAGAACGCCTAACATTAGTATCAGATAATAGTTTATCTAATCGTTTAGCGTCTTCATCAGTCATATCATCATTCCTTACATATAAGAATCTCTTATGTGCAGGGTTTTGACGATAGACTTGTTGCCAATCTTCGCCCTTCTTCCACTCATCTGTGAACCAGAAAGGACTTCTGGTTGTTTTAGATGTTTCATTTTGATTGTCTACGTATGTCATATATGACCTCCTATGTTATTAGTTAAGGGTAACAATCACAAAAAGGAGTTAAATAATAGTAATCTGAGTAGGCGTAAGCCTACACCTTTGGAAATTTTGCTATCAATACTTCAAGCTCCAATTACCGCTTGGATTAAGGTTGAGGATTCGAACCTCGTATTGCAATGATCCATGCCTTCAACATCCGTCGATGCTTAGAATATATTGATAGCATTAAATATTTGGCAGAGAATGAGACCAGTTACCCTCTCGGAGTTGTCCGCTATACGGCTTTTGGCGTATCTGGCTAACACTCATTCTCATTATATTACACTTTGGTTGTCGGTAATAATATAATCTGCCATTTTTATATAGGACATTTTTAGTCTTATATTTGAAGAAAGGGGGATAGTATTAAATACCCCTAAACTATTGCTAAAGTCTCACCGCTTATGATTCACTAAATTGTTCCTTAGATAGTGTCAAGCATCGGCTACATTATTGGTGGGTAACTAACGTCTATATCTTGGCCAGCAGTCCGGTGTTTCCACATGGTGCACTCCAAACCGTTGGCTATAGATCACAGTTAACCAATCATAATCGTACCGAAAGTCGGATTAATCCGTACGGCTGTCGACATACCACGATGATAACTTTAGCAAAAAAAGGTGTAACAGATTACTCTACTACACCTTAATTAGTACAACTTCATTCATAACACATTCACCTTTACAATGTCCACATTCTTCAGTTTCATTTAACATTTGTTGAGTTCCGCTACAATCTTTTGTTGATGAGCAGTTATGCCCCCACGCCATTGGATGGCGTTCTTTATTTCCACACACATCACATTCTGTTATCATATCTTCCATGAGTTCATCCATTATAAACCTCCCTGTTTATTAATTGGTACTTTCTTTATGATTGTACCAAAGAAAGGCGTAACAGATTACTCCATTACGCCTAATTGACATCATTGATACTGAGAAGGTATCTTATCATCTGAGTTGTTGAACCACTCATCATATTCCCAGCACGCTGGACATCCATCGTGCCAGAAATGCTCTTCAGCATTGAGAGGACAGGCTATCTTAGATAGCAAGTCCTTGATAGGTGATGTAAATCTACCACAAGGTAGATAACAGTACAATTTGAATAGAAACATTTCCATGTGATTACCTCTTGAGTTAGTTATTAAACATATACATACAAAGGCGTTTTTTTGTTCTTAATATTATGAACAGAGGAAGGCAAGCCTAATGGTGTACTGCCATCTCCCATCATGATTCATACTTTTCAAGTTGTTGAGAAAGTATTAGGAATCCTCTGTTCAATTTTAGTTACAATAAAAGACTTAAGAGATACTTACAGGTTTCTAAAACCCTGTTAATGGTATACTTGCACATAAACTGGCAAAACCATTTACCTTTGATAGAGGTATCTCTAAAGTCACAGAAGGGAGTGTCTTAACTCAAGAGTATCCCAATTAATTCTTTTGCTTATAGTCTAAAGACCCAGCAATACAATCAACTATACATCTTCTAAGCTCTATCACCTGCTTATCTGGGTGTGATACTTGTTTGTATTGCTTAAGTCTGATATAACGACTTATCATCAGCCTTGGAAAGAGTGTGAACGATATATCAAAAAAAGGTGCAACATAAGTTACACCTAATTATTATAGCCCAGAGAATAGTACCCAGACAACTGTAGACATTCCCCAGATTATTACCACTGTAAGTAAAGTAAGGAATGTTACTATTACAAGATTACAGAGGAAGTCTATGTATTTTGATAGGTTCATATGAGTTAATTACTCCTTTCACACAAAGGCGTGTATTAATGTCCCTCCTGCTACGGGTATGGCATAGCCATAGGGGTAGCGAGTGGACAATGGGTGGGTAAGGTATACTGAGCGTAGCACCTTGATTTCTAACGTAGTTAAAAAGTAAGGCATAACACCGAAGTGCTACACCTTACATTAGTTATGAGCTGGGATTTGATTTAACTTCATCCTTGACTGCTTTAACTACGCCCTTAGCAGAGCGTATAGTTACACGGCCTATAGCCTTGAACAAGCGACCAGTCTTCTTAGCAGTGTTAGATAGTTTAGTAGTGTTGATAGTTATAGTCATGATAATGACCTCCTTGAGTTAAGTTACTAAGTAATACATACAAAGGAGTCATTGCATAACGTAACTCAACCGGAAATTCTAACGTAATAAATAACCCGCCCCCCGATTTGCATCGGGGTAGGTAACGTAAACTTCTCCCACGCACACTGTAAATAATTTTTAGGAACTTTCATTACTCTCAAGTAGTTAATATTTAGTACTTTACATGAATCAACTTAAAGTGTTACATTAGCATATGCCAAAAAAAGTAGTTTACGAAGTTTTCAATACTGATACCGGGGAGTTTGAAGACAGGTTAGCAGATGAAGAAGAGGTAAAAAAGGCTTTTGAGGTATATTTCAAAGATTATGAATTTTATGAGGCAGAGCGTAAGATAGTAGATTCAATAATTCAAATGCACATAAACGGCAAAATACACCCTAAATCCAATATTGTGAATTAATCCATGAATTTAAGTAATACATATATAAGTAATATATTACTATGTAAGCTTCTTTATATAGACTTACGTACATACTATTGTAATACATATATAAGTAATACATTACTAAGAGAGTATAATGGATAGAATCAAACGTAAAGTCGGGGGACAGATGCAAGAGTACGATGTATTCGATGGTAGGGAAGACCCGGTAGAACGTTTAAATCCAATTTATTGGCAAGAGGGAACTAAAGATGACTGGGTATATACTGATGATGGGTATGTAGCCCAGTGCCTTGAGCGTAAAACCTACACAGACGCTCATAAACGTACCAAGACGCTTGTAAAGCTTACATGCGGGGTGCAATGGGTGCAGCCGAACTCAAAGCTCCTATATGAGCCAAATAAGGCTGCTGGCATATATTCTATGGTTAAGCCTAGGTCTTGGCAGGAAAGGGAAGTTAAAAGGCAGCGTACATCTAATGTGGTAACTGCATATGTGCAACAGTTGATGGATGGACAGAAACCAGACTGGTCAATGCTGGGTAATATGTATAGACCAGATCAGAAGATACCTGAAGCAACCGTTAAAAGATTATTCAAACAAAGAGTGATAAAGAATATGGTAGAAGAAAAAATGAAAGAAGTCCTTGCATCCAGAGGGGTTAGCAAGGGATTCGTACTAGATACAATGCTAAAAGCAATAGATATTGCCGAAGGCAAGCAGGATGTGTCCAATATGCTGCGTGCAGCAGAGAATTTTGTAGACATGTTAGAGATGAAACCCTCAAGAAAGGTTACTACCGATACATTACAGATCGATATGTCCAGTCAGATCATGGATAAGATTGAAACTGAAGAGAAGAAACTGATCGCATCTAGGAAAACAGAGGAGAAAACCAAAGATGAAAGCACTTTACCGTGAAGATGACCCTGTTAGTCACCCAAAACATTACACACAAGGCATTGAAGTCACAGACTTTATTGCATCATGGCAGATGGATTGGTTCAGGGGTAACATTATTAAGTACATCGTGAGGTGTCCATACAAGGGAAACCCGGTGAATGACTTAGAAAAGGCTAAATGGTACATAGATGATCTAATAAGTCGTCTAGAGAATGATGAAAATCCGCCCTCAGCTTGCTTCTAAAGATACAAAAGGATGGTATATAGATATGGCAAGGAAGCGTTGCTGCAATTTTACTTCAGGAAAATGCATTGGAGGGTTTTTTAAGGTGTTTGGATACCAAGTTGTTAATTGGGAAGACCCTGATTTTTCTAATAAGAACTGTGTTGCTCATAAGAAATGTAAATTTTTTGATAATTATGTTCTCCAAGTGCCCAAAGAAGTGTAATAGTATCTGCCCGCATGCAGGAGAGCAGGATGAAAATCTACATTGTGGGTTTATTGCTGCTCCCTTCAGGGCTACTATGGTTGAGAATTTACCTGATTGTCCGTTAAAGATGACAAAGTATCAGGTAAGGAAGTATGTTAAAGGTAGAATTTGGAAAAACTAGATAAAATTAGAGAAAAACTTAAAGATGATATTATACTTTTCGGTAAAATCTGCTTCCCAACGATGTTCTCAATCGACTCACCTCCTTTTCATCATGAGATAGCAGACATTCTCGCAAATAAAGAGAACCGAAAGGTTAGTATCATTGCCCCACGTGGGCATGCCAAGTCATCGCTTGTTGCATGCGTCTTTCCACTCTGGCATATATTTACTGATGTGGGGCAAAAGTTTATCGTCCTCTCCTCAAAGACTGAAGGCCATGCTGTTCGTCTACTCCAGACGATCAAGAATGCTCTTGAATACAGCATGGAGCTTCGGTCTGTATACGGATACTGGGGACAACACTCTTCAAGACAGTGGACAAGGACTGAAATTGTACTAAAAGACGATACAATGATTATGTGCAGGGGTACAGGACAGCAGGTAGTTGGATTAAAACACGGGAATCAGCGTCCTACGCTGGTAATACTGGATGATCCTGAAGATATGAACAATACTAAGACCTCAGAAGCCATGGAATTTAATTTAAGATGGCTTTTGCAGGCCTTGATACCGGGACTTGATGCTAAGAGGGGAAGAATTGCAGTTATTGGAACTCCGCAGCACCAACGCTGCATGGTAGAGATGCTTCAGCAGATGTATGATTGGAATGCATTAAGGTATAAAGCCCTCCAAGATGACGATACTGCTCTCTGGCCTGAGATGTGGCCTGCAGATAAATTAAAAGCAGAGAAAGAATCCCTAGATTCCATAGGAAGGGTGTCTTCTTTCTATCGTGAGTACCAATGTGAGATAATTGGAGATGAGGATCAGCTATTTAAGGAAAAATATCTACAATATTATGATGGAGACTTAAAATTTGTCGATGGAGAAGCCTATATGGAGCTTGGATCAGGTAACTGGATACCGGTAAACGTATTTATGGGCGTTGATCCAGCATCTTCAGTAAGAAAACATGCCGACTATTCTACAATTGTAGCAGTGGCAGTTGATTCTAAGAACAATAAGTACGTTCTACCCTATTATCAGAAGCGAGCCACCCCCATGAAACTGGCAGATGATATTATTTCTTACTTTAAAAGGTACAAGCCGGTGAAAACCCGTATTGAATCTATAGGATATCAGGAAATGCTTAGAGACTACTTAAGAGTTAAGGCAGATGAGGAGGGATTATTCATCCCCGGTTTGGAAATAAAGGAAACGCCAAGGGCTTCCAAGTCATCAAGGCTTGAAACTATGCAGCCTTGGTTCGCACAGAAGAAAATTTATTTAAAAAAAGACATGGATTCTTTAAAAGATGAGCTATTGATGTTTCCAAGAGGTAAGCATGATGATCTATTAGACGGTTTATACTATGCTACCAAGGGTAATTACATACCAAATCATGGTGTTGAACAAGTAAAAACACGTCACTCTCAAAAATCTTATAGAAAAAAAGCACATGATTGGCTAACATCATGAAACTTTTCTTTAACTGATGCGTCTTATATGCAGTTATCGTTAACTTTAACTTCAAGGGAAAATGGCTGAAAAAAACCCAGAAGTTCAGATTTCTGAAGAACTTCTAAGAGATTATGCTTCTGTTCGTTCTAAGTGGGCGAGACAAGCAATAGAAGACAATGAATTCCGTAATGGAATGCAATGGACAAAAGATCAGGTCGATACGCTTACACGCAGAGCACAGGAGCCCTTAGTGGTAAATGTCATATATCCTGCCGTTGAACAGGCAAAGGCTCTCCTTACGGCAAATGCTCCTCGTTTTCAGTCTACTGGACGTGAGAATAGCGATGTACGTACTGGCACTATCTTTTCTGATCTAATGTCATGGGTATGGGATAATTCTTCAGGAAATACTGAATTGAAGGAAGCAATTGATGATTATTATGTTAAGGGTATTGGATGTATGATGGTCTATCATGACCCGAATGCAGACTATGGCAAAGGAGAGCTTTTCATCAAGGCCATTGATCCCTTGAATGTATATATAGACCCCTCCAGCACAGATGCATTTATGAAAGACGCATCTAATATTATTATTTCCAAACTCCATTCAGAATCACAGCTTATTGCTATGTATCCAGAACTGGAAGCTGTTATTAGAGAAGCAAACGAATCTAAAGTTGCTCCTTCTGATGATAGCGTAAGATATGGTCTTGAAGATCAAATGGTCTCTAAAGGCGATATTGAATCTTCACGTATGGGCACTAAGCACGACCGGCAGCTTGAAGTTATTGAAAGGCTTTCAAAAATAATGGTTCCCCACTATCGTGCCTATGATCCTAACACAAATAATGAAAAGATCATGACCGAAGTGGAATTTCAGGAATATTCTAAAAAACCAGCCTTCGTTATATCAAATAAAAATACAGATAGGATCATTACTGACGATCTTGAGGTGCAGCAGTATCAAGAGATTCAAGAAGAATTTGGAAATATATTCCATTTAATGATGAATCCTGTTACCGGCGAACAGATGATGATGCAGGGAGAGGAAACAGCCGCTGCCTTACCTGATACAACTACAATGCTACAACCTATTACTTATGGTGAACTGATTGAAAGAGGTGATATTATATCTAACCAGATAGGTATTACCCGTATTTACCAGATTGTATCTATAGGTGGAACATTATTATTTGAAAATATGCTGCCATTGGAAGATTATCCAATTGTTGCGTTTATGAATAATCATAATCGTAACCCATATCCCTTATCAGACGTAAGAATGGTTAAAGGGTTGCAAGAGTATATTAATAAGATCAGGTCTTTAATAGTAGCGCATGCTTCTTCGTCTACCAACGTGAAGCTATTAATACCACGTGGGTCTATGAATAGAAAGAATTTAGAGGAAGAATGGGGACGGGCAGGTACTGCAGTCATAGAATACGATCCAGAACTTGGACAACCTATTGTAGCAGGGCCGGTACCACTGCCAAATGAATTATATAAGAATGAATCTGATGCTAAGGCTGATATAGAAAGAATTTTAGGTATTTATTCGCTTATGCAAGGCGATCCTTCAAATATGCCACAGACATTTAAAGGTACTATTGCTCTTGATGAATATGGACAGAGAAGGATTAAGAGTAAAAGAGATGATATTGAAGAAGGATTAAATCAATTGGCAAGAGTAGTAGTAGCCTTTATTCAGGCTACTTATAATACCCAAAAGGTTATTCGCCTTCTGCAGCCCAATAATAAACCTAAACAATTAACAATTAATGAGCCTATGTATGATAATATCTCAGGAGAGTTTCTAGGTAGGCTTAATGATGTAACGGTTGGCAAATACGATATTGTGGTAGTATCTGGTTCCACATTACCGTCTAACCGGTTTGCCCGCTTTGAATACTATATGGAATTATATAAATCTGGACTTATTGACCAGATTGAAGTATTAAAGCAGACAGAAGTTGCAGATATGGAAGGCGTAATCAATCGTTCCAGTAAAATGAAACAGCTTACGTCACAGGTTAGCAGCCAACAGAAACAGATAAAAGATTTGTCTGGAGACTTGCAGACAGCCCAGCGTGAGTTGGTACATGCGAGACAGCGTGTAGAAGTAGAAAAATTCAAGTCAGACCTGAAAGAATCATCTAACCGTGCTGATATGGCTACCCAGCTTTATAAATCACGAACTGAAGATGAATTAAAGAAGGTTAAAGGTGTTGTTGCTGAGCGAGAAGCTTCAAACAACGAAATAATCCCATTGGAGGAATAATGGAAAACCAAACCGCAAGTAATGCTGAGACTCAGAACCCAGAAGTAGGACAACAGAATGGTCTGTTTGCTACCGATGAGCAACCCAATGTACGTCCTGAGCCTTCAATTACCCAAGCCCCACTAACCGTGGAACAACCAGAGGTTCAAACTGCACAGGGCAGTGAAGTTGCTGAAGCTCAAACAGAAGAAGAAGCATTGGGAAAAGACGACCCTCAAAGAATGGCTTATTGGCAATCACAGGCAGATAAAGCCAAGAATGATAATGCTCGTATGGCGCAAGAACTGGATATGTATAAATCAGCTCTTGCTCAACAATCGCAGCAACAATCATTGTCCAATGAAACACATCAACAGCCACAAGATGATTCATTGAAGGAGCCTATGCCTCCCGAAAAGCCGCTTAATTACAACGAGGTTGACGCATATAACGATCCTGAGAGTGATTCGTTTAAATTTAGACTTCAAAAAGAAAGGTTTGTCGATGATCGATATGATTACCTGAAGAATCTTGAGTATTCAAGATTACAGGAAACTGAATCGATGATGGCACAACAACAGGAACAGCAAATGGTATCACAAGCTTACAATCATGTAAGAAGTGCTTACAACTGGACTGACCAAAAAGCTAGTGGATTCATTAACTGGGCTTCTGATCCTAGAAATGTTTCACTAGATATTCTTGCGAAGCTATTTGATCTAACGAACGCTCCCACACCCAAGCAAGTACAAGTAAATCAGAAAATGGCAGAATATAACCAACAGGCCGAGGCGTTAAAGATACCTACCACGACTGCAGTGCAGACTGGTACGGCTAACCCTGAACCCAATGACGCCGATATGTTCAATGCTGCTTTACTTGCTCATAGTAAAGTTAGGAGATAGTTAATTATGGCTATTGCAAACCTTACCGGGTCTGGAGTACTATATACTGATCGACGAGATTTCTACATTAGCCCTCAAGTTGTAAAAGAACTATGGACTGATGTGGCGCCGTTTACTACGGTAGTCGCTAGTCGAGAAACTCGTACTCCCACTGACCCCTTGTTCAAAATGTTTGAACATAGAAACCCATGGGAAAACCAACGTTTCGTAGCAAATGAAAACCTTGCTGCCCAAGCCGCTGATGATACTGAATCAGACGACATGGATATCGATGGAATTGTTGGCTTACCCGCCACAGCAGATAGTAGCTATCTTGGACTCGAATGTGAAGTCTGGGATACTACCGAAGCTACACTACGTGGACATGTAGTAATAACAACTGTAACAGATGGTGACACGATTAAATTCAAAAATCTTGGAACCTCAGCTATTGACGTTGCAGATAACGATGTTTTCATCGTTGTCGGTAATGCACATGGTGAAGGTACAGTTGCTGCTAATGCATGGGCTGACGAACTGAAAGTCGTGTGGAATAGCACACAGATTTTCAAAACACCTCTGGAAATCACCGGGACATTAGAAGCCGCCGCACTTCGTGGCGAATCTTCTGAGCTTGCTCGTTTGAGATTACAGAAATCACAAGAACACAAGATGCAGAAAGAAAAAGCATTCTTGTTTGGTGGTTCCCCAATTGGAACTGGACTAGCTGACTCTCGTGACGGAACTTCATCTGAATCTTTTTCAGATGGCGGAAGAACTGACGCAAACAGTAACAGAGTTCGTACTACAATGGGACTTGTAACCGCAGTTATCAAATATGGTGATACATCTGGTGATGATCAAAGTGTATTCACTGTATCTGAAGCTACTTATGGCTACGGCGATTTCGTGGATGATATGGAAAAAGTTTTCCAATACGTTCCTGAAAGCGGAGCTAAGATAGCATTTTGCGGTGCCGGTGCCATGAGTTACTGGTCGAAATTGGACGGTGCTTCCGGTCTTGCAGGTAATTCTGCATGGAATATTGATATAGGCCCATCTGAAAGAAATTCTTTGGGCTTCAATTACCGTCAACTGGAAACTCCTCATGGAGTTATTCATATGGTACCGACACCCGCACTTCGTGGCCCATATAATAAATATATGGTAGTCGTATCAGATGAAAACCTGTTCCATTCTGTTTATCGTCCACCTGTTTATCAGGCGAATGTTAAAACAGATGATGCCTACGATGGCGTAAAAGACCAGTACATGTCTGATGAAGGACTTGGATTAACCCTGATTGAATCTCATAAGATATTCAAGATAACTGATTAAGGGGGCTAATTATGGCAAGACCTTATATTAAGGGCTCAAACGCTGCTGTTCCGAGTAAAACTGCAAGTTTTACAATTGGAAAAGCTGACAATGGAAAGTCATTTATCCTATCTGGCGGAGCAGTTACTGTTACGCTGCCTACTATTTCAAGTTCTTTTAAAGGATTTGGTTGCCAAGTTATATCTGGCGATGATAGTGAGCATGTGATAAGTGGTGGTGCAAGTAAAATATACTACCATGGTAGTTATGGTACTGACCACGCAACACAAACCGGTAGAGACATACATGAAACAGTATCATCTCTTACATTAAATGCAGGCGCAATTAATGATACGATTGATATTCTTTGTGATGGTACAAACTGGTACTGTAATGGTTCAACAAAAGCAACGGTAGACGCAGGTTAACAACAATTAGGGTGGGGGAGCAATCTCCCACCTATTGTTAAAGGAAAATAAATGTCATTTCAGACACAAATAGAAGACCTAGTAGGGCAGACAGTAACAGATACTACTGCTTTAACTGATTTTCTTACATCAACAGCTAGAGAGATTACTGATATTCTTCCAGATGATGTTCTTATTAAGAACGCTACACTGGATACTTCAGATACCTCTAATCCATATGATGCAACAAACGCACGCATTCTATCTGTTGCAAGAGATGGAAGATATGCAACAGAAGTGCCTTATGGTATGAGTTCATATGTTGCAGATAGCGGAAGTATATATGCTTCTAGCGTAAGAGACCCGGTGTATTATTATCAAGGAAGCAGCATGTATGTTATACCTGCGCCAAGTGGAAGCAAGCCATTCGAAATATTAAAATTTGCTTATCCAACAGTTGCATATGGAGGTACTTCTGGTATAGCTAATTTCCCAGATAGCGCTGAGTATGCTGTTATCTTAGGAGCAGCCTCAAGAACATTAATGCATTTAATGGCAAATGGATATTTTACAACCAGTACTGCTATTACAACTGCGCTTACCTACTTTAAAGCTGCATTAGATCAGGCAGAAACAGCAGGTGATAAATTTGAACAAGATGCTAGCGATTCTATTTTTGGTGACGAAGAGACGTTTCTGACAGCAAATTCTACTTTAACAAAAGTAAAAGCCGCCCTTGATAGAGCTAAGGCTTATGTTGATGGTGATGAACCTTCTGCTACCACAGATGCTTATGGAGCATTGGCAAATGAAGATGTGGAAATAGTTCAAGCTGCATTAGGCATTGCATCAACTGAAATGCAAAGAGCTCAGGCTCACCTTCAGGAATGGACATCAATTGGCGATATGAGAGTTAAAGAAATCAATTCTGCTCTATCTGAAGCACAAGGATATGCTCAAGAAGCTCAAGTTAGAATGACAGAAGAGCAATCTAGATATAGTTGGATGGGAGAACAATACCAAAGATTGCAAGCTGAATATCAAAGAGAGCTTCAAAGATTAAGAGGACAGAAATGACCCAATTACAAATGGTAGAAACGGTTAGGCAGCATCACCCTAAGATATCTGAAACACAGATCAGGCTTTGGTTGAATCATGCCTTAGATGAATTTGCGAGGAGAACAAGAATTAAGAACGGTGCATTTACATTTAGTACTGCAGCCGATCAAAGATATTATGGTCTTTCAGATGATATTCTGGAAATAACATCTGTTGATTATGACGGATATGATATTCCAAGATTGGGAGCAAGACCAGAACAAAGAGATATAACTTAATGGCAGAACAAAGAAAATTCGCATGGTGGGCAGAGCGGGACGCAATTGCTATTGTTAAAAGAACAGTTGATAGTGGCTCTAAAGTATATGGTAGTCCATCTGAAGTAAAGACAGTTACTGTATTTGGAGTAAAACGCCCCAATTTATTTGTAGCTGCTGATTCCGGTACTGCAAATACAACTACCGGTATGACTGAAGAACCAGATATACCTGCTGAATTTCATCATACTATAGTTGCCAAAGCTATACAAAGAGGATACGAATTAGATGCTCAAACTTTAAATGCTGCTACATATTGGGAAAGACAGTTTGACAAAGGAGTTCTAGAGGGCAAGAGACACGCAAATACAGGAAGAGTTCAAAAACCAATTCTTAAACTTCATGGATTTGAACCTACATCATACCCAAGTAAAGACAAGGATGAGTCATGACTGAATTAACAGTAACGACTCCTACTTGGACTGAAACATCTATATCTGCAGCAAGCATTACTGAGCATGCCGGCTATACGTCAAATATGACAGAGCTGGGTGCTTATTCTATATCTTTTACAGAAAGATTTCCAACCCCAGAAGGAAAAAGTACTTACTGGGAATCAACATCAACAACATGGGAAAGTGGAGATACACCGGTAATTTGGATCGGCATGGATGAAGCTAGCTCATATTCGGAGGCAGACTAATGGCAGTTGCAAAACAGTTACATAAATATAACGCCAGTGAAGCTTTAAGTTCTGAATATGCATCTGCATGGACAGAAAGTTCAAGAGGACAAACGTGCTCAAGCGGTACTAACGATGAGATAAACCTTGCAGTAACAACAGGGCATACAGTTTTGTATGTCTATTGTGAGGAGCTTTGCTCAATAGGTTTCGACAATACAAGTGGTGACGCTAATGGGAACGATTCACTTAGAATTGAATCTGGAAAAACACACAAATTTTATATTCCTAATGGCGCTACATACGTTCACGTAGAGGGGCAGGGCGCTTCAGGGAATAAATATTGCTACGTAGTAACAGGATAATATCATGGCAGACAATCTTAAATTTTTAGAACGAGAAATCTTAAACAAGGTACTTAATGCCGGTGAGGATGCATTAAATGTAGACCTTACTGCTGGCGGGTCTGCTATGTTAGTAGATGATGCAGCCTTTACACCCGGTACATCAACGGTACAAATGATCGGTGCAGAATTCGACGATACAGGCCCAGATTCTGTTGACGAAGGAGATGCTGGTGCAGTCAGAATGTCTGCGAATCGAAATATCTATACAACGATTAGAGATGCAGCAGGAAACGAAAGAGGAGTTAATGTAGATGGTTCTAATCAATTACAAGTAGTTGAAGCTAGTGCATCAGCTATTGCAACGGACGCAGCTGCTATTGAAGTATTATTGACAGCTGCAAACGTAGACCATGCAGCTAACGAGGTTTTATTAGGTACTATTGACGCCGATACAAATGCTATTAAAGGGCATGTAGACGGAATTGAAACTTTAATAACATCTACTAATTCAAAGATAGATACATTTGATGCAGTATTAGATAATATACTTACAAAAAATACTGAGATAGATGCAGTGCTTGATACTATTGATGCTGAT
>Ga0209349_1001018_pt1 | contig 14071 bp, 18 predicted proteins | sample ETNvirnome_2_130_FD_184067 | JGI IMG/M metagenome (GOLD analysis project Ga0209349, IMG submission 184067) | Marine viral communities from the Pacific Ocean - ETNP_2_130 (SPAdes) (version 2) | ecosystem: Environmental > Aquatic > Marine > Oceanic | place: Pacific Ocean | collected 2013-06-22
GAGGAAGCTTGGGCGGAGATCCATACGCAAGGCTTGGAACACTTTTTGGGAGAGTAGGATGGGACTGGAATATTTCTTGTTGATCGGCCTTGGGGCATTTATCGTCGGCCTCTTGTCAGGCTCGTAGCATGACCGCGAGCGAAACAGACATCCGGCGCTGGGAAGAAGCTGGGCGCGGGGATATCCTTGACAGTGCCGGGCGGTGACGTGCAAGTCCTCGACCTCTTCAGCGGAATCGGCGGATTCAGCCTCGGACTTGAGAGAGCCGGACCTTTTCGGACCGTCGCCTTCTGCGAGCGAGACGAGTTCTGTCAAGCCGTCCTCAGAAAGCACTGGCCCGACACGCCTCTCTACGAAGACGTTAGGACCATTCCAACAGGTGGACTTGGAAGAGTTGACATCATCGTCGGCGGATTCCCCTGCCAGCCTTGGTCACAAGCCGGGCAGCAGCGAGGCGCAGAAGATGACCGTGATCTCTGGCCGGAAATGGCTCGCCTTGTTGCAGAGCTGCGACCTAAATATCTCATTGGCGAGAATGTGCGGGGCTTTGTTAGCCAGCCCATGGGCCTCCAGCGCAGCCTTTCTGATCTGGAAAACCTCGGCTACCAAGCCGTCCCATTTATTGTTCCAGCTTGCGCCGTTAACGCCCCGCATCGAAGAGACCGGGTCTGGATTGTGGCCCACGCCGCGCAGTTGCAGCGCGATGGCGGCGGAGAACATACAGAACAGGGTGAACGACAAGTTTCCAAATCTGGAAAGCGTGGTGGCACGGACGGGGAAGATGGAGGGCCACAGCAGTGGCTCCCTGAATCCAGAATGGGTGGAATGGCTGATGGGTTTCCCCGCTGGCTGGACGAACCTGACTGTGGAAGAGTTGCGACCGGAGTTAAAAACCGCGTCCCTCGACTTAAAGCCCTCGGAAATGCCGTTGTGCCGCAAGTCGTCGAGCAGATCGGACGGGCGATCCTCGCGGCGGAAGAAGGCGAATGAGTGAGTCGAACGCGGTGGTGTCGCCGGGCAGCAGCGAGGCAGCGAAGATGACCGTGACCTCTGGCCGGCGATGGCTGCCCTTGTTGAAGAGCTACGGGCTGCATGGCTCATTGGCGAGAATGTGCGAGGCCTTGGTAACCAGCCAATGGGCCTCCAGCGCAGCCTTTCTGACTTGGAAAGCCTCGGGTATCAAGCCGTCTCATTTATTGCTCCAGCTTGCGGCGTCGACGCCCCGCACAGACGCGACCGGGTCTGGATCGTCGCCAAGAAAGATGACACCGACGCCGACAGCAAGCGACCACATCGAGCGCAAGTCAACGAGCAGCGAGAAACTAAACCCACTGACAGGAAAAAGCGTGTCGCTAAACAGGTTCGTCCGTTATTGGCCGGACCCGGAAACGCAAGCCAGCGGCGTCCCATGTCTTTTGCCCACGCCGACGACGCCGGGCGGCGGCGGGGAGCGGTCAGGGGATCGGGCTGGGACAGGCGATCTTCATTACATGGCGAGGACAGGAAAATTGTGGCCGACGCCGAGTGCGAGGGAGACGGGCGGGGGCGGCTATCAGGATCCCGAAAAGATAAAAGCCAGAATGGACAAAGGCCATCAAACCAATTTGTGCGATGCAGTAAAGTTGTGGCCGACGCCGCGAGTATCGATGGCCAACGGTCCATCGGCCAAGGAGGTTGCACAAGGCGATCCGAAGCGGCGTTTGGAGACGGCGGTGAAGATGTGGCCGACGCCGACAGCGAGCGACCACAAAGGATCGGGGCCAAGCCTCATCCGCAGCGACGGCAAAAATCGCCTCAACGACCGACTGGACTATGCGACGGAACAGCGAGCGCAGAATGGTGGGCAACTGAACCCGGCGTGGGTCGAGTGGCTAATGGGGTTCCCAACAGGATGGACAGACTTAAAGCCCTCGGAAGAAAAGGTAATCTACAATGAGAAAGAAAATGCCGAATAGGCGCCCAGCGGTCACGCGGGTGCTAGAGACGCTGACTGATCGCTACTACATCAGTTTGGGGATTGACCCAGAGGATCTCGAAACCAGGGAGATTTTCATACGCGGATCGAAAATCGGCAGCGATATGGATTTACTTTTGGACGATGCGTCGTTGATTTTATCCTTGGCACTTCAGAACGGCCTGTCCTTGGAGCAGTTACTGCACAGTTTGGATACCGGTCGAGAGGAGGGTGGTAAGTCTGTCTTGGCCTCTGCCATTCGGATCATGGGCGAGGAGTCCATGGCCCTGGAACAGACGGCATGAAAAAGGCCGAGAGCGTCTATGAGGCTCCCACCAAGGTGCGTAGAAGGGGGCACCCCTACCCACGAAACGTGCGCAAGAAGCTGGGTCCAAAATCTTCCTGGCGCACTTGCAAGAAGAAGTACAGAGGCCAGGGGTGAGGGTCAGTCGCGAATTTTAAGTGCGTCGAGATCGTAGCCCATGGCGAGCAGCATTATTTCGATTTTGTAGATTGACGGCTCGACAATCCTGTGTTTCTCGTATTTTTCGATGGTATCCGTGCCGACGCCGGTAAGCGCAGACAACCGCGACCGCGAGAACCCAACCTCTTTACGGATGTCGGACAAGACGAGCCCCCAAGCGGTTGCCACGTCCTCTTCGCAGGGAAGTGTATTTCTCATCGTTGCCTCAGTTCTTTGGTGAGTCCGAAACGTCCCAGTCTCCGAGCATTTCCTCAAAGTCCACGTCTGACTCGGTGGCCATCATAGCCAAGCCTGATGTCAGCAGTGAAGACATCAGGTGCATGACGTTATGCATACCGATGCTGGCCGCTCCGGTTTCGACGGCCACCCGGAACAGCACCATGCTCTTCAAGGGCGGTGGGGCCTCGAAGTCGGAGGTTCGCTCGAAGATTTCACGATAAAACTCCTCGAGTTTGTAGGACTCGCTAAAGATTTCATCGGGGTCGGTCATACGGTTAGCCCCTTGAAAAGGAGGTTTCCCAGTTTGCGGCACATCTGGCGCAGCTCGATGTCGGTTGGCTCGCTGCGAGCGCAATCTACTAGAACAGCAATCTCCTGGCCAACAGATCGTTGATTAATGTCCGCCAAGCGGAGCAGCTCCTCCCACGCAGAAATTGGGACTGCAACGCTTTTAAACTTTTTTGTATCAGGCATTTCATGCTTCCTTCTTTTGTTCGTCCTCCCAGGACCCCGGGCAGGGGAGGAAATCCCGGTGCTCGCGGTCCACGGGATAGTTCCGACAAGTGTTGGGACGCAACTCGTGGATTCGGCAGTCCCAGATGTCTTTTTTCCTTTGCTTCCGTAGCCACGGGCACCTCCCAGACAGGACTTCCTCGCCTGTTTTGCTATTGAACCATAGGTCGGCGGTGCGTATGCCGTCGCCCCAATCAAAAATGAAGGCGGTGGCCAGGATATCCTGGCGGTCGGCCTCTTCCCAGCGTTGGAGATCTTCCTCGTCAGCCCACATGCTTCCCATGAAAGACCCGTGGGAGCAGCATTTGCCGCACCGAGTGCAATTGAAGTGGTTCATGTCTTCTCCTCAATTTTGATGCCAATGGACTTGGCCTTGCGCTTGCCTTTCAAGGCATCGCGCACGAGTTGCGCTTGGGCCTCGTTGGCAACGACAATATCCACGGGCATTGTGCCGTTGGATATGGCTATGCACTCGCGAACGGATCGGTCGGCTTCCTTGGCGGTCATCAGCTTAACCATTCTCTAAACTCCTCTCCCATCACCGTTTGCGCGATGTCCATTTTGTTGCGCAGCGCCTTGACGATCCGTTCGTCAATGGTGCCTTCCGCGATCAAATCGATATATGTGACGTGTTTGCGTTGGCCAATCCGGTGGGCGCGGTCTTCCGATTGCATTCGCACAGCGAGATCGAAGCTGTTAGCAAAGTAAACAACTGTCTGCGCGGCGGTGAGTGTGATGCCGTAGCCGCCCGTCTGGGGATTGCCGACAAAGTAACGTGCGCCACCGTTTTGGAATCGCTCGATGGCGTTGCTCCGGTCCTCATCGGAGGTGTCACCGAAGTAGCTCACTGTTGACCCTGAGCCGTGGGCCTTGGTCAATGCCGCCGTGATGCGTTTCACATCGTGCCGAAACCGGGACCAGATGATGGCCTTGTCGTCGGTCTCTTCCAGACAGGCGAGGAGTTCGTTCAGGCGGTTATCTTCGATTTCTATCAGTTCGCCGTTGTCGGATTTGACGTGTGCCGACAGAACTTGTTGCATCCGCAACAATTGAGTCATGATGTTGGTCGCGGTCATGAATTTCTCGTCTTCGATATGCGCCAACGCATAGTCGGTCAATTCACGGTAGATGCGAGACTGCTCGTCCGTGAGAGTGACATCTCGCCGTGTGTAAATCTTGGCGGGGAGATCCAGGCACTCGTCCTTGGTGACACGGCTCGAGAAGCTCTTGATCATGCTGGAGAGTTCGCCCAGATTTCTATAGCCGACAATTTGGATGAAGGAATGGGAGCCGACATCCCGGCGGTTCGCCACCGCGTAGCGATACTGGAACTGGAAGAAGTCATCGCCGCAATCGCCCAGCAAATTTTTGTCCATGAAGCGGCACTGCGACCAGAGGTCGAGCGGCGACTGTGTAACTGGAAAGCCCGTCAGGATACGCCGGTACTTCGCCAGCGGCGAGAGCCTGATCAACGCCTTTGTGCGTGACGCATTGGGGTTTTTGATGCTGGTCGATTCGTCAATTGCCAATAGTGCCTCGGACGCTTCCAGCACGAGCGCAAGGAAGCGTTGCCCTTTGGCAGTGCTGAGTGCCTCGATGTTCATAACCAGGATGCGTAAGGCTGCTTCCGCCGGCACTGTGAGGGCTGCCAGAGCGGCCATCACGGCCTTTGTGGGCTTGGGGTTCCAAATTTCCAAGGCGGCGCCCTCCAAGACGCGCTTGGGCATATGGGCCGGGAGTTCCAAGGCTGCCCAGTTGCGGTATACGCCCTTGGGCGCGAGAACAATAAAGGTGTCGATCTCGCCGTGCTCGAAGAGCACGGCAGCGTTGTCGATGCAGATTTTGGATTTGCCTGTTCCCATCTCCAGGAAATAGGCCCAATTTTTCTGGTCCCACGAGGCGCGGAGCACGTCATCTTGGTGCTGGTACGGCTTCGTCTCATACTTGTAATCCATCATCTGCCATTCATACTCCAGATTTTCCCATTTGACAATCACTTTTTTTCTGCTATAAGAAACTCAATGCAACCCCTGGCGAGGAGATACGCCTATGAAGAGGAACGACACTCCACAAGACGTGTGGGAAAAGCTCAAGGCAGACGCTGACGCTAACGCTTTCAGCGCCGTGACCACAGAGGGCGGTAAAGATCTGAGCCGCTTCATCCGAGAATCCATTGCGCTCAAGAAGGATCTGCAAAAGGCAGAAGCCGCAGCCAAGGCTGTGCGCGTCGAGCGTGACCGTCTCCTGTACGATTTAATTCCCGCGCTGATGACGGAAATGGGAATTGAGAGGGTGGAGGTGGACGGCCATACCGTGGCGCTTTATAGCTTCGGTTCAGGCACGATGCCGAAAGATCCCGCTGAAAACGCCGCCGCTCTGGCGCATCTCCGCGAGATCGGCGCTGGCGACTTCATCAAGCATGATGTCTCAGTGTCTTTTGCCGTCAAAGAGGACAATGCAGCGTCAGCCTTGAGAGCTGATCTCGAGGCGCAGGGATTTTCCGTAGCCTCGAAGACATGGGTGGAGTCTTCCACCCTCAGAAAGCTGATCAAGGATCAAGAAGGCATCGACCTGGACATATTCAATGGCTATGTCGGCACACGAGCGCAAATCACAGGAGCAAAGTAATGGCACGTAAAGAGAACGGCAACGGAACCCTCCCAGCAGAGGTAACTTCTCAGTTTGAGGCGGACGCGGGGATGGGCTTGGAGCACGTTGGCTTGGAAAACATGCAGACTCCGTTTCTGCGCCTGATTCAAGCGTTGAGCCCACAACTCAAGAAAAGTGATGTCTCTTTCATCTCCGGTGCCCAGCAGGGCCAGATTTTCAACACGGTGACAGGTAAGACATGGACGGACAGTGTCACTGTCGTGCCAGTGGATTTCTGTCAGAAAATGTTGGAGTTTGTCCCTCGTAAGGCTGGGGGAGGGTTCGTTGGAGAATTATCCCGCGAAGATGCCCTTCAGGCTGTTCGCGATGATGCCGGCATGGAGATTTTGCCGAGTGGCAACGAACTGGTACGCACCGCGCAGCACTATGTCAAAATTGTGCATGATGACGGCACTCTTGAGAGCGCCATCGTGGACATGAAAAAGACGCAGTTGAAGGTATCACGCAAGTGGATCACCTTGATTGCCATGCAGAAGCACAATGGTTCAACCCTTCCGAGTTTCGCCAACTCCTACAAGCTCCGTTCGGTCGAGGACGGCAACGATAAGGGTAGTTGGTTTTCTTGGTCGGTTGCCTTGGCTGACCCCATCCCATCTCTGGCGGCCTACCACGAATGTAAAGACTTCTACCAGAGCATCAAGCGCGGGGAGGTGCGTTCGTTGGCTCCGCCCTCTGACATGGTGCTGGAGGATTCCGCACAAGACGTGCCGTTCTAGGTAAGGGCTCGGCCCTCCCGGTTTGCTGGGAGGGCCTTTTCCTATGCACCAAGCGGCAGAAAGATTTCTGGGCCTCTTTGAGGGCTATGGTCGAGCGCATGGTCAGACAACCGTGCTGGACAGGGCTCGCCATGGCAAAACCCCAGCCAAATACCAAGTGGTCCATGAACCACTGACCGTTGACCTTGTGCAGCGGCATCTTGAGGGGCATCTCGGTGTTGGCTCCATCCCCATTGACGAGACCAACCGGTGTAGTTTCGGTGTCTTGGACATCGATGATTACAGTTTAGACCTTATTGCCCTACGGGCCAAGATCAAGAGGTTCAAGCTCCCTCTTATCACCTGTCGCTCAAAAAGCGGCGGTGCTCACCTGTTCTTATTCCTTTCCGAAAAGGTGGCCGCTGCGGAGGTGCGCGATAGGTTGGCCGAGTTTGCGTCAGCCTTGGGCTGGGGCACTTGCGAGATATTCCCCAAGCAGGAGGAGGTCCGTGCGGATCGAGGTGACGTGGGCAACTTCATCAATCTCCCCTACCAGAATGCAAAATACACCACGCGGTATGCCTTGAAAGATGACGGCGACGGCATGACGCTGGATGAGTTTTTGGATCTGGGGGAAAACTCGCGCATCTCAGGGGCTGATCTCCTCGCGATAACCCTTGGCTCTGGTGCCGATGTGCTGCCAGAGGGGCCACCTTGTTGTCAGCAACTGACCGAGTTTGGCATCCCGGAAGGTGGGCGCAACATGACGTTGCTGAACATCGGCATTTACTACCGCAAGTGTGCACCGGACGACTGGAAAAGGAAACTTGAAAAGCACAACCAAGACTATTGCACACCACCGTTGCCGGCGAGGGAGGTGGTCGTTCTCCAAGGTCAATTGGAGAAGAAGGGCTACACCTATACCTGTAAACAAGAGCCTCTGAGCAGCCACTGCAACATGTCTTTGTGTCGAAGTCGGAGACATGGCATAGGCTTCCATAACTCGCATCCGGTTATTGGTGGCTTGACCGTTGTCGAATCTGAACCACCCGTATGGTTTGTGAACGTGGACGGCTCGCGGTTGGAATTATCCACCAAGCAGTTGCAGTTGCAGGGAGAGTTCCAACGCGCATGCATGGAGCAGATGTACAAGATGCCAGCGAGGATGAAAGCCCCAGACTGGCGCGATCTAATTGACACACTTCTCGAGGATGCCACGCGCATCACAGTACCAGAAGAATTGACGCTGAAAGGTTTGTTCTTTGAGCTAGTGGAGGCTTTCTGTACTTCTCGGATCGTAGCGCACAGTCCAGAGGAACTGCTGACGGGCAAACCCTGGACGGAGGAAGGGCGCACATATTTCAAGCTCAGTGCACTGCAAGAATTTTTGCAGCGTAATGGTTTCGCGCATTACACGCGGGGCCAAATCACCGAGCGTCTCAAGGAACTGAATGACGACGCGGAGGCCGATACGGTTTATCGGTTGAAACTAAACAACGACCAATGGAGATCTGTCCGCGTTTGGTACATCCCAGAGATGAACCGTGAGGAAGTGGACTTACCGGAAGTAACCTTTGAGCCAGAAGATCCACCGTTTTGATAAGGAGCAAGATCATGGGTGTAATGAGAAGCTATATGTTGGCGAAGGCAGCGGCCAAGCGATTGAAGGGGGACTGGCAACGAAAGCTGGCGCTTTTGGGGTTTGAGGAAGACCCCCGTAAGGGCGAAAGGCGTAAGGGAGAAAGGCGAGTGAATCAGTTTAACAGCGAGGGATTGGAGCGCCGGATCAATGAAAGCCCAGAGCAAGAGACACCGGAGAAAAGACTGTGGGATGCGGAGAAAAGACTGTGGGATGCGGAGAAAAGACTACGCGAGCTTGAGCGTGAACTTAAAGGCATGCGTCAAGCGCGTTCCAAGGAACATGCACGAAGGAACATGGCCGAGCGAATTTTACGGCGTCTGGCCAAACCCGCGCAGCGCATGGAACCAAAAGAGCACCAAGTCTGGGTTCGCTCGGTAATAGGGGAGTATTTTGGTGGCGATTTGCAGGGAGCCTTTCGCAAGTCGGGCCATCCGCACATAACGGGTGCTTGTCCGCATTGTGACATTAATTTGTATAACAATGTCCCTCACGCAAAGGCTATGCCGTGTAACATACCGCAATGCCCCTATGAGAAGGAGCCCGCGCAAAGCAGTGACAAGGTACTCTTGTTCGCGGCGGCGGGGGAGGATTGTTAGTGACTAAACAGTGCGAGACAATTCTCGGCCCGCCAGGGACGGGGAAGACGCAGACTAATTCCAATCGCATCCGTAATTGCATCGAAGACGGTATAGCGCCGGACAAGATAGCTTGTGTCTCTTTCACCCGTAAAGCGGCTAAGGAAAGTCGAGATCGTGTCTGCCGAGATTGGGGCGTTGATGAACGCGATATGCCCTTCTTCCAGACGCTGCACTCCATGGCCTATAAATTTGGGGGATATCGCCCAGACGATGTCATGGGGTCCAAGGACTTAATAGCCATAGGGGAAGCGACGGGAATCATTTTCGACCCCAAACAAATCGCCGGGGAAACGGACATGGACATTTTGGGCGTGTCACAGGGCGATACATATATGCACCTCTACCATCTGGCTCGAAGCAAGGGAGTGGATTTGGAGACAGCGTACCGCCAAGAGGGGAATTACAACATTAACTATGCCGAATTGACGCGACTGGTAAAGACCTACAACAACTACAAGAAAGCCTACAAGAAGATTGATTTCACCGATATGATTGAGAAGTTCATTCTCATGGATATCTGTCCTGATATCGAGGCCCTGTTCGTGGACGAAGCTCAAGATCTCTCCACCCTTCAATGGTCCATGGTCGATGTATTGAGGAGGAAGCCTGACCTACAGGTTTTCACGGGTGATGACGATCAGGCCATAATGAATTTCCAGGGGGCTGATGTCGGGGCTTTTCTGAGGGCCACTGAGAAGAAAACAGTCCTTGACCAATCCTACCGAGTACCAATCCTTGTTTGGGAGCAAGCGCAATCCATTGTTAATCGGATTTATGCCCGCGCTCCCAAGACATGGTATCCAACTGAGCAAGAGGGTAGTCTCCGGTATCATCAGAGCTTTAGGGATATTCCGTTTCGTGAGGGTGAATGGTGTGTCATGGCGCGGACTAATCACATTGCATCGCAGTATGCGGCGGAGTTGCGGGAGGAGGGATGGGTGTACAGCCGGCGCGGACATCCCAGTATTCCGCTCAAGACATATGAAGCAATCCTGGATTGGGAGGAATGGTGCAAGGGCCATTCGCTGGCGCCCTCAAAAATCAGGAATATCTATACCTTTATGGCGGTGGAGAAGGATTACGCCAAGGGCAATGGTCCACGGTCAAAGAAGCTTATCACGCTGGATGAGCATGAGTCCTATACGATGCAATATGCCAAGGATAATCTGGGGCTGAAGCGGGAGAACTCACTGAGGTGGCATATAGCCCTAGGAAAGATTGACCTTGAGACAAAAAACTATATCCTTAACGCCTTGGTGAGAGGCGATAATGTCAAGAAGCCCCGCATAAAGGTGAGTACGATCCATTCCATGAAGGGGGGAGAGGCTGATAATGTTGTCGTGATTCCAGATCTCTCTTATGCGGCCTATCGAGAATACGCCAAAAATCCAGCCGCAGAGCATCGAGTATTCTATGTCGCTCTGACCAGGGCCAAACAGGCCGTGCATGTTTTGTGCCCCCACACCAAGAGACATTATGCCATATGAAACCGGATGAAATTCTGACGAAGGCCGCTATCCTTGTCGCGGGTGAGCGGGCGAGGCAGCATGGTGATTATGTTGCCGTCCATAAAAGAATAGCGGAACTCTGGGGCACTTACTTGAGCCGCCCCATAACCGCTGCGGAGGTAGCTTTCTGCATGGCCCTAGTGAAGATTACCCGGGCTGACTTAGGTGAACCCAACCAGGATGATGGTGTGGACGCATCGGCCTATACGGCCTTGTGGGCATCATTACGGCAGCCAGATGCGTGAAGATTTATTCGATGAAAAAGTCTGGTTCCCACCAGAGCACTTGCCTGATTTATCGGGCGAGAAGATCATTGCCGTGGACGTGGAGACCAAGGATCCTCGGTTGCTCGACCTTGGACCAGGGTGGGTCCGAGAGGATGGGCGTCTTATAGGGGTAGCCGTTGCCGCTTCTGGTTGGAACGCCTATTTGCCGATTGCCCACGAGGGTGGTGGGAACATGGCAAAGAGCATTGTTCTCGGCTGGCTCCAAGACCAGCTCAATCACGGCATGTCAGTGGTGTTCCACAACGCCACCTATGATCTCGGCTGGCTTCTGACAGAGGGAATAGAGGTCAAAGGACCCATCCTCGACACCATGATTGCGGCCCCTCTCCTAGATGAGAACCGTTTCAGCTATTCGCTCAACGCCTTGGGCAAAACCTACCTGGGCGAAAAGAAGAAGGAGGAGGAATTAAACCGAGCCGCAGACCAGCATGGCGTCAACGCCAAGGCTGAGATGTGGAAGTTGCCGGCGGAAAGGGTGGCCCTGTACGCGGAAGGGGACGCGGCCCTCACCCTTAAATTATGGGACGTACTGCACTCAAGGCTAATGGAGGAGGATTGCCAGAAAATCTTGGAGCTGGAACTGTCTCTGCTGCCTCTTGTTTTCGAGATGAGACGGAGAGGGGTTAGGGTCGATCTGGACAAAGCGGAGCGCACGAAGGTGTATTTGCTGTCCCGCGAAAAAAAGATCTTGGAGGACTTGCATACTGAGACCGGAGTTCATATAGAACCGTGGAACGCCAAAAGTCTGGCAAAAGCATTCGATAATTTGAGCCTATCGTATCAGCGGACAGACAAGACGAACGCCCCCAGTTTCACCAAGCACTTCCTGAAAACCCATGATCATCCGGTGGCTGGAAAAATCCTTGAGCTTCGGGAATACAACAAGGCAAATACCACCTTCGTGGATACGATTCTTAACCATCAGCATAATGGCCGTATCCATTGCCAGTTTAACCAGTTGCGCTCCGATGAGGGTGGAACTGTGTCTGGGCGTTTCTCCTCAAGCAATCCAAATTTACAGCAAGTTCCATCTCGCCACCCAGAAATCAAAAAGCTCATTCGGGGTCTCTTTCTGCCCGAAGAAGGATGCCAGTGGGGGAGTTTTGACTACAGTTCCCAGGAACCGCGATGGCTAATGCATTATGCTTCCGTTGCCCCGGCCACCAAGGAGAATGAGCGCGTACAAGAGATCGTGCAGCAGTACCAAGACAGCGATGTGGATTTCCACCAGATCATGGCGGACATAGCGGATGTGGATCGCTATCAAGCAAAAATAATTAATCTCGGGACCATGTACGGGATGGGAATTGGCAAACTGGCCCATACCCTTGGGGACATCCCCTTTGAAGAGGCCAAGGAGATAAGGCGCGAGTATGACGAGAAGGTGCCCTTTATACGGACCTTAGCCTCCTCCGTGATGGATGCCGCGTCTAAACGCTCTGAGATACGGACATTGCTGGGGCGAAAATGTCGCTTCCCCATGCGAGAGCCCAAGGGCTTTTCCCGGGAAAAGAAGACGCTAATTCATGCGGAGAAACTTGAGGAGCAATGGGCGGAGATCCAGAGCCTACCGATGGAGGAGCGCCCGGAGAACTGGCGCGAAAACAATCCCGATAACTTCCAGGTTGCGTTCGTGTTCAAGGCGCTAAACAGGTTGATTCAAGCCAGCGCGGCAGACCAGACCAAGCAAGCGATGCATGATTGCATAACCCATGGTCATTGGCCCGTGCTCACTGTTCACGATGAGCTATGCTTTTCGATAGAGAGCGATGGTCAGGTGGCGGAGATCAAGGATTTAATGGAGAGCTGCGCTCCAGACATGAAGATCCCATCCAAGATCGATGTGGGGTTGGGCGATAATTGGGGCTCCGCGAAGTAAGCCCCTAGAAAACATCGTTCCACCCCCCATGCAGAGGTTTGTCAACGAAGCCTCCAGCGGCCTTGAATATATCCGCGCTTTTTGATTCTTCTGGATCGAACTTTGCAAAACGGGAACGAATGTTTTTGGGGTCAAATACAATGTAGGAATGTTCTAAAATCAGCTTACCTTCTTCAGTAAAATCAGCTTCGGCTACGTTATAGTATTGAACACCATCATAGCCGTCCTCTATTATCATATCCCGAATTTGTTCCATAAGTTCGGCAGCTTCCGGGCTTTCTTTGAACTCCTTTTTGTCCGCAAACTTGAAATCGTCGAAATAGTCCGTCACCGTATCAATGATTTCTGTTAGTTCTTCTTCATGGGCTTTACCCCATTCTCCTGAATACCCTGTAGCACGGGAAGGTCTCAAGGCACTTGCGGCAATCGTCTTCGGATCTTTCCAATCTCCGACATCAAAAAGTTCCAAGGGGTTTGTAAGTCGAATCTTCGTCGGAAGTATTTTTTCCCCCGTATAGTCTCCGTCTGGATGCAACAAAGTTTTTTTCCTTGTTCGTTCCAGACGATTATTTGCGTGTTCTTTGGTGCCGAAATGGTACCCCAGGTCCCCTTTTTCAAAGGTCGTAAAATCGTCCCGTGTTGCATGGTAGGTGTCAAGGTTAAAACCCTGCTCCTCCGCTCGTGCTGTGCGGCTGGCTTCGTCCATTGGAAGGGAAGTGATGCCGCCTTCTTCCGGCCCCATTCCCAGCATCTGTTGATATTCTTCCGGCAGTAACTGGTAACCCCGCTGCGCCAGAGTAAATAGCCGTTTAACAGCCTTCAGTCTCGAGCCCGGCCCTACCAGTCCTCGGAGTACGCGACCGGGCGTAATTCTTGCTTCGGGATCGGGTTTGTAGATAATTTCAGGGAGACGTGGCTCGATTAAACGCTCACTGGATGTTTCGGGTACGGTAGCTTGCTCCGTGGAGCGGGGTTCTTTTATACGATTGCCGTAATACTGTATCCATTCATCGAAACCCCCTCCGGGTACTGCTCTCTGAAATTCTTCGTTAATTCCGGCAGGTTCCGGCACAGAAATAACTTCAAGAACGTCTTGCGGGGCTATGGACTGCAAGCTTCGTCTTGAGGATCCCCCCACCAAGTTAACATCTTCGGAGGGGTCTTGATGCCAATGCTCTCCACCCCTTAATCGAACAATAGACACATCCGCCGGGGAAGAGCTTTCATCGCCGAACGCGTACCTCATCTTAGAGGCCCAGCGAAGAGCATCTCCAGGGTCGGAAAAAGAATAAACAGAAGGTTCCTGTTGATAACGCTCGCCGGTTCCTTGCTTTAACCACAAGCTTTCAGAAAGAGGATCCAGCCCTCTTTCCTGAATATCCGGGAGGTTTCTTGTAAAGGTTGCATGGAATACGTCGTCAGCCATATTAACTCCGCAGGTGGGTAGACGACTCGCCGTCAAAGCGCATGGATTGTTGCCTGTTGCCTTGTTCGACACAACTGCAATGTATCCACCCTGAGTGAGGGTCGTGCTCCTTGTAAAATTCCAGTATCAATTGATCGTAAGCAAGCTCATTAGTTA
>Ga0209349_1001020_pt1 | contig 14063 bp, 14 predicted proteins | sample ETNvirnome_2_130_FD_184067 | JGI IMG/M metagenome (GOLD analysis project Ga0209349, IMG submission 184067) | Marine viral communities from the Pacific Ocean - ETNP_2_130 (SPAdes) (version 2) | ecosystem: Environmental > Aquatic > Marine > Oceanic | place: Pacific Ocean | collected 2013-06-22
TTCGATTCCCCCTAGGGATACAAATGGAGGGTTAGTTTAATGGTAGAACGTTCGGCTCTGAACCGAAAAACGGCGAGTTCAATTCTCTCACCCTCTGCCATTATAGGGGAGCGCGCGGGGCGCAGATGAGCCTTTGAAGCTCATGCTCGCAAGGTTCGAGTCCTTCCTCCCCTGCCATAAAAGGTTAACGGATTTAGTTAAGTGTTTACATAACAGGGTGTAGCTCAGTCTGGCCAGAGTCCTGCACTTGGAATGCAGATGCCGTTGGTTCGAATCCAACCATCCTGACGGGGAGCGGAGAGCCTAAAGCTTTCCCTCCCCACCAGTTGCAAGGGTTCAATCTTTGTGTTAAAGGAGAAGAGAGTCGTGATAGGTCTTAGAGCGTTGGTGCTGAATGCCGACATGGCTCCTATCTCGCTTATGCCCGTACAAGCGATTCCGGTTGAAGACGCGGTGACTCGCTGCTACAACCAAGGGGGAGCAACGTGCGTCGTAGTGTCGGAGTATGATCGGCCCATCAAAACCCCAACCGCAAAGCTTAATTGGCCCAGCGTGGTGGCGCGAACGCACTACCTGAAGCTGGACCGCAACGTGGCGCTTACATCCGACAACCTCTACTACAGGGACCATGCGGTGTGCGCCTACTGCGGAGTAGCTTTAAAGCTGCCGAACGTGACGGTCGATCACGTCATACCACGAAGCAAGGGGGGAGTAACGGAGTGGAAGAATCTCGTGATTGCTTGCCCCACCTGTAACTACGCGAAAAGTGACGCGTTACCTCGTGGCGAGTGGCAACCCCGGCACCGGCTATACGAACCTACTTACTGGAATCTATTAAAGGTGCGTAAAAGGTTCCCGCTACGTATCGACCACGCAGATTGGCAACCGTGGATCGGGGAATGGACCGGTCCCGTAGAAATAAGGGTTTAAGTTGGCGGAAGGCAAACTGGTGAGCCGCAAGATTGTGACTCTTGTGTTAGGGGGTTCGAGTCCCCTCCGTCACCCCATGGACGTATAGCTTAACGGTAAAGCTGACCCCTCATAAGGGTTTAGATTAGGGTTCGACTCCTTATGCGTCTACCACGCGGGCTTAGTTTAATGGCCAAAATCACCGGTTGTCTCCCGGTAGATAGGGGTTCGATTCCCCTAGTCCGCGCCATTCAACTGGAGGTTGAGAATGAGTAATGACCAAGTGTGGAGCGACGCGTTGCATAGTATCGAGAACCGCTATATCGCGGGGAAGATTTCGAAGTTCGAGGCGGAAATGGAAATGCGCCGCCTAGGTTTGGAGTGGGATCAAGTTGATGCGCATTTGGAAGCGGCTAATGATCCTGACGGTCCCTCTCGGTAGGGGAGCGAGACTGTTAATCTCGTCGTTCTAGGTTCGAGTCCTAGGTCAGGAGCCAGCCGATGAAGCCGATGTACGTAGTTTATGAGGTTCGCGGCCCGGAGGAAATTCCGGTGGCGTGGTTTGACCATCATCAGGTCGTGACGGCAAATTTGGAAGCGCGTGGTTATTTACTGCCCAGCGGATATGGAGGAAAGTACAAGGCATACCTTGACAAAGATGGAACGGTTGCCTATATACTGAGGAAGTTAAACGGGTTACACCATAACTTGCTCCCCTTAAAAAGAGGTAGCTAGAGGAAGGGCAAGCCAATTGGAGGTGGCCACGGTCTTGAAAACCGTTCGGACTAACCAGCGTCGTGTGGGTTCGACTCCCACCCCTTCCGCCAACAACGCCCCTGTAGTATAATGGCTATTATTCCTGTTTTGTAATCAGGCGATTCGGGTTCGATTCCTGATAGGGGCTCCATGGGACTGTGGTGCAATTGGCAGACACGGCTTGTTGAGGGTTCGACTCCCCCCAGTCCCACCATGAGAAGTTAGCTGATATGGTTATAGCATGTGGTTGAAGCCCACAAGAACAAGGTTCGATTCCTTGACTTCTCACCATACCCCCGCCGATGAATTCGGGTCACGGTCTTCTAAACCGAGGAAAGAGGGTTTGATTCCTTCCGGGGGTGCCAGATTTCAGGAGATTAAAATGGCGATGATACAAGAAAAGGGATTAGTTACCACTAGGGATCAGGGAACCTAGTGACGTGTTCTTCAAGACGTATAAGTCTTTAGTTTAGGGGCGGGTGATGAGGTCACGGGAAACCCTTGCAAGGTTTCCGTCAGAGGGTTTGATTCCCTCTCGCTCCACCAGGGCGGGCATAGGATAATGGTAGTCTCGGAGAGTGCCACTCTTCATGTCTCGGTTCGAACCCGAGTGTCCGCGCCATTTTTAGGAGATCATGATGGAGACAATTGATTGGGTGGTAAAACATTCGACTCGCCATACGGCTCAAGCGTTAGACCCAGATCTTGGCGACCTAGAGTTTATCGAGTCACTGGTTGAACGTCTTCGACCCAAGCGAATCATGGAGTATGGTTCAGGTTGGTCCACCCTAGTGATCGGAGAGACTTTAAAGCGCCTGGGGTACGGTGGTTCCATCAAATCAGTCGAAACTGACAAAGATTGGTGGAATTTGAGTAAAAGCGACGTATATAATATGGGCCTTTCACAATGGGTTTCGTCCGTATGGGATACGCACCTACTGCAAATTGATGTTCCATACCGGTACGGTGAGGATACCGAGAGTACACGCATTTGGGAACACATTTGGCAGCATTCTGTGACCCCGTGCTGGGACTGTGATTTTCTCTACGTGGACGGACCAGAACTTACTGACAACTGTAGAATCACTTTCAATAACGACATGCTACATGTGCCAGTAATCCTAGTTGATGGGCGGCAAGAAACAGTAGACTTTCTCAAGCAGAGGTTGCCGCACTCGTACATCGAAGATAAGGAACAGTATAGGAGTTTGTTCATATTGTGAGCGGGGGTGAAGGAAATTGGAAAACCTCTTTGTCTTAGAAACAAAGGCCTGTCGGTTCGAGTCCGACCCCCCGTACCACTACGGAGAACGTTATGCAAAAGAAAACGCTTGACAAACTCGTGAAATTGTGTAAACTGTTGACTAGCGAATACGATGGTGAGATCCTTTCAGCGGTGGACAAGATTACTGCGTTGATAGAGAAGGAAGGGAAAGAGTGGGACGAACTGCTTTACCTTGCTCCCCCTAAACAACCCGACGAGGAATTACAGAAAGCATACTTCATGGGAGTTAATGACGGGTATCGGCAGGCCAAACTTGTTGGAATGAGAGAAGCTTTAATGGCCCAAGCCCAGAGCGATTTTACGGCCCAACGAAACGCCGTGGCGCAACAAGCCCAGAACCAACGTATGTCGCAAGCTTACCACACAATGATGGATTTAGCCCAGAAGGCGCAACAGAGTAAGGAAGAAGACAAAGGGGAAGGTGAACCGTCAGGGTGACGGAACCGGTTGCTAACCGACTTGCACGCTAGTCGTGTTGGGTTCAAGTCCTACGCCTTCCGCCACCCTCTTGTAGCTCAGTGGTAGAGCCCCCGGCTGATAACCGGACGACTCAAGTTCGATTCTTGGCGAGAGGACCAGCTTTAAAGCCCGTTAGCTGAGGGGATTAGCTCCGGTGTTACATACCGGGATACGTAGGTTCGATTCCTACACGGGCTACCATATAGGAGATTGAGATGAGAGAATTTGGCTATAAGATTTTCAAGACTGCAACAGGCTCTGAAGATCTTGACATCAAACGCAGGGATGTTTGGCTTGTTGAGCCCCTATTCAATGGTGACGGGGAAAGGTTGCCCAACGAGGAAATCAAGGTTGCTGCGTTGAATTCAAAGTTCCAGGCTTGGTTTCCCGAAGACACAGAGGCGTTAGATACAGTGGTAGACCACTTGAACCGCTGGCGTGACATGTATGCAGAGGAATGCCAAGACAGGCACGATGCTGTGCAAGAGATCGCTCAGTTGAACGCTCGCATCAGCGAACTAGAGCGTTTTATCAAAGTCTACATGGAGAAACTGAAGAAGATCTTTGAAGAAGACAAAGCCATTATCGAAGAGAAGCCAAACAGGTGAGGCGCGCGGTTGCAACCCGCGATAAGGGAGTTCGAGTCTCCCCTCTTCGTCCAATACGCGAGTGACGGAAAAGGTAAACCTGTCTAGCTCAAACCTAGACGCTTGGTGGTTCGAGTCCACCCTCGCGTACCAGTTTCGGCGGCGCTGTGGTTCAGTGAAACAGGGGGGTGTTTCTAGGCGATTTGCCCCGCACTACCGTCCTAGAAGGAGTAAGTAGGTTTGTTCCGTATCAGGAACGCTAAATCCTACCCGCCGAATTCAATTGACCCCGTCGTCTAACGGAAGGATACCGCCCTCTCACGGCGGAGATGCTGGCTCGAATCCAGTCGGGGCTACCACTTTTGACACGCAATAGAATATTAAAGTCGTGTTTTGATACATAATAGGGGATCAAGATGAAGAACATCAGTGAAGAGGGGGAAGCAACCCGACTCGAACTAGGCACGTCAGATTGTGCCATTGTCTTTACGCCCACCGGGCAAGAGTTTGTAGCATTTGGTGGTGATGAAGATCGGGCCATGCTCTCCCACGAAATCGGGGCGGCGGCTATCTACGTGGCCATGACGAAGCAACCGGAGATCTTCCAGAAGATCGCGGACGACTTCATCGAAGACCACGATAAGATGATGGCTGAACCAGACAACGAAGAATAGTGGATAGCGAGCGTAAAGCAGCATGGTTGTTGCAGTGGCCTCTTAAGCCTCCCGCAGGAAGTTCGAATCTTCCGCTATCCTCCATGGATGGTAAGTTTAAAGCAGACTGGGATTTGCAGGACTCTTTTAAAGTCCCAACATTCGGTTCGATTCCGATACCATCCTCCAAGGTCACGTAGCTCAGTGGATCAGAGCGCCGCTCTACGAAAGCGGAAGTCGGAGGTTCGAATCCTCCCGTGACCACCATGATAACCACAGTAACCATATACGCCCCTTATGGTCACCAGAGCAAGGGGTAGCGGGAGAGGTTGGATCTCGTCTTGACTGTAAATCAACGCAAACTAGGTTCGATTCCTAGGCTACCCACCATATCTAGTAGGCTAAAATTTAGCCTGGATACAGTTTGGTAAGGGTAGATTTGAGGGAGAGGTAGGAAAGTCCATTGTTTTGTGCGCTAATTGCCATATGAGAGAACATCATCGCCTCCGTAACTCAGTGGAGTAGAGTGCCAGTCTTCGAAACTGGAAGTCGTGGGTTCGAATCCTACCGGGGGCTCCAAATTTGACTCCTACCGGGAGCGCCAACCACAGCTATTTGTTTAAGGGGAGCAAGGAAATGCGAATTGCCAAACGAAAAAGATATCGGTTGGGCAAGATCCACGCCCTACTGAGTGACCCTAGGTACAGACCTAGAACCATCCCAAACAAGAAGCGAAAGCTGTTGGAGAAGATCAAGCGGGCCGAAATGGTCCGCTTTTCTTTTAGCGGCGATAATGGAATACAATTTGCGGTAGATTAAGGTACATAGTCCGTAGGTCGAGGTGGAGGAAGTTGGACGCTACGCCTACTGACCAACCTTTTAGGATGGCGTGGAAGAGTAGGCGGCGGCGTATGGCGCTGTCCATCACCGATACGTCTACCGCGATGGTGTCCGTTTTGTGGTAGGGGTTGCCCATCAGATGGAGAGAGCGTTGGTGAGCTTTGGGAGTAATCTTGTTGTATTCGGGCGAGCGACAGCCACTCGTGATAATCATGGGCGAACCGAAGTCCTGGCGCAGGGCGGTTAGGTGGTCGAGGAAACCCTCTTCAAGAGCGACGCGGTTAGAGAAGGGGCACTTTAACTCATCTAAGGAAAAGAAGCTGTTCATCGCTGTGGCTTTCTTTTAGGGGTGAATCGTCCAGCCGCATAAGCTTCGCGCAAGTCTTCGCCCTCTTCGAGCGAGGGATAGAAGCCGTACTTGAAGACATTGTAGCGTGCGCGAGCCCTGTCCACCATACCTTGAGATGTCTGGAGCTTGTCGTCTTTGTCGTGCCAATAGCGGTACTTGAGCATGAACCGTGCCGCCTCTGCCATCTTCCCCTCGTTTAGTAGGGCTTTCAGACCTGTCCCGATTCCCTTCTTAGTTGAGAACTCAATGTCGGCTAAAGCTTCTAGTTGATGAGGGGCTAGTTTGGTTTTGATTTTACGTTTGACGCGCGACCGTGCCTTGTCCATATCGTCGTGGAATAGGTTTTCGATACCGGCGGAGCTGATGCCCGTGTACTTGTGGTGGGGATCGTTGTGGCCGATACCGATTAGGTCGCGCCCGCTTGGCCCTTTAGTGTGGACGGCGAAGGGGGTCATCGTTGGGCCTTGTTCGAAGCGCCGCGTTATCGGTTCAAATCCGTAGTCCTGCCGCTGCGCTATTCCTTGCTCCCCTTGAAACGATTCAGCCTGGGTGGGTTTTTGCTCAGGGATGCGGTGGGCAGGCACGTCTTCTTCTCCTTTTAAGCCGAATAGCGAGGCTATTCCACTCATGATTTCACCTATTGTAGCCATGGTTGCTCCTATCATTGCTTCTATTATATACTGGTAGGGTATGTTTAATCAAGGAGCTGTCATGAAGAAAATGCTTTTGGCCTTGGCCCTAACGCTTGGTATTAGTGGTGCCGCTTCCGCGATTGAGGTGGGCGAGGATTTTATTCCCAACTATATCTGCTCTTCGGACGAGCCGTTGAACCAGTTGTTCGATGAAACTGCAATTGCGCGGAACTACGATCTCCTTCAGGCTGCGTTTCAGATGTGGATCACTACGGGATTTTGCACACATATGACCTTCCCCATTACAGCGACTGTTACCAAAGTGTATTGGAAGCGGTTCGATTTTAGGGGAAAGGGAGTGCAGTTGATTCAGTTTTCGATGGAAGGTAGTGAAACGTTGCACTACATGTTTTGGGCAGGCCAGGATATCCAGGAATAATCATTATGGAGCTGGTCAGTCTCTTCTAGGAAGATAGGGATCGACATTGTAATGCCATGCTTTGGGTGCATCAGCCAGAGATCTTGCTCTGGGGGTTCCGGGTCGAAGCGCCGCCCCATAGCGTACTCATCATAACCTTTTACTGAGCCGTTGACGCGTATGCCCTTGAGGGGTATGCGCTGGTGGTAGTGACCCATGATCATGGTATCCACTTGGATATCCATCTTGGCGTATGCCGCCTTGACTTTCTTACTGCCCCGAATGATGGGGCCAATCACACCAACAATTCCATCGCCGCCCCCGGTACCTAATCGGTCGCCGTGGGTGAGTAGATAGCCGTGTCCGTAGACGCGGAAGAAGTTGTCGAACGAATCGCTGATGACGATCTTCACGTCGTGGGTGGACTGGTTCTCGTAGTGCTTGGCAAGCATGTTATAGAGCATCCAGTCGAAGTTTGTGTAAGCCGCCATCTTGTACTGGGGCTTTTCTGTGTTTCGACCATGGTTTCCGAACGCTGTAAATACGGCCACTCGCCCAAACGATTCAGCGAGATGATCCAATGTGGCGATGAGGTGTTCGAAGATGTGTAATACAGTTGGTAGTACGGGCTCTTCGTTTGTGCTGCGGAATTCAGAGTGTATATCGCCATTGACCATGTCCCCACCGAGACAGACAACGATGCCCGGAAAATCGGGCTTGGCGATGTGAGTATGACAAAACTTGGATGCGTTGTGGGCCAGCCGGTTAAGTCTTTTACCCATCGTAGCGAAGTCATACCGGTTAAGCCCCGCCACTTCCACGGGGTTGACTTTCTCCCCGGCGTGGATATCAGAGATATGTAGAATGGGGCATCCGGGCTGACCTTCGCCAGGGATGTCATCAATCCATGCAGGAGGTTTCGCTTCGTAATTGCCGAGGTCAAAGGCATAGCCCCGAAGTTTATCATGATCGACCCTTTCGCGCAGCGCATCTTTGAGTTGGAGCTTTAAAGCGCCTATCTCCTGTTCGAGGGCAACCTTTTCGGCTGCGTGTTGGATGTCTATGTCGGGAGATTCGACGGTGGGTTTCAAGCCCTGGTCGGCGGCGCGATTGGCGCGGCTACTAACTGTGGAGCGCGCGATACCCATGGTGCGGGCTGCGGCTGCGATGTTGCCGCCGTGTAGGGCGACAGTGTCGATAGTGAATTGAAGTGTGGGCGTGTCCATGTGTTCCTCCAGTTTTTGGTAGGCGGACTATAGCATAGAATGTGGGGAATGTCAAGAGGTTTAATAGAGGCCGCGCACTCTTTCCCGCTCGCGCCGCGCCAACTTGCGAGTGCCCTTCGGTTCGCCGTACATGTGCTTGAACATTAGCTGGCGGATGGAGTTGTTGTCTATCTTGATCATCAGGTGGTACTTCTCTTCCTCGCGCATCTTCTTGTTATGGCGCTTGACTTCATCGAAGAGTCTTTGCTGCTCGCCACGAAGTTCTTCGACCTTCTCTACGTCGTTGGCTTGCTGGGCGCGGCGTCGCTCTAGGATGATGTTGACGAGGCGTTTGTAGACGGACGCTTGTTTGTCTTGGATCTCGCGCTCTAGGCGGGACATGGCGTAGCGGCGATCCCGCGCGGCCTTTACTCGCGCCGGAGTGAAACCGGCGGCTTTCTGGATAGTCTCTCTTGGGGTCAGTAAGATTGGCTTGCGGGCTTGGTCTACGACGTTCTCGCCGCGCCGGTTCTTTACGCCCTCAGTGTTCCATAGATAAGCGTCTACGACGTTGCGCAGCATGGGTGGTGCCATTTCCTTGCTGGCGCGCGCGACGGATTCCGTGGCTTGGTAGGCTTCGTGGGCGTTCTTGACTTTGCCGAAGACGGTTGCGCCCGGAACGCCTAGGATGTCGTTGGTTGTGTTGTCGCCTAGAAGACCACGTATTGAACTGGTGAGCGGTAGGCTACCTAGACCGAAGCGCCGCGCATCGCCCGTGATGCCCCACGCCTGGAAGCCACCCGCTGCGATGAAGTCAGCGGCGAATTGAGAACCTGTGGTACTTTCAACGGCGGCGCGAAGTTCCTTGTCAATATTCAGGTCGCGCCCCGTTGCCGCCTTCCACATCTTTTCGAGCGCCCATATCAGGTCTTCGCCTAGGGGGAGTCCGGCGACACCGGAGAAGGCGATGAGGATTAGGACTGTGTGGGCGAGGGCTTGCTTGCCTTCCGGGCCTTGGCGAACGGCTTCGCGCGTCATCGTTTCCATCATTAGCTGTGGGTATAGCCCGAACTGTCCGATAGGTGCGCCGATTCCCCGCATTACGCGCGGACGGTTTTCCTTACCGAATGCGCCCAAGCTGTCTTCGATGCCGCGAACGGCAAAGTTGTACGGCGTTTTGTCCATGTGCTGCCAGCGCCCGTCCTTAGCCATGACGCGGTTAACCTTGTCCATCGTCCCGGCTTTCGAGGCGACGCGATGCGCTGCCAGGAAGGCAATCATACGCGCTGAGACTTCGGCCCAGTTGAAGAGAGTGATCAGCATATCACCGGCCCGGCTTAGCTTGGACGCGCCCATGCCACCAGCTTTCCGCGCGGTATCGAGGCCCATGCTTTCGAGGTTTAGGAGGGGCTTAAGGTGGCCCTCGTTCCAGGCTCTGATAAAGTCGTCGGCTAGCTGGTCGTCCTTGACAATGCTGCGGATTAGCTCTGGGTTGTAGATCAGGGTTGGGTCGGGTGGCAGGTTGCCCTTGAACATGGCGGCGTTGCTCTTCAGGAAGAGTTTCACCACGTCGCGCGCGCCGCCCATGATACGTGCCCCCGCGCTGAATGGATTGTTGATTTTTCCGGTGCGCACGAACTGGCTTAGGAACGGCCAGAAGAAGATTGGCAGCGACACGAACTGGATGAGCGCGGAAGATATGTTGCCGCCCAGGTGGTACAGGAACATGCCTTGACGCCACGCGGAGAACTCTTCGACCGGTGAAGATATGTAATCTACGTAGCGGCTAGAATAGTCTATGAGTTCTGGGTTAATAGTTTCGGCCTTGCGCATCGCACCCAGGTGGTTTTTTAGGATGTTGTCGTAGCGCATATGCGAGGATAGGTTGGCCGCGCCTAGGAGGTACGCACCAAAGGCCCGCTGCATATCCTTCGAGTGGCCCGGTATGTTTTTCCGGTGACTGAAGTGGCGACTGAAGCCTCTCTTCTTGATGATGTCCTCTGCGCGCGCGCGAACGGTTTCGTAGGCTTTACGGTCGGAGGTCGTTAGCATCGCGCCGATAGTATCAAGCTGTGGGATGAAGCTCTTGTCCATGCTGTCTGTGAGGAACTCGTTCGTCATACGCTTGTCTTCTACGATGAGTCCTGGGTAGCGCTTGCGGAGCTTGGCTTTAATGTCTTGGACGTTGGCTCTCCAGAAGAGCCGGTTCGCGCCGTGCCGTTCGACGGTTTCTAGGTGGACTAGTTTTTGGCCCGTAGTGCCGTCCTTCTTCTGATATTCTTGGTAGACCATGACGCCATAATCACCGTGGCGGACGTGCGGGAAGTACGGCTTATTGCGATAGCTTTCGAACGATTCCATGGCGACTGTGGTGTCTTCCATCTTCGTCGCTAGGCTTTTTAGGTTGGCGAGTACGTCCTTGTCGGTGACGGTAACTTGAGCGGGATCGCTCTGGTCGGCCACAAGCTGCTTTAAAGCGTCTGCGACTTTGCGCATGTCTTCGATGGACATGTCGGCGTGGACCTTGATGTCTAGCTGGTCGTTGAGAGCGCCAACCAGTTCAAAGGTTTCGGCGGCGTTCGCGCGATAGCTGAGTTGCCACTCGTCTATGATGTAGTTGAAGGCTTCGCGGATCTTGCGGTATGACTCTGCTTCCTTTGCCGAGAGGGTTACGCTGTCGCCCGGTACGAACTCATCGATGGCTTCGTCACCATCGTGAGTGATGCGCATGCCGCCGTCCGGTGTGGCTTCGGGGTGCCGTCCCATATAGTCAGCTAGCTCCAGGGCTCTTTGCAAATTCTCTTGCTCCCCCTTCTTGAGCTTACGTAGGGCATCGCGGAAAATCTTGCCGCCCCGTTCAGCGAGTTGCTGACGGTGACGCTTCTTGGCCCCGGCAAGGTCATAGATTTGACCGAAGAGTGGGAACTTACTGGCCAGATGGCTGGTAGAGCTTATGAATTCGTTGAACAGGTTAACGCCGCGTAGAGATTCGAGCGGGTTGTGAGCGTACTTGAAAGCTTTGACCTTTTTGAGGTTGGTCATTGCCGCTCTTAGGTCGGGGCCAGGATCGAGGTGTTCCTCGCGCATGATCGGAATGATCTGCGCCTCGTCAAATACTACATATGAATCGGTCCCTGGACCCTCAATAGCGTTCATGTAAACTAGACTGTCGTACCCCCGAAGCTTTAAAGCTTCTAGAAGGAGATTATTGAGCCTACGACGATCTCTTTTCATGTCTTTGTAGAGGTAGTTTTGCCCAGTAGCTTTATGGGCACGTTCTAGTTTTCCGGCAAATGTACGAAGTTCTTGCCGCAACGCTGGTGAGATTATGCCCATATCTTCCAACTTATCTGCTACGACCACATGGTCCCATCTTCCCATATCGAGAATACGAACAGGATTACGGACGTTCAGGAAGACTGAATGAAGGAAGTTAGCGTACCCCGTGCCCCTATCAGATAGAGAGTCTGGAGAATCACGTAGACTGTTTCCGCGACTTACTGCTGTGTTGAAATCGCCAAAGTGAAGACCTATATCGTTTTCTTGGGCTTTGCGCTGATCCATTTGGCCGGATGGGTAGTTGGCGCGGGTCATGTGGTACATGGCTTTCGGCAGACCGTCCGGGTTGATGATTATGCTCCCCTTGAGCATTTGGGCAAGGCGGCTTGGCTTCATGTCTACCATGAAAGCGGCATCGCTTAGGTAGGGAGCGTCGCGTCGGAAATCGCGCGAGAGTAGATAACCGCTGTTAATGTCCGCATAGAGATCGGCGGCGCTCTTGTAACCTAGTCCTTTGAGGAAGTTGACTAAACGCTCTAGAAAATTGTTTGTGCGGTTTAGAAGCTTCTTGACGTGCGGTGATGGGCGTAGCTGGGTTTCGGTCCAGTCACGGCGGACGTGGAGCGCTTGGGCTACAATGGCCTGAATCTCGCGTGGGTTATCCCATTGAGAGCCATCAAACTTCTCACCTATGAATTCGCGGGCGATCTTGCGGAGTAGATTATTCTTGTTCAGGAGGATCTGATGCTCTTTGTCAGTGAACATCCACGATTGGACGTGGTGGATGGCTTCGTGGTAGGCGGTTAGAGGCTGCATGTAGGTGGCGTCGGGATTGAAGGTTAGCCCGATTATGCGCTTCATGCCGTTGTATGCGCCCGCCCCGCCTTCGCCCTTCATGTTCTTGAAGACCGGCAGTTCCTTGACGGTGCGCGCGGCAAACTGCACGTCCACCTCGTCGCCTATTAGCTTGGCGATGATGGCTAGGGATGCGGCTTCGGCGTTCTCTTGCTCCGTGTTGAGCGGGCGATAGGGCACGCCGGTTTCACGCAGAACATCTCTTAGATTATCAGCGGTAACACGGCGACGGTGTTTAATATATTGACTTAGAAGGACTTCTCCAAAACTTCCTTGATTGGTTTGCCCTTTTTGCGCTCCTTTCTGATGTAGAAGATCTCGTTGAGGATGTGGCCCCACCCCATCTTCTCGGCGCGCTCTTCCCAATTGTCTAGGATCGCCTCTGCTTGGATCTCGGGATGTTTTTGATCCCTCAATGCTGTCTGTAAGATTTCTCGCATCATTGTGTAACTCCCTTAATTTTAAGAAGGTCATTGGATAATGGCTCAACGTGTCGTAAACCATTTGTTCAAGATTAGCCCTATTGGGATTAGTTGTTGCTAAATGGCCGTTCAAAGGTGGATATGTGTGACTGATAAAACCTTCTCCATGATCCCACGCCTTCGTATGAGTCATCTCGTGAATCATAGTTTCCGTAATACGAGCGGCTTGGTACCTTAGAAACTTTTCATTATCCATTACCGGATCAAAAGCAGATTCATATCCTAAAGGATCTACGAACATAGCTTGGAATGGGACCATAATATGAACGCCATGACTTTCTTTATCCAAAGATATTCCAACCGGAGTATGGCCTAATCCTATATGCTCATATCCTGGCATTTGGGCTACAACCTTTTGAAGTTCTCTGAAAACATACGCAATGGCGTGCATAAGTTTTGCAGACTCATTGTTTATATTTCCTAAGTCTTTATCGGCTTTCTCCAAGATATCAAAGTCTAGATTTGTGTGGAACCACCCACGATCCGCGTTAACAAGGTCTTGGCTGATACTGTAGGCACTAGAATCAGCCAATATAACATTTTGAGTTGTGTTGTTAGGATCAAAGACAGGATTACCATTACCATCAACTATAATACCGTGTTGGATTGTAATATTGTTAGTAGTAATTAGGTTCAGAGACTGAGCTTGTTTTTCTAGTTCCCGCTGTCGTTCAGTAGACACAAGCTGATCGATACCGGTATCGGTTAAGGTACCATCCGTATGCAGTGTCATCATTTTGCGCTTAAAAGTATCAGCTACATTTTGCCTCTCGCGACTTTGAGATACTGATCGAATATATGGGACAATAACCCCATCAATATCTTCAAGGATTGATGGTAGAAAATTCTCTCTCTGGTTAGTGAAAGGATACAAATGATGATCCGCAGCTACATCCGATTTTACATTAAAAAATAAAGTATAGGGAACGAACTCATCACTACCGTCAGATTGTCTTATATCTTTTGTAAATTGGTACACTCCATCAGAGAAAACAGAATGATAAGCATCAGCGCCATGTTGCTCAGTTCCCATGTATATTTCAACAATACCACCAGGAATTTCAAGATTAGCCATCTTTTTTACATCCGCTGGCATACTTGCAACAGGGTCAAGATTTCCCTCAATGACATCCTTCTTAAATTCGGTTGCCCCACGGTCAGTATAAGTATTATTCGCATATAACTTAATAGTGGGGTGTATTAAAGGATTTTGAAAAACTTCTGCTTCATCAGAAACCGATGAGCTAAAGTAGACATGATCAGTAGAGCCATCCGATCTTTCAAAGTATTCAGGAATAGTAAGTTTTAAGTATGTGCCATTTGGTTCTGCCGTATCTTCGACCTTAAGTTCGAA
>Ga0209349_1001021_pt1 | contig 14060 bp, 13 predicted proteins | sample ETNvirnome_2_130_FD_184067 | JGI IMG/M metagenome (GOLD analysis project Ga0209349, IMG submission 184067) | Marine viral communities from the Pacific Ocean - ETNP_2_130 (SPAdes) (version 2) | ecosystem: Environmental > Aquatic > Marine > Oceanic | place: Pacific Ocean | collected 2013-06-22
GCCCCCCCCAAGTTTAATATGAGTGTCAGTATCATTGTTGTTAATGATATAAGCAGTCCCTGCCGAGCCGACGCTTATATACCCTTGTACATCAAGAGTGTAATCGGGTTCTGTTGTACCGATGCCCATATTGCCATCTTCATCTATGACTACTCTGCTAGCATTGCCGTTGGTGCCGAAGCCGATGACGTCGCCGGAGGAGCTAGCGTAGAGGTAGAGGCTGCCATCCTGAGCGGTAATATTAAGATTGCCTCCACCGGTAGAAAGAATCTCAGTCCCACTCCCTCCTTCAAGATAAATTGTTGTCTGACTGCTGTCGCTATTGGTAGCCAGCACCAGATCTGTTCCATAAAGCGCAGCACTGGCGCTCACATAGCCATCCTCGACTCTCAAATTGCCGCTCACATGTAAAGGTTGAGACGGATTGCTGAGACCAATGCCCACTAGCGCAGTAGAGCCGCTTACAACAAAAACAGTAGTACCGCCAGCAACAACTCCTAAAGCGTCCTCGTTCCAATCTAAATAAGTGTTTCCCTGCGTGTCATCTTCATTATAGATGTCGCCGCGGCGAACTGAACCAGTTGCGAATTTATATGCCATTTCACACTAAATAGAATCTCAAATATAAAAAGGGCGGGCACCCCGAAAGATACCCACCCTTAAATATGTCTAAATCGCTATCGACTTACAAGATCACAAACTTATTGGTTGCAACATAGAACAATGACAAACCTGCAGCATCCGATTCAAGATAAAGCAGAGGGTTACCTGCATCAATCTTCTGTGCTCCCGAGCCTGTAACCTTAATATAGTACGTGCTTACATCAGCGGGGGCCTTCACGCGAACGCAGTCGCCTGCAGTCAACCCGGAAGACGCCGGAAGGGTCCATGTACGATTTGCAGTCAAAGTGTTTGTACCGAAATTCAGTCCCTCCGCCAGATTCGCAGCTTCGTCGCCAATACCATTTGGGGTACCAACCGCAGATACGCTCAATTGTCCAGATGAAGCCGCAAGGCCTGTACCAGCCATTGCAGAAACGAGATCCGCAATAGTGTCACGCTTCATGGTGCCATCGCCATCCCGGAAGTAAATACTGTCACTACCCACTGCAATTGCGGTATCCGAAGCACCAGCAAGAGTAATGGCTCCATTAACACTTAAAGTGCTATTGAGTTCAGCAGCTCCTGCAGCCTGAATTTCGCCCGATGCAGAAAGGTCCTGCGCCGTACGAAGGCCTGCGCTTGCAACAATTGGCTGCGACGAAGTCACACCAACGAGGGTGCCAACACTTGTCAAAGACGAGTTAACAACGGTCGACCCTAGAGTGGTCAAGTTGAGAACGTTGCTGCCGGCGATGTTGACGTCAGATCCGACACCAAGTGTAAGATCTCCCGAGCCAGAAATAATACCAGCTGCAGAGATCGATCCGCCATCATTACTAATCGCACCCTTGGCTGCCACAGTGCTATTAAAGCTAGCAGCGCCTGCAATTTGCAGCGTACTAGAACCAGAAAGGTTCGCGGCTGCTTTCAGGCCTGCGCTTGCAACAATAGGTTGCGACGAAGTCACACCAACGAGAGTACCAACGCTTGTCAAAGACGAGGCAAGGACGGTCGAACCTAGGGTGGCTTGCGAAAGAACGTTAGCTTGCCCCCCAATGTCAATACCTGAGCCAGCGCCGAGTCGAAGATCGCCAGAGCCGGAAATGTTGCCGTCCTTGTCGATCGTAGCTTTCGTAGCTTCCGCGGCGTTTGTCAGTGTCAACCCTTGGTCACCCCGAATCCAGACACCAGCGCCACTGGCGTCGCCACCATAGATAGCAACACCGGACTCTGTCGAGCCTGAAATATCAATGCCGCCACCAGGAAACATGATTTTAAGCTTGACGCCATCATCTTCCTCGACCGCGATCTGGCCGATGGTCTTGCCCCCAAAAAGTATCCGCGACATCTGGAAACCATTGTCCGTACCAGAAAGGATAAGGGATGAACTGAACGCACTCGTAAGCCCATTCGGATTGAATGCCAGTCCGGCGTTTCCGCCTAAGCCTACGCCAGTTCCTAGGTATTCAGTAAAGGCTAGCTCGTAAGAAATATCTCCCGTTGACGAGGTCACATTCGTTGTCGTTGTTGTAACGTTTGTAAGTCCAGCGCCGCTACCAACAAAGCGACCAGCGTTAACAATGCCGCTAAACTTAGCGGACGAACCGGAAACACCGACAGAGCCAGAAAACGCAGTTGGTTTCATTGGTCCCACGAATGGACTAGACGCAGTGACGCCCGCGAGGGTGCCTACACTCGTCAGGGACGAGGCAAGGACAGTCGAGCCGAGAGAGGCTGCCTGAAGTACGTTAGCCGCTCCACCAATGTCAATACCTTTACCAGCGCCGAGTCGAAGATCGCCGGAGCCAGAAATAACGCCGTCAATTGTCGCATAGCCGGCTTCGAGACCGCCGTTTGCCGAGATTGGACTTGATGCTGTAAGACCCGTAAGGGTGCCTACACTTGTTAATGAAGAACCAACAACAGAAGAACCGAGAGTCGTTAAATTCAAGACGTTGGAGCCAGCGATATTAAAATCTTTTCCAACGGCTAGAGTAACATCTCCGGAGCCTGATATTGTTCCTTCCTGTTTGAGGTTGCCACTTAAGACAGCTTCCCCACTTTGGAATTTATATGCCATTTTTAATAATCCTCCTATAAATGACTGAGAGTGTGATTTTAACCAAAAGTAAGCTTTAACATAAGCGGAGGAATAAGAGTTTTACTTTCCCACACCTACAATATCTCATTACATATAGATACGTAGTTGAGATCCGGCCCATATTCTTTAGATTATTTTAATATACGAACCAATCGACTCCATTTGAATATAATAATAGTGCGCCATATGGTGATTCTATGGTCTGGCTTGCTGCTCCATCAATTGTTTGGGACCCTGAAGGATTAAGAGTAATCGCCGTCGCAGAGGCTGCAGCGCCGCTTTCGTCCTTCACCACAACTACCTGACCATCTGTAAAAGCTGTAGCATCAAACAAAATAGAGGTAGGCACGCCAGTTACTCCTAGAATATACTCTGTTATAGATGCTGTGTGGCTTGTGACGATGGCTGTACGCTTATGTACTACACCACCGGAAAGATAAGAGTTTCCTTGCGTAAGAAGCGCTGAAGAACTTAAAGTAGTTACTTCGGCTAGTGAGCCCGTATAAGACCCCGTTAGTGTCGTGCCATTAAAAGTTAAATTAGATGATCCAGCGAAAGCGCCGGCATTATTAAACTGGATTTGGGTGGTGGCACCACCAGGGGTTGAGGTGGAGCCGTCACCAGCGGACAAAACAATATTATTATTTGCATCCAAAGCCAGGTAACTCCCGGGGCCCGCTTTCGAGCCCGTCGGAGCGACGATGTGTGTCGCCGAGGAAGAAAGAACGTTAAACTTTCCTGACGACGCCGTAAGGGATCCCGTAAGAGTCGTACCATTAAAAGTGAGATTGGAACTGCCCTCCATCGTGTTGGCGTCTGTCCAGATTCCCACCTGATTATTCGCAGGCGTTCCTGTAGCGTCAACCAGAGTGGCGCCCCACACGCGCGAGTCTATCTCATCAGTAATGATAGAGGAGCCGTCATAAACCAGAACAGTATTGTCGGTACCAGCCGCTATGTTTGCCAACGTTATCGTTTGGGCATTAATTGTTACAGTATCGCCACTAGCATCGCCAAGTACAGCATCTCCCTCTACCTGGAAAGCGGAAGCCGTTAAGGTGGTAAACTCTGCTAGTGAGCCCGTATAAGAGCCGGTTAAGGTTGTGCCGTTAAAAGTAAGGTTTGAGGAACCCTCAAAAGAGCCAGCATCATTATATTGAATTTGTGTAGTAGCTCCGCCGGGGTCCGTGCTGGCGCCGTCACCCGCTGAAACAATAATATTATTATTTACGTCCACCCCCAAATAGCTTGCGGGGCCGCCGAGGGTACCCGAAACAGGAACAAGGTTTGCCAAAGACGCCGATAAGGTGGTAAATTCCCCCAAAGATCCGGTGTAGGACCCAGTAAGGGTTGTCCCATTAAAAGTAAGATTTGTACTACCTTCCATGGTGTTCGCATCGGTCCAGATGCCCACCTGATTGTCGACGGGAGTTCCGGAGGCGTCTACAAGCGTTGCCCCCCAGACACGAGAATCAATTTCGTCTGTTACGATAGACGAGCCATCATAAACGAGAACAGTGTTGTCTGTCCCGGCCGCAACATTAGCCAAAGCAACAGTTTGGGCATTAATTGTTACAGTATCACCACTTGCATCACCCAACACTGCGTCCCCTTGCACAAGCATTGCGGACGCCGTAAGGGTCGTTAACTCTGCAAGCGATCCTGTGTAGGAACCCGTGAGCGTGGTCCCGTTAAAAGTTAAATTAGATGATCCAGCGAATGATCCAGCGCTGTTATACTGAAGTTGGGTTGTGGAGCCGGCAGGAGAAGTGGTTATGCCACTTAGATTCGAGCCGTCTCCATAAAATGCAGACGCTGAAATGTTGAGTGATGCTGAAATTGCGCCACTCACCGAAATCTTGTGATCCGGAGCAGAAGTGCCACCAATTGCTAGACTACTTGTAACATATGCCTGCGATCCATTAATGGTGGTGAAGATGCCATCTCCAGTACCCCCTCCTGCCGAAGAGGTGATGATAACATTGTTATTAGAATCTAGGGCGAGGTAGCTCCCCAATCCTGCGACGGCGCCAGATGTCGGCAACAAACTCGCGAAGGATGCCGTAACAGTGGTCCCATAAAATGTCGATGCGGACACGTGGCCGGAAGCTGTAACGTAGCCAGTTAACGATAAGGTATCACTAGCTGTAAGATATGTGAATGTGGAATCGCCATAAAAAGTACCGGCGCCGGCGTTAACCTGGATGGATCCCGTGGGGCCTATAGCATTTTGACCAGAGGAGGCTACCGTAAGGGTGCCCCCTGCACCAGTGTCCGTTAGGGTAATCCCTGATCCAGCTGTGATTACGCGCTCGTTGGGTAGCCTTGTTTCTGCGTTAATAGTAACGTAGCTTGCAGCTAGAGGAGGGTAGGGGGCGGCCCGCGGAGCGGGGGCAGATGCTTCGGTTGTGTCGCGGGTGACGGCCGCGGGACGGTCGACAGCAGGCATAACGCGGAAGGCACCGTCGCGGGCCCTCACACATTCTGCGCTAATTTGAAACTTGTGCTCTACTTGTCCGAAGTAATAGCGAGTATCATTATACGTCCGGACGATCTCATAAAAGTAGTCGCCGTATTGAACAAAGTCGCCAACACGCACATAGAGATTCTGGTCTTCAGTTATCCGTCTTTCACTAAAATTAACGGTGAGTTTTGTTTGGTACTCGTAGCCGTATGTTTCATTGCTTTGTTCGTTCTCTACTTCAACGTAGGCATAAACACGAACAGGGGGCATTGAAACCTTCTCAATGGCTTCACCGTATACTTCATTAAAATTAGATTCTTCAAGGCTTATAGGATAATAAGCAATTGGCTGCCCGATAATACGCTCGGACAATTCGTCATTAACTTGTTTTACTAGGTCGCGTTCTTTTTTACCAAAGAACATCGGTGGGGGCGGCGTGGAAGGTTGATTCCACTTGTTTTTCGGATCTGCCATCTAGACGCGCCTCCTCTTAAAGGATAAAAATACCTCCTTTTTACCCGACGAGGGCCCCCGCTGATCCAGACCAGTTGGAGCCACTTGGAGAAACATCGATATTATTAATTGTATTATTACCGATACTAGTTAGGCCGGCCATGACCGAACAACCATTACTTCCGCTAAGCCAAATTTCCGTAACCTTAACTTCAAGCCGGGGGGTAACACTAGCAGTTGCCACTGTTAGCCAATTATTATTATCAGATCCGTCGACTCCATTTTGGGAAAATCCAACCTTAAGATCGGCATTCCCCCCCACATTGCTTACAACCACCCAACTTGTAACAGATGGAAATGCAACTCGCACAGCTGTACCCGGGGCTGTGCCGAGGGCCTGGACGTTCCCTGTCACATATGGAACACCCGAAACCTGATATGATCCCACGTTTCCAAGGCCTGCTTTATAATTATAGGTTGCCATCTTACTTCTCTCCGTTATTAAATAGCATCGATATCACTCTTTTATCTAAACATTTTTGCGGCACGACGTCTTTCTAGCTTTCTTCGCTCACGACGTGCCTTTTCAGATTTGAGCTTTCTCTTAACCGATGGTTTGATATGGTAATCAGTTTTCGCGCGATACTCTTCTACTACGCGGTCCTTTTTGCACTTCCTGATAAATCTTCGAATTAGCTTTTCAGTAGTTTCGCCTCTTCTGACTCTCACACTTACATTAATGGGCACAATCACCTACTTTTCTTTTTTAACTTCATTCATATGAGCACCCCAATTTCGGCCTACAGAACCAAAAAGATTTGTAATGTCCACGCCAGCGTCGCCGGGTGATTGTCCAGAAAGAGGACTCGCTTGCTGTTGGGGAGATGCCTGAGCTGGGGCGGGGGTTGTGCCTTCAAATAGGTTCACCCCATTGTATGCATTCCCGCCAACAGCAGCCATCAATTTAGTTCTGCGTTCTTGAAGCTTTTCCGTTTGCTGTTCGCTGAATGCATTTCTGCGCATTCGCTCGGCTGCAGGATCTGGTTGCGGTGTACTCTCTTCAAGGACGGCAGTCGCTGAGGCCATTCCCCTAACCACCTCTGCAATAATCCCTGATATCAGCCCATCTTCCATAAGTGATTCGTGAATGCACTCTTGGACGAGGGGCTTAATCAATTTCTTAAATTCTGTTTTTTTCATTACTCACTGATAATTTCATTTATCAAATTAATGATCTTGTTGTTCTTCGCAACGCGCTCATTCATTAATTTATTCTCGCTAAGCGCCATAAATGCATTCGGTGTAGAGGGCTCCGATACAATATCAAAACAAATTAGCTGAAAGTCATCTTCAACGATGGTCTTGCCCATTCTCTCTGTCACCGATCCCATACCCCGAGAGGATATTCCGGTCTTCACCCCCGACTCTACAAGGGCGCGCAAAATTTGTCCAGATGGTGTGTTGAGTACCTTGATTTTACCCATAACCGAAGGACCATCCATCCAAACCTCTGTGACCATGTGTGACACATTCACGAGATTAATGATAGACGAATCCGGATGGTCCAATTCACCAAGGGCTCGGTTTTCGCCTACAAGCTGAGCATATTTTTTCACCTCCCTCTCCATAATATTTCGAGGATACACTCGCCCGTTGCCATTTTGTATATCAGCTTCCTGCAACTTACCCGTAAGCATCATACCACCTTCGCGTACGAAGCCCTTCTCCGCCTCTGTCAAAAGATCTTGACAGACGCCGCCTTCGCATAGTTCATAAAATTCTCGGAGAAGTTGGGCCATTCGTTATTCCTTTAGAAACCAATGTGCTCTTCGTCGTTATCGGGGTGGATTCCTGCCACGAGATTGTAGGGCCCGAAGACGCCCCGGCCACCACCGGCCGTGACCGAAATCTTCCATTGGCCGGTCCTTAGTTGTGTGACGTCTCTGCCCGACCAATGTCCAGGCTTATACTCCACCTCATCAACAACAGCGGCGTAGGGGCCATCTTCGGGATTGGACATCGGGCGGTATTGAATAATATCTCCCGCTTTGAAGGGGAGGCCCTCCTCGCGCAATACTGTCTCGTGCAAGAAGTATCTCGGGTCTATTCTTTTTACATTTTTTCTGCGTGCCATAATATTATTCCTTTTAAAGCTTTAAAGTAGTCAACTGCCTGAGCAGCAACGTCGAACTGGTTGGATCATCCATTTTTTCATGATTGCTCACCTCCTTTATGGACCACTCGGATCCCGTAATCCTCGACCAACATACTCAAAAAGTATGAGGTTCCGGCACTAATGCAACCGCACATAAAAGCTGTCATGGGCTGATTGCTAAAACTAAATAGTTCTGTATATGGACTTATGCCCCATAGAAACACACCAACCCAAAATCCCATGCACAAATGACAATGGAATAGGCGGCCAAAGCCGCCCCACGATTTACAGGCTGGGCGTATCTTATTGAAGATGTGTCCGTGAATAATAATAAATGTCATGCCGTAAGCGGCAAGTATAAAATGTAATAATTCCACTTTAATATCGATTTCTTAATGGATAGTAGTAGTAGCCCGGGCGCATGGAACCCTTCTCGGCATACTGAGGCACTTCACCGTACTCGGTAGAATCGCGGTCAGTCGGATGAGTAAACATATCCTCAAGCTCTTTCTCGTAATCATCGGCGATACGTTCATAAGACGCCTCAGTTTGAATAAACTCGGCAATAACATAAACAGCGGCCTGCATAGAGTTAACTGAATCACTCTCCATAACAAGCCCTTCCAAAGAACGAAAAACGTTTCCCCCCTGAATACTAGAGCGCTCGACAATTCCCTTGTCGGATAGAAGTTCTAACAAACGATTTTGATAATCATATACATCTTCGGTGGCAGTCGTCTTAGGGAAAGTTATCACTTTCATGGTGTCAGGCACCACAGCAATATCAATCTTTAAATGATCCATGATAAGGAGAGAGCCGTCAAGGGCCTTCCGGGCCATGAGTTCCACTGTTGCTTGCGGGCCCCCAATTTTAATCTTAATCATTTGTTGATAGCTCCCGTACTAATTCCTGAGTCATAAGAATTTTATTCAGGTCCGTATCAGTGAATTCTCTTTTTCGAAAGCCTTCAAGATATTCTCTAATTTCGGAAAGTTTGGTACCAATTAAGGTTTCTGTATTTTTGCTGGATGCATCGTCGACTGCTTTCTTCAGTCGTGTTAATTCTTCATTTAGATAAACACGTAGTTCAAACCCATCATCAGCGAAGCCAGTAACAAATCGGTTAAGTAGATCTTTTTGTTCTTGAAGAAGGTCCGCATACTTGTCATTAAACTTTTTTATAAAGGCACGATATTCAATATTGTCAATGGGGCGCAAACCCGAATGGGGAGCGCGGTTGGGATGATCACTCATGCGCTCAACGGCGGCCTGTTCAAAAAGAACTCTCTTTTTAATGGCGGTCTTGGTATTGAATATTGCATTAATTGATGCAAGAGATTTAAAATTGGGGACGAAGTTCGACCAGGTCTCCTGTCCAATTTGCTTATTGATGGCCGCAATCAGCCGGGACTGAGCATCGAAAATAGTTTTCTCTTCTAGGGTTGAATATACTTTCTTCGTCTCGTCAAGAATTCTTTGAGCGACATCGCGCTCTATGTTTGTTGTTTCCAAGAGGTTTCTATATAATCGAAGCTCCTCTAATAAAATACTGCCGGCAGCAAAGTGCTCCTTTATTAACGCAACAATCTTCTCTTTACGCGCATGTTGAACCCCCACGATCGACTTTGTCAGCTCCCTAGTGAGACTTTCATAGATAAAGGCGGTATTTCTTTTTTTATTATGTTTCATCTTTGCTCACCCCTTTGCGCTCCATTTGTTCAACCAGCCGTCTAACCTTGGTGGTATTTTCAAACATAACTGTTTCGTCATCATTATAAGTAGGTGCTATTTTCTCTTCTAGGCCAACAAGCTTTTTGAAGTTTATTGAGAGGTCCGGACGTCCGGGATGTAGTGTTCGTGACGTGGTTCCTCCTTCTGGGCCCTTTACGGTGCGGGCCAGCGAGCGACTCAAGGGACCAGAGGAGCCTTGGTCGGCGCTGCCTTTCCTTCGGTCTGCACCTTTCCGAGGCTTGTGAGGGGCGCCTTCGTGTCTAGTGTTCCGGGATGGGTCGTCTTCGACGCGGCCGGGAGTGGCCAATAGAGCCGATTCATCGCCTCCGGCTTCTGCGCCGTCGACTTCTTCGCCTCCCATATCGCCGCCCATGGCGTCGCCTAGATCTCCCATATCGCCCATGTCGCCTAGGCCTTCGCCGCCGGCTTCTTCCATGGCTCCTTCTTCTGCAAGACCCTCAAGGGCTTGCTGATACTTACGATCATAGAAAGTCTCGCGCTGATTGCGCAAGAATTCATCATCTGTCATGCCAAGAATATTGCGGGCGACCCAGCGCTTACTGTACACCCCTTCTGGGACACCTGTCGCAGTATCAAACTTGGTTTTCATATATTCAAGCTGTTGTAGCTCGGCAAGGCGAGAGGGATTATTAAGAGTAATTTTGAAAGAAAGAAGATCCTGACCACGATATCCCAAGGTATAAAGATGAACAATGGCCATCTTTTCAAGTTCTGCAACTAGAGACCGCTGCAATCTTTGAATTGTTCTAGCAAATCGAATATCTTTCTGAGCTAGGGTTGTCTTATCTTCATCGCCGCCCTCAAGATTGGTAAGATATGCTTGTGGAATCTTAATGGCAGCGAACAACTTATCGCGGAGATACTTAACATCATCGATGTCATTAAGGCTGGAAGCTCCCTGCAGAGAAGCAATGTCTGAGCCGACACCGCCCCTCATGGGGATAAAATAATCTTCTTCAAGAGACAGTGGGTTATAGCGCAAATCGACGCGGCCAGTAGTGGCATCGACGAGTTGATTGCGCTTCATCTCTGTCTTAACCTTTTCCATATATTGAGGAACGTCCTGTGGAGGTATGTTTCCAACATCGATTTTAAAAATCCTGCGCTCGGGTGCGCGAACAACGCGGTACGCAATCATCGCGTCCTCTAAGAGAACAAGTTGGCGCCAAATGCGGCGCGCCGGGTCGAGAACGGCAGTTCCATATGGAGAATAACGATCGTTGCCAAGAATGCGGAAGTGTGCAACCTGCCAGTTTTCAAACGTCATACCGGCGCCATTCCACTGATACTGAACATAATTAGGGTTAGAAGGGTCTTGCCCCTCAAGCCTCTCTACTTCACTGTTAGGCATCCCGATAACAGATGTAATTCCAAGTTTTTCATCGATGTCTAAGTAAAGGAAGAAGTCTCCATATTTAACCATCGAGCGCGCCCAACCAAAACAATTAAATTCAATATTGAGAGCATCATAAAAAAGAGAGTCAAGAATAGTTTTGATTTCATGGTTCATACAATCGATATTTAAAAGGCGATCATACTCATTAGAGGTAGTCATCTCGTCAGCATAAATATCCAGGGCCGAGGCGATCTCAGGCATGTATTCCATCTGTTCAAAATCAATGTAGCGCTCGGCCCGGTTCTGGTTACGGAACGCAGCCGAGGTCATCATGTTATAATTTTGAGAATAGTTGTTATCGGAGCGCTTAAACTCTTGACCGCTCATTGAGCGGAAACGATAACGATATTTATCTAAATTATTACGGCGATCTTGCCGGGCGACCTGAGTTCGATAGTTAACAATGGGGCCCGATAAAAGACGCGTCAATCTTTTAAAGAGTGGTGATGCTGGGTTTCTTGGATTACTGTCGTTTTGTGCCATTCTCTAGTCCTATCCTTTAATCAAGCCAATATACTGCTCAATGTAACTGGACGCTTCTTGCGTTATTGCATTTTCTTTTGTCACTTTATGTCCTGTCATCCCGGGGATTGTTGTGGAAATGTTTGTTTTTGCTGTACTAATCGAAGACAAGAAACTCTTACTATATTCTATATTTTTTTGACTTTCGATAATCACCGTATCTCTCACCCAACACCCAATTGCAAACGACATAACCAAATCATCGTTATAGCTTCTCATCGCCTGAGGTCTGCCATGGTGCCAAATAAATGTTTTCATTTCTGACAGCAAGCGATTAGAATTGATAGTAATTAGTTTGTTTCTCATAAACTCTTCCATCTTCGCCACAATCAAAGGCCGTGTTTTCGAAGAAGTAGTAAAGCCGGGAATTGCATTCGATTGCCATTGGGCGGTTACGGGATCGATGTATTGGTGGTCTCCTTTAGCAGAATAGTATAAGTTAGGATACTCTTTATCTTGCAGTTTTTTAAGTACTGCGAAGCCAATATTGTTATTTTCTATCACAACCATAGGATTATTGTATTCAGCTGCCACATTATGAAGTATGTCGGCGAAGTCATCTGGTGTGGGTTTTCCAATGTATTCGGCCACTTGCTTCATGTCATCAAGTTGAATAATATGAAAAGCGCTGTTGTCCTTTCCGTCGCCTCGTGCTACGTCAGCTACAATGAGATATGCTTTCTCGGGATCATATTTTTCCCAAATCCAATAATTACGATCGAATCCAGTTCTATACTCCGGCGCAGTCGTGCGTTCTAAAAACCACTGAATGTCGTCTGGGTGTATTACTGTCTCTCCCGAAACGTTGAAATTACACTCAAGCTCTTGTGCCACTTGGCGCTTAGACATGTTTTTGGTTTCTTTTTTAAACCATTTTTTATCTCTATCGGGGTGCGCATCCCAAAATAACGTAGTCATATAAAAATCGTTTGTGCCGGCTTCGGCCTCAACGCAATTTTGGTGGAACCAGTTGCCAACCCCATTGGGTGTGGAAAGAGCAATACAACGACCTCCAGTTGAGAGGGTTGGGTAGAGAGCGGTCCACAGCTCATCTAGCTTTTCGACGTGAGCCGCCTCATCAATAACAAGCAATGACAGGGCTTCAGAACGGCCGGCGTCACCGGAAGTTGAGGAACTCTTAATTTGGGAGCCGTTTGATAACTCAAATGAAGTTCTGTTATCAACGATGATTTCAGAGATTCGCATCCAATCAGGCAAATTCTTAATAATTGCTTTTACTTTTTTAACAAGGTTTGTGGCTGTTTGTAATTTGGTGGCCACGACAAGAATATTTTTGTCACGATGGAAAAGCATAAGCCACGCAATATAAGCTGCTGTAATTGTGGAGATGCCCAGCTGCCGAGCTTTAAGAATAATATTAAAACGATAATCCCTGAAGTCTTCAAGAAGGTCTTTTTGATAATCGTATGCGTTAAAGGGAATCAGACCCCGTTGCGGGTGTGAGATACGACAATAGCTAGTAGTAAAATAGACCGGGTCTTTTCCGGCCTTGACAATCTCTTTTACTATTTCTTGCTTTGTGAGGCTAGCCGCCATAACATTTCTTACTTACCTTTGCGAGTATCGTTTTTGGGGCGCTTGTTCTTCGGACCTTGAGCTAACCATTTCTTGATGGCCTCATCTACACCGTCCTCATTAGACTCCCCGTTCACCTCAATAGTCTCCTTCAGTCCACCAATGCGATAGTCGCAGTGTGCCTGAACGTCAGTACGATAGTTAGATATTCTCTGTACGAGAATGTGGTGGTCGCCTTCTTTAGTAAGAGTAAGAGCGTTGCCGGTAATAGCTTTATATTCTTTCTTTAAGAATTTAACAATTTCCTTAAGGTGTCGCCCAACATCGTCCTCAAAACCGTTCTGTGCTACCTCTTTAATGCGCGCGTCGGCCTGATACTTTACGCGGAGGATGGGGCCGTGGAACTGAACCATAAAGCCGTCCATCACGCGACGGTCGTTAATATAGTGTCCGTCTTCTCTTTTAAGTCCTGCACTTCTGGCTTTACCGTCAGCTTGCAACGAAGCCTCGTGTGCTCCGTCATACGCGTTTGCTGCGGCCTGATTAATTCCTTGGATGATTTCTAGTACTGTTGCCATTTTATTCTTCCTTATGTGGTCTCCAACCAGTTGTCCATCTTTCTTCGCGGTCCTCGATGTATTGTATATAGCACTTGAAGCATGCTTCAAACTTATTCATATACAAATCATCACGAGAATGAAAAGAATATTTACGACAAACAGGACAGGTCCTATTATGGTCTCTAGTAAGTAGTTTTTTGTTTATTAAAAATCCGTCTTCTTCTACTTTGCTCTCGGACTCTAACAATTTAGCGAACTTCTGTCGTTCTTCGATAGACTGTTGGATGTATTCTTTTTCTTTGTCCTCGGACCAAAAACGTCGCGGATTGTTGATAGCTTCTTCACCATACTTTTGAGTTATGGCCTTTTCTAGTTTGGCGATGTAGTTGGGGTCTTTAGGCATCTGATAGCGCGGGGTCATCGTTGGCCGCAGCGGCGCGTTCGGCGGCAGTCAGGTAGTCGGGCTGCGAAAAGAATGAGTCTACGAGGCCCTCAATAGTCGCCGGCATCGTCGTCG
>Ga0209349_1001023_pt1 | contig 14026 bp, 9 predicted proteins | sample ETNvirnome_2_130_FD_184067 | JGI IMG/M metagenome (GOLD analysis project Ga0209349, IMG submission 184067) | Marine viral communities from the Pacific Ocean - ETNP_2_130 (SPAdes) (version 2) | ecosystem: Environmental > Aquatic > Marine > Oceanic | place: Pacific Ocean | collected 2013-06-22
CAGCTATTGGAGGAGCTTTATTTACTGGTGCTGCCGGCGTTTCCGCGAACTCTAGAAAATTTTATAAAGGAAGCGGATATCCTCTTCCGCAAGATCCACGCCAAAATGAATCGCTTTATGAAACATTTACAATGTACAGCAGGCCATCAGCATTTGGACCAAATTTAGCCGGCCGGCCCACAGGTTCTGAAGGTACTATGGCAACAATTGATAATGCTAGTCCAGTTGATTGTTTTGGTGGTTTTAACTGGGCGTATACTCCTCCATATTATCATGGAGAATCGTGGGTAGATTTTATTTTCCGCCCTGTTGCGAATCGTACTTATGATTTAGATACTATTTTAGCTGAAATGGAAACAGTTCATTGGAGGGTTGATGCAGGCGTTCCGATTAGGCAATATGCTGGCTTGAAGCGCTTTTTCACGCCACTTCTCCCAGATTTTCCAGGATCGACCCATGACGGATATATTAGCCCCATAGTCGGAGAGGGTGTCCGCGCAAGACACCGTAGCCCATATTCAGGTAGGAGCGTAAATGCAAATGCTATGCAATTGAGTGCTAGTATTAATTTATTTGGAGTTGAAAGCGTTTCTTTGCAAGAAATGGATAAATTTGGAACACAAACAATGGCACGTAATACAACGATTGGAAAACGTTGGGTTATTCAGCCAAAATTTGAAACACCAATGATGAATTTTTGCAATGAACCTAACGGAATAAGACCGATTCTAACTGCGTCGTGGGCGTCGGAGACACTCACATTGCCAACAGGCTATGGAACTTCTTCGGTTCCTCGCGGAATGTGGCACCAGTTTGGCATTATTGAGCCAGATCCCACCAAGGGAATCTTCCTTGAAATTGGAGATATACCTAATACTTGGTTAAGAAATCATTATTATGTTAATTTATCCTCTTCAATTTATAATGACTATGACGTTCACAATAAAGGACATGATTTGCATAATAAAATGAAATCATTGACAGATTTGTTTAGCTTTGAAGACGACAATGCTTCGGTTAGATTAGGAGAATTGCCTGAATTTAGAACATTAAAAGAGGCAGTTGTAGCTGTGCCATATGTTCTAGAAACTTCAGACATCGAGCGCGCCGCCCAACAACAAATGAGTACTACATTGGCAGCGACAATGAAGAAGTTCATTGAAATCCCGGAAGAAAGATATAACTCCGCCAAAAAAACACTCAGAGGAACTTTAGCGGGCGACTCTTTAGATACTGCTGGAAAGTCTATCAGAACATTGCTACAAAAAATGGAAAGATATATATTACCACCACAATTTGATTTTATTAATAATGATAGTGTAACGCCGATTGTTATGTATATGTTTGAATTCGAATACAAATTAGATAAAGATGATCTTTCGTATATTTGGCAGAATCTTGCGCCGCGAAATTATAAAAAGATGGAATTTCAAGTAGAATCTACTTCCCATGAACTGCTCAGTACAGAGCTACTTGATGAAGATAATATTATGGATAATGAAAATCTTCGTTGGATGGTTTTTAAAGTTAAACAGAAAGGACAAACAGACTACTTTGATCAAGTAGTGCCCCAGGCCAGCACTGCAGGCTCTAACGCCGCATTCGATCTTCCTGGGCCTTTGAGCAATCGAGTAAATACACGCCGCGAGGATGGGAGTGATGATTATCCTATTGCTTTTAACTGGCCGTATGATTACGTATCTTTTGTAGAACTAATTAAATTTGAGGCAGAAGTATTGTACAAAAATCCAGAGGGTTCACAAGTGACAGATGTAACGACAGTAACAGTGGGAGACATAGAACTTACGGTATCGCCCAGAACTAAAGGTGTAATAAAATAATGGCAAAATTTATTAACAAAAAAGAACGTGTTTATGATTTAAAATTGACAAATTATGGTCATTATCTGCTTTCTGTAGGTACGTTTAAACCGGCCTATTATTCTTTTTTAGATGATAATGTTATATATGATGCCGCATATGCTGGAAGAACTGAGGCCCAAAATGAAATCCATAAAAGAATTAAAGACGAGACTCAGTATCTTGAAAGTTTAGTTCTTTTTAGGGATATTGAATCTAGTTCTTTTGGAACTGATGGGCTTTTAAATTATTTTGAAGTAGACATGTCTCCCACTGTGGTTATTCCCGAACATGATGTTTTTCATTTTAATTCACTTATTGGAGATGCCTATTTAGACGGAGATACTCAGGCGGTCCCTGCCTGGAAAATAGCTCCATTACAAGGAAGAATTTCTTCTTCTACAACAATTGATAGCAAGAATTCTGATAGAACACCACAAATTAATATGAAATTGATTTATAGACTGACGGCCGAAGATCCTTCAATTATAGCGACTCTTACCCCAAATGATATTAGAGATGTTATTGATACAGTGGAGACTCCGTTTTCTGATGGTAAACAAATTGTTTTTTCGGCAGATAATGCCTTGTTGTATGTTGAAGAAGTTAATACAGATTTCTTAACAGAAAATTTTGATTTAGAAGTGTTTGAAATAATTACGGGCTCAAGCCCAAGCCTGAAAGATAATTTAGAGCGTAAATATTTTAAGAGAAAAATACCACAAGTAGAAAATGGATTTATGATTTCTGCTATACAGGAATTGGTTCCAGACGAAGATTTGACATCTGGAAGTGTAGAATATTATTTTGATATACTAACAGATGCTGAAGTCGATGAGGTCGCCGCGTGCAGGGGCGCTGATGTATTTAATAAACAATCTTATTTTGTTGATATAGATTTTGATTGTGATGAATCGCTAGGTACGGCAGTGTTTAATGATATTTATGGACAAGCGACGGAGCCTGAGATATGCCTAGATTAATCTTAAGAGGCGATACCATCAAGAATCTTGGTGAATATTTGCCTATTCCAAACATAGAAAAAATACAAATCTATGATGACAACTTTGTTGTGCGATTATCGTTGATGTTGACCGTAGAAGATGACGAAGACGAAGAAACTTTATTAGAACGATTATCGGGATTAAGAACTTATCTACTCTTGGAACCGAAGAAATCCGTATACGAGGCCGCCTTTTTTGAACGTGAAGAAATAGAGGACGGCTGGGACAACCCGCTAACGCCACTTCTTTTTGCTTATTCTTTTGGCTCTTCGAACACACACATCGCGCAAATAGAACTATCAGAATATGAAAGCACCGGCGAATATTTATATGATACTTCCGGCAATAAAATATTAAAAATGATAGTAGATATAGATCAAACTTCTGTGTGGGGAACAGATCTCGGTGGCGAGATGATAGAAGATATCGCTGATGGATCAGTTACGGATATAGGATTATTTGTATGGACCTCAACAGTGGATTTTTATACTGAAATAGATGAAATGTTTATTTATAACGATGATTTCACAAAGATTTTGAATGGCGTTGTTCTCGATCAAATTGTAAGTGATGTATCGTATGAAATAATATTCGAAGACGGCGAAGTAGCAGGACAAGCAGAGGTAATTTGGGCGAATACAAATGGAGATCCTTTTGATGGTATTCCTCTTCAGTCTTTGCACGCTCAATATTATACGCCAGATGGAATAACACATAAAGAAATTACTGAATCATTTAATGATTTACTGGCCGAATATGCAACTGCAGCTGCAGAAGATGATGTACTCGAAAGTGTTGTAGATGGTGTTTCATATGTATTGGCTGTGTATGGCACAGAGCCTGATTTAGTTCCGAGATTGAACGAACTAAGAAAAGCATGGCCAGACAAAAGCTCTACTACTGGAGCAGGACATCTATACAGAAGATATAAAAGAAAGCTATTTAATGCAAATCTTGGTGTCGCTAAAGGGGTGCTTTTACATAAAGAATTGGTGCTCAACCCAAAAATTATTGATTTAAGAGAGCCGGTTCTTGAGGAATATGATCCTGGCCTTTGGGCCCCCGGCGTTCTTACTGGATCTTCTTATGGTGATTCGGATCTTATTTATCCTAAATGGTACATGCAAAGCACCGCAGTGACTTCCGAAGATGCTCCATCGTTTGAATACGTAGAAGAAGGCGGCTATGAGGCAGATTATATTAATACATCTGGTTTCTTTTTCTTTGATTTTGAAAAACTAATTTATTCAGCTTCAAATTTAGCAAATGTTCTTAATATTTCTAAAATACATGATTATTTTGGGAAAACGTTTTTAAATGATTTATTGACAGTGGATTCTGTTTATCTAACTAGAATGGATGAGGATGAAACCACTTTAGGTTATATGTATGGCAGTTATAAATCTTCTGGGATTATGAACCAAACATTTGTCATCGCGGACAGTGAAAAAATGGCAGCTAGTCTAGATTTAATGGATGGAACTACAGAAAAAAGCTATCTCGTTCAGCGTAATTTTGCTTTTCCAGATGAAGAATATGATACATATCGATTGATGACTTTTGAATTTCAAGATATATATTCAAGCCCCTATTCTTCTACAGAGCAACTCAGCTTCATCGAGACAAGTATCGGGCCTTCTGACCAAATATATAAAGTAGAGATTGAGGTTACTGATAATACTTTAGATGCTGTTGGGGCCTTAAGCGCTAGTTACAGCAGCTTTATGACAGGCGCCTTACAGGAATATTACGACGCTGCAGCAGAGCACTGCAGCTATAATAATACTGATGGTGTGTTTAATGAATTTTTCATCGCTGCAATAACAACAGCATATGCTGATGAACCAGGCGAAGCTCCATGGATCCAGGGCCCCGTAATATATAATCTTCATAGAGATTTATTGTTTGATACATTTGAAGGAGATTATGCACAAATTATTGATACTTCTAAAAAAATGAGTGACAGAATAAGCCCTTATGCTGGGAATCTTGAACGATTAGAAGCATTTTTAGAGAGATTTAATAATCTTTATAATACGATGTATACAGATGATGGTAGTATAAATGTAGCATATCAATACTTCCTTTGGCATGGTTCTGAAACTATCTCTAAAAGTTATAGCCTTGAATATAGTCAGCCATGGCCGATAATATATAATTCTACGCTTGAAGACTATTTAGAAGAACAAGAACTGGAGGCCGAAGCCACTTTGGAAGCAGATTGGGACTTGGCTGTCGAGGCATTCTATCAGACCCAGGCCGATGGCACCGCGATGGAAAGACGCCTCAAAGATATTTGGTTCGATGGCTTGGAAGGTGTCGCCGCCAATGCCGCCAACGCAGACGAGCGGGATGACGCCGCAGCCGCCCTTACAACGACTGGTGGCTCTGAGGGCTCTGGACACTGGCCCTTCGAAGTCGGGCAAGGCAGTCTGAATCTCTCAATGTGGATGTATGGAATGAATAGCATATACTCGTTGATTTACGAAAACACTGATACTGATTTCTCTGGCAGCCAGCAGTCACGAGTATCATATGGTTTTGCTGTATACATATTTTATTGGTATCATAGAACTTATATTGACCTGATGGTCGAACATGGTTATTATGAAACCGCTCCGTCGTTATTTGGAGAATTTGGAGTCGCCTTAGAAAGAATAAACACCTCACTCTTAACAGATTTAACCGACAATAATTGGGAAATAGACCCAGGATCCTGGGACTGGGCTGGCTTGTGGACTGACTTAGACTCTCTTCTTGACGATTTGAAGGAAGTTGAATTTCAGGGTGCTTTTGCTGGCGAATGGGTAGGCGGCACGGAATACATGAGCGAAGTCGAAACATCGTACTTATACGATGGAAGCGATGCTCCAGGAACTACCGGCTATCCAGAATGGTTCCTGCTGGACCATCCAAAGGGACCATATCCGGGGGACTACCAGTAGGAGCCCTCCATGTGATCTCTGCTGCTAAACGTAATATTATTAATTTATAAGGAAAAAACAAAATGGCAAAAAATTTAAGCAAATCAAATATGGTAGCAGAGTTAGCAACAGTTACAACTAAACTAACTTCTGTGAGCGCTCTCCCTGCTAGGACAACTAGCACTAGTCCGACTTCAAGAATGGCTAACCTTAGTACACTTAAAGCAGCTTTTGTGACATCCGGGCCAACTGGTGGTAATAGCACGAAAGGAACTAATGGCGTTGCATTGGCTTTTTTGTCTTCTGTTGGGTGTTTTTCTATTGATTCAATGAGTTATATTGGAAAAAAAGATTATTCTTTAGTTTATGATGCGACAGATGTTGAAATAATAGATAATGAAAATATTCTTGATAGAGGACTTTTTAATAATCTTACGAATAAAAATGTAAGCTCAACTGATAAATTTAGTAATGACAGTGATCCATTTTTTAATTTAGATGATGCGATTTCAACGGCGAGCGCTAGAGCTAGACAGAAACGCGCTAGCGCGGCCACTAAACTAAGAAGCGAAGCAGATTTTACTCAATTTGCAGCCGATATGTATAGATATCAAAATCCATTACCTGGGACTGGAGTAGTCGTTGACACAATTTCAAGTGCCGAAGCGGCAAGAGGACTGGCTGCATCCGCTGCGATAAGCCTAGGCAGCCGTATTTCAAGAACCTCTCTAACCTCAAGAACCAGAACAACGCCGTCTGCATTCGCAACTGCCGGCGGGATTTCGACGGCCACAGTTTCAGGCAAGACTAAGTATTAATTAATATAAAGGAATAAGATAACATGCCGGGAGCAATGAACCCAACCACCACTTGCATACTAACTGCTGATTGCGCTGGAAATAAGACGAAAAAAAAGTGCCTACTTGGCGAATGTGTTACAAGAAAAGAGTACACCGATGCCACCGGAGGTGTCGTTGAAGGCGCTTTAGGCACCGGAGACAAGGTCCACCTGGCAGCTTCTTCTACCGGCGCCAGCTATCTGTCAGAGATAAATGCCGCTGGATATTTGCTTTATAAAAGAAATTCTAATTATGCAGACGATCAAGGGTTTTATATGGATGCGTATTTTAGTTATTGGCCCATGGGAGACGATGCCAATGATGCGGCTATTCTTGATAATTTAAGCCCTGGTGAAGTAGGTATATTAAAGGAAACATTTTCTGATCCAATTTATGGGAATGCAATAGTTCAATATTATACTATTTCTGATTATGAGGTTACTTTAACAACCGACGAAGATGAAAGCGAGTACGTCGGGTGGGGAGCCACGAGGGATATTTCTTATGAATCAGCTGAGGAGGGGGCTATAGAAGAAAGGTTTGGCTCTTCAGAGACGGCAGAACAAATTCTTGAGGGGATAATAAAAACAATATCTACTGATGTTGCAACAACAGCGATAAATGCGCAATACACTTTTAAAAAAATAAGATATGATGTGTTAGACTATGATAATTTAACTTCTTTCGATAAAGAAGAAGCGACCCAGAGTATTTCTATAACGACATCTTTTGTGAGCGGGGCATATTAAATGAGTACCAAATATCTTGATATAATAGATTTAAATCTTTTTTCGGGTTCTGGGGAAACCTTTAGAACAGCCGTTGGTGGCTATTTCGAAATTGTAAGCGGCACATATGGAGAAGACGTTGATACTGTGGCATATGAAAGCGGATCCGTATTCGATGATTTTATTAGTAGCGTTAGCGTTAATGTTGATTTAGAAGATACAATAGATCTAGATGTTATTGTGCCGAATAAACAATTTCCGGTTCGGCTTGTGGGTGATGAAAATTATGTTAAAAGTGATATACATTGGAAAACTGTTCTATTAGGCGGCACTTTTGGCGCAGATAATTATCGATCAACTTATACTGATTCTGTTTTTGATGAAAATTCCTTTACTTATAATATTCCATATAGTCAAATGGAAAGCTTAACTGTCGCAGACATAGGTAGTTCATTTACCGATGTAACTCAGATATCATATGATTATAATCAATATATTAATACATATGAAAATTATGCTCATAACACGTCAGAACTGTTAATGCCTAATGGATATTTGTTAAAAGCTTTTGAGATGTCCATGTCTTCTAGTTCGGATCTTACTTTGAGTTCATCGATTGCTGATTTTGTAACTTTAGAAGGTGCGTTGGAAGACGAAGACGTTGCTAAAATATTTACTACTTCATCAATGTTGACAGCCTATTATTCTTCCTCGTTACAAAATTATCCTTTGTCGTCATCAACAATAATTCAAATGGAAAAAAGATTACAGAATATATTTTTCGATGCAGATGTTTTAGCTGATCTTAATTCTCCTTATTATGAACTAAAGGCTTCTCGTACAGATCTTCCGTTTTATATGTTTGTTGATTTTACAACTACTGCTCCTGGGGACATTCTTGAATCTATAGAAACTAATAATTTTTCTCAAAAATTTCTAAAGATTTTGAAAGAAAGCTTTTTAGGCGAAATAGATGATTTAAGTCCATCAACAGGGGAGTACATATATAGTACTGAATATTATAGTGGCTCTGCTAATGAGGAGACATATTCTACTGTTCGAAGCGCTGCTAATGTTGCTATGAAAACTGTAGATTTTTTAAAGATGTTGACGTATGCATATAGAAATTATAATTCTATGACTGATAATTGTCATTTCTATGGTGGTGAATCATTTAGCAGAACAGCAGTTATGGATACAAACGGCACTTACCGACATATTAATGCAGTTAATACCACAGAGGTATTAAACGATACAATTGATTATTTATATAATACTTCTAATTTTGAGATAACTTCAATTGAAGATTTATATAATTTAGACACAGGCACAGAAGAGACATTGGCCTACAGAATAGAAAAGATCTACGGGCCCACCAGCACAACTGGACCTCAGAATGTTATACAAAATTATTGGTTTTTTAATTCGGCGGAAATAAGTAATTTAGATTTTTTTGATTCTCAAATAAAATATGAACAAGACTATACATATAACATTTATGCATATGTGTTAGTTTTGGGTAAAAAATATGGTTTTTCTGATTTTAGATTAACAAAACAAATAGGGAACACCAAGTTGGCTCCCCCGTCCGATACGGCTACTGTTGAGCAAGAATATCCATGTCTTGAATTTTATGACCCTATAACGAATGAGCCTGCTGAGCAATTGTTGTATTCTTGGGAAGACAACTATCTTTCTTCTAGTAACACTTATGCGACCAATGCGCAATTAGTGGGTGCTGATTTATATTATGCCGACTTTAATCTCAATTATGAGGCAAATCTTAAAATATTTGAAGTACCAGTGGCATCAAAAACTTTAAGGATTTTAGATAACCCCCCAAACACATTTGATGTTTCGCCATATCATATAATAGATGCGTCTCAAACAATTGGCTTTACTATCTCCTATGAGATTTTCTATGACGAACTAGGATATCCATCAGATATATCTGAAGAAGATAGGACAAGAAAAATTAGATATCTTCACGGCAAAGATCTTATAGGCACCAGTGATATCACTTTAGAAAGCGTTTCAAGGCAGAGGTGGATTGAAGTGTATCGCGTTGATACAAAGCCAACTTCAATAAGTGATTTCGACGGCAAGAGAATTAAACTTGTTAGTATGATTAACGAAGGTGAAGAATTTTCCTATTCAACAATTGAAATTCGTGATAGAATAAAAACTAATCAAAAATATTATTATTTATTCAGGATTTTAAACGATCAAAATATGCCTAGTCCATTATCAGTAATTTATGAAGCCCAGTTGATTGATGATGGAGGTTATGTATATTCTATATTTAATATTTTGTTTGAAGAGGAATTAGAATTGGAAACGCATACAGAGCCGTTTAAACAATTTAAAAAATTGTTTCAACTGCAGCCAAATATTTCACATTTAGTTCTAGATACAGAAGGTGTAGATTTTAGCGACACGGCCTATTCGCAATTAGAAAATGTGGAGATTGGAGTATCAGATGACTCAATCTGGAACAAAACTTTTAAATTAAAATTGACTTCCAAGAAGACAGGTAAAAAGATTGATTTTAACGTTACATACAATTTACAGAGGTAATAATAAAAATGATAACTATTTATGAAAGAGAGGAAAATAAATGGCTTTTTTAGACAATTCGGGTGACATTATTTTAGACGCGGTTTTGACCGACCTAGGCCGACAGCGAATGGCCCAAGGAAATTTTAGGATTACAAAATTTGCATTAGGCGATGACGAGATTAATTATACACTTTATAATAAAGATCATCCGTCTGGTTCAGCATATTATGATTTAGAGGTTTTACAGGCTCCAGTACTGGAAGCCTTTACTGCAACAAACGCAAATATTAATTATGGCTTGCTTTCATATACTAAAACGGATTTATTATATTTACCTGTTTTGAAAACAAATGAAATATGTGGAGCCAGACCGTGGACCGTATACACCGGTACTGGAGGTGGGCCTTATTTATTTGCAGCTAACCAAGAAACAAAAACGGCGCTTAATAACTATGGCCCAAGCGATGTCAAATATTCAAGTAAATCTGGGATTACAAGTGGCCGTAAAATTATAATTGAATCTGGATTTGATACTACTGATTTAACTGCTGATAGCGCCACTAGAACCTCATATATTGTAAGCAACAATTTGGTTGATAATCGATTTAATGTTTATTTTGATAATCGATTTATTGTTAGTATTCAGGGCCCAAGAGCCGCCGCAGTATTTAAAAACAGCAGCCCTGATGGTGCCGATGACACCGCGATAGGACTTGTAGCGGTAGCGGCTTCTTCTACTGCTGGGATTATGGATAATTATAGTGTTGCTTCTATTAGAGGCATGCCTAATGAGGTGTATTATGATGCTAGTTATACTACTACAGACACCACAGTGTCGGCCTTAAGCGGCCCACGCGGCTCAGCGACCGGCCTAGCATTTACTGTTGATAATGGCCTAGCCGCTGTTGCTGGAGGAACGACCGATTCAAAATATAGTCTATATGGCGAAACTGCAACAGCAATTACGTTGTTTGGCGACTCCGACAGCGGCTATTCATATACCTATATCGACACAACAGTGCTTGTACAAGGGGCTACAACTGGTATGCAAATACAGCTACCAGTGCGAATTATCAGAAGATCAGCATGAACTATAAACAAATTGGAGAAATAGATGCCAGTACAGAATTATGAAACTTTAAATACAAATTCGGATGTCACAACGACAAAAACATTACTTCATGAAGTGATTCCTTTAACGGGAACGATTGTTAGTGGAACATATGGTTCCAGCGCTGACGCTCCTGGTAGTGAAAGAAATGTCAAAAATTATGCTCACGGAATGTTTCAGTCTGTTTATGATTACCCTTATTTGAGTTCATCGGCAAACCATATTTTTGATATCACTATGGGCTATGATGAGACTTCCGATTTAAGCGGCACCACAGCTGGACATATTCAAAATGCCAAGAAAATCAATATGTATAATCAATTTTCACAGGTATTATTGGGCTATACTGGTAGTTCTAATACAGTGGAGGTTTTTGAGAGTGACTTAAATTTTTCTGATAATACAGCAGGCAAACAAATGAAGGCGTGTTACTTTCTTACTCTTTCGCGTTTGATCACAAAAGATCAAATTAAGAAGGGTTCTTTTAGCCTTACACTGAATACTGGTTCGTGGACCGCAGTTACTCCAGCCGGCGCCGTCACCAAGACTCTAACAGATGTATCTGCTTCAGAGACAGCCGGTACCAACAATAAAGGCAATGCGGGAGAGTACGGAGTACTATATTCGATGGACGGTGATGAAGATAGTGTTGGTTATGGGCTTATTTTCTATCAAGCCGGTATTGTGGTTTTATCATCGTCTGTTTTTATTAACGATACTTATGATTTTTATAGAGTTCCATCAGACGCCAAACACCAAGTTGCCAAGACTCTTACTGGTTCTTCGATTTCTGGCAATTGTGATGCAATAAGACATAGAATCACAAATATGTCATTTAACAATACAACAGAAATTAACTCAACGATTTATTTCTGCAGAATACCACATAGTAAATATAATTATAGTTCTAATCCAACCTATACATCAAATAGCAAGATTAGAGTTAAGACAGTTGCTTCGGATACACCAGTTGCTTATGTTACAACAGTTGGACTATATAACGCTAGCAATGAACTTATGGCGACTGCTAAATTATCGGAACCTTTACGCAAAGATCCAACAAACGAGATAACCTTGCGCGTTCGTCTTGATTATTAATACTCGAAAGACGACTACTTAATATGAGAGTGAAGTATGTCTTATCGAAAATTTAAACCAAGCGATATAATTTTAAATACGATGAGAGCTTACCCTAGTTGTGAGTTCTTTATTTATGATGGGAACGTCTATTATAATAATAGATCTCGACAGTCTGGTTCTTTTACTGGAAGTGTGCCTGTTAAAACAGGACATATTAGTTTATATGAATATAATGTTGATCGAAAGATCACAGATACAGGAAGATATGTTCCGCCTGTAGGCACGTCCTCAGTAGAAGACAAAGCAATTATTTATCCTTTTATAACTAAAGATAGTGCGCGCTCTAGTTTTAAGACAGTGAACTCAACTGGATATGCCAATGAATTTCAGTACGGAGATATTCTAACTAGCAGTTATCCTATGACTGCATCAATAACAAGAGAATATATGTTAACTGCCGGCGCCAGAAATACGGGAGTTGATAGTGATACTGGGGAGACATTCGAAACTAGCCCAGTTTATCCTCATTATCATGCTTTGAGAAATCGTTTAAATTTTTACGGCCTTAGAAGCTCTTATTATAGTGTGTCATCTTCTGCCGGCGACAAAGATGAGATAAATGTTAATCTAATATCAATTCCTTCTATTTTTTGGGGCTCCCAAATGAAGCCGGGAAGCTTTTCCCTTAAGTGGTATTTTACTGGTTCTTTGATAGGGGAACTACAAGATACAAAACGAAATGGAGAATTGATTCAAGTTGGGCCCGTTGGTAGCACTGGTAGTGGTTCTGTTGCGGGTGTTGTTTTATATGATGAGGGGTTTGTTTTACTAACCGGCTCATGGAAGCTTAATAGTCAACATGAGATAGGAATGACTACTAGTTCGCAAGATTATCCTAGATGGACTTATTTTGGTGCAGGCGCCTTTGATGGCGTAAAACAAAGTAATGCCGGCGTGTCTTATAGATCTGCTTCGTTTGACCTTTCTTTTAAGGGGACAACCGAAACCCAAGTTATGACAATGTTCGCTCATGCCGGCCGAGGACAAGCCAATTATTCAAACAATCCAACGTTTATACAATATAATCAAAGTTTAATAGAGGAATCTTCTTCGTTTGTTTATGAAGAAAATCCCGACAGACTTATTAAAAATACAGTTAGTTCTAGTTATTCAGATTATTCTGCATCTTTTAAGAGGCAAGTTTATATTTCACGTGTTGCAATTTATGATGCAAGCAGAAATATGATTGGAATAGCAACGTTGTCGAATCCGATTCTTAAAGAAGAAGATCGAGATTTAACATTTAAGATCCGATTGGATATATGATATAATAAGTTAATGATATTAGGAATCGATGTATCGACCAGTATAACTGGTTTTGCTGTGTTTGGAGAGAATCAAATTGTTTACTATGATTCAGTAGACTTGCGAAAACAAAAAGATGTTTTCTTAAAAGCAGAAATGATCAAAGAAAAGCTTATAGATATTTTTGAAGCTTATCAGTGTGGCAATGAAGATGTTTTTATCGGAATTCCTGAATTTCCAATAAGTCATATTTATATCGAACAGCCATTTACTTTTTTTAATTCTGGTGGTTCTTCTGCAAAAACAATGGCGAAGCTTCAAATGTTTAATGGTATTGTATCGTGGATAACATATGAGATATTTGAAATCAAGCCTGAATATGTGACAGCCATGGAAGCACGTAAGCTCGCCGGCATTAAAGTTCCGAGAGGGCAAAAAGCAAAACAAGTTGTTTTAGAACATTTACTTGACAATGAACCTGCTTTTAAGATAGACTATACAAATAGAGGAAATCCTAAACCTGAGTCCTATGATCGTGCCGACGCAATAATTGTTGCAAAAGCCGGATATAAATTACAGCAAAATTTATAATTGATGATAGTTAAAATAGATGGATC
>Ga0209349_1001025_pt1 | contig 14021 bp, 14 predicted proteins | sample ETNvirnome_2_130_FD_184067 | JGI IMG/M metagenome (GOLD analysis project Ga0209349, IMG submission 184067) | Marine viral communities from the Pacific Ocean - ETNP_2_130 (SPAdes) (version 2) | ecosystem: Environmental > Aquatic > Marine > Oceanic | place: Pacific Ocean | collected 2013-06-22
GCAGCCGCCATGCCACCAACCATGAGAGAACAAATAACTTGACCGAGTGTTGTAGGTTCCATACCCCTATTCTAGCGTGGCTTGTCCTATGTTTCAAGTGCTTTGGAAGGAAAGTTTAGTGATCGTCGTAAACCCTTGTCAATAAAGAACTTAGGAGCGCGGGGCACCGCGCCCCAAATGGGTCTTCCTATGATTGGTGGAGGTGGGGGGAATCGAACCCCCGTCCTAACTAGTTCCCATATGGGTCTTAGCTAGTCGAACAACCTTTACACCCCCGTCTACCGATAATACTTCTCCAGTGTCTCCGCATGCCCACAATCAATCTTGGTGAGGATATGCTCAACAACTAGCCAATCCTGCCCACCGATCACATCATCCCACTCTGAGAGCTTGAGGAATTCTCCATCAGGCTTGAACACGGCAACCTCATAAGAGGTAGCTTGTCCAAACTCATTGATAGAGCCGTAGGAGCCATTATCCCATAGTAGACTCACAACATAACCGTTGTCGAATGTGTACTTGGTGGCATGTTCAGCAGTGGAGATGGTAGCTTGCCATTGGGTGCTGCGTCCCACATCATCGTATTGTTTAGTAGTGTTCATGGTCCTATACTAGCGTTGTGATGCCCAGCTTACAAGTGAAAAGAAGAGAAACGCTGCGATGGCATAGCACACGATGCCCCTAGCCACTACCTTGTTGAAATCAGCCATTAGAGTGAGCCACTACTCATACGAGCGTACGCCTCAGCAGCCCCGTAACGCTTCCCATCCTCCCCTCGGGGTAGCTCACGCCTAAGACCACGGAATGCGTCTAGCAGTGCATCAGCGTCCTCCCATGCGTCCTCATGGTATGCCTCATTGAATAGGTCGGCCACCTCAAGTGATAGCTCATGGATGTGTGATGGTGCTTGGTCATCCCACCCATTGTATGAGTTGATGTGATCGAGCGTGTACTGTGTCTGTTCAAGTGTGTATGTCATGCCTCTATTCTAGCATGGGGTGGTGCGTATCTCAACACTACCCAGTGCACTATATTGCAATTTCCTATGCCATGTGCGTAAGTGCTGCATACATAAGCACTTAGGAAGGTCCAGCGGAGAATGGCGCGAAGAGAGTCTCATATTTGGGTCTTCCTAGCGCATATAGGGACTCTCATATGTATTGATCGACATAAAAAAATTATAAAAAATTTTTTCTAGCATTACTAAATAAGGTATGAAGTATCTTACACAAGCTGGGTTTAGAGTTTATTAATGAGTTAGTGGGTCAGAATCCTAGTTCTGGTGGGAGAGTACAGAAAACAACGCGACCTTCTGTACCTTCAAAGATTTCCCCATCACAACATAAGTCTCCTCCTGCACCCAAAAGAGTTCCAGGTAGCCCCCCTTCTGACACCTATAGACAAGAAATCAATTATAATAGGCAATCGGACGCTAAAATACCAGCGATAGCTAGACCTAGTGGAATTCGTAACAAAGCGGGTGAAAGAAAACCTATGCTTCACACTACCCCAGAAGAAAGAGCAAGTGAGAAGGAGAGAAGAGAGAGATATATAAGACGGTCTAAAGCCAGTGCAATACACGGGAGAGATAATGTAAGTATAGGTTCAGCAGATCCACAAAGACGAAAAATAGCGAATACGGGACTACCTAGAGACCCTAAAGGTGCTAGAGCGAATGCTCCTGGAAGAGCTAGTCTAAATATAGGTAATAGAAACATACGAGGGGATCAGGGAAGAGATAGTTACTTTATGTCGCATCAGGGAAGTCAGGGAAGTGCTAGAAACAGAAAATGAAGTACCTTACACAAGAGGGTTTAAGGATTTTAAACGAGATTAAAACCCCTAGTATTAGAGGTACTTTAGCTGCTGCTGCTGCTAGAGTTGGGACTAAAGCTATTAATTCTAGCCCTAAAGTTAGTGGTAGACAAGATCCTGTAAAGGTTACTCCAACGGAGAAACTTGTTAAACCCCCTAAAAGTAGTGCTAGAGAGACAGGAACAAAACCTGCGGCCAAGCCAGAGTTCGATGACCAAGGCAGACTCATCAACACGAATACCATCTACACACGGAGGCGTGGAAGCAAGGATGGTAAAGGTGGTTATTTAGTTGGTGACCTTATCTCCGTTGATCGGGACCGTGAAATGGAAGCCCAAAGAAAATCTGTGATAGATGATATATGGGCGCGTGAAAAGGAAAAAAAAGACAAATATAAGGCATCCTGGGACGAGTGGAATGCGGATCGGGCTGGGCGTGATATGCCCCTTCAACGCCCCAAAGATCATGTATACAATAGGGTAATGGACCTATCAAAGACTAATCCTGATTTATTTAATGCTGCTGATGCCGAGAGCTTTGCTGGTTGGAGCCCTCTAGAGAAAGAAGTGCGAAAAAAACGAGGACAGGCAAAAGAGGCAGGTATGGATCCAGCGAAAGCTTTTGATATTGGTGCGATAGCTGCCCACAAAGAAAAAGCAGCAGATCAGAGAAGGACTGCTATACACAAAAAACGTAGTGGGTGGATGGACTGGGCTTCACGCGCCTCTGGACGGCCCAAGGAATTAGAGGGGGATGTGAAGTCTTGGGTTCACAACAAGCCAGGATACTACGGTGCGTCCCGCACAGAGAAAAATCGGGAGGGAGGGTTATTTTGGGACAAATATTACCCTAGAACTAATCCTAAAATAATTACTCTCCCGAAATTTAAAGGTAAAGGTAGAAAACCTTACTGGGACCGAAATTGGTAAATAAAAAAAGCTCAGAGGTTTAAGTCTGAGCTTTTTGTTTATATATTTATTTATTAAGTGTAATCATGTCTAGATGTAGAGTAGTAGGGATCTACAGCAACTCTATCAGCCTCTTGAGGCTGGAAGGCACCATTTGAAGCTGTAGGCAAAGGAATTACATATCTATAATACCAATTATTCCAAGTACCTCCCTTAAGTCCAGCATCTACGCTATCTTCTATAAATTGCTCCATTCTTTGAATCCCTAATGCGGAACTAGCGAAACCAATTTCGGATGAGAGATTATAACCTCCTCCATACATCCTATAATTATCTCCTCCACCATAGTAGTCTGAGTGGTAGTACTCGTCACCCCAATTAGGCCAACCCTGCATACTTATGTAATAATTAAATGGGTCTCCTAACTTATTTCCTGTTTGCCACGTTGGGGGTCCATTCTGGCCGCTCAGTAGAAGTCCATTAGAGGTTCCTATAGTCACTACATCATATTCTACATCCCTGGCCTCGTCCCAAGGTACTTGCCATACCCAAGGTTGTGAAGTAAATATTTTACCTCTAGGTCCAAATACTATACCATCAGAGACATCAGGAATAGTCCCATAAGAAGTTCCGTATTGATCAGTAGCTATTGAATATATTTCGAATTTTTGTTGCTGTGTATACGGTCCTCCTCCTGGAAGTTGTTTAATTTTTTTGCAGGAAGATTTAAATTTAGCATTTACATGCAATACAGTGCCGTAGAGTGGTTGTATTGCACTGGCTTGAGTTAGATCTAAATCAGCGGTTCCTTTCGACGTCGAGATCAGTTCAGGTTTTCTAACATAATCCCATTCAGCGGTTTGCGTGTAATAGGCATAATCTAATGCGGAGACGGTTCCAGAGGTTGCAGAACCAGTGTTGATCCAGGTTCCACCAGTTGCCTGTACGGGATCGGTGGGGGAGGGAGAGGGGGGAATAATAGATGGCATAATAAAAATCCTTTGTTCTATAGTATATAGAAGTACTGAAAAGCTAGTAAGAATAAAAAAATACGAAAACATATTTGGATGTGATCTAAATATATTAGAGGTGTATTATGGCTCAAACTCCAATGATGGATGGAAAAGGATATATTGATGTAAACTCTGCTTTAAGGCTGAAAGAAGCTGAAGGCAGAGTTGAAGTAGATAAGATGCATGCGGAATCTGACGCTAGATTTAGAGAATTGTTAATTAAAGAGAGTGCCAAGGAAACTGCTTCTAAGCACCTCGCTAAGTTTGCAGGGCTATACTTATTAATTCTCGTACTCGCGTTCATAGGTAGTATTAAATTTATACCTGAATCCAATGTTGCGGTGGTTGCTGGTTTAATCACATTGGTAGTGACGAATCTAAGTACTATTTTAAAGGGAATCGTGGAAAATGGACAAGGGAAAGAAGAGGAAATAAAGGGAGATAAGAAATGAATCCATTATGGGGAATATTTTTCAAGGACAGATTTAGAACACCCTTTTCAGTTTATAAGATGAGTTTAGCAGAGCTTGTAGTTTTGCTTGGACTTGTTGCTGGTGCTGGAATTGGGGTTGCTAAGGGCGTTAAGTGGATTTACGAATTAGAGAGTACGGAAGTTACAGAGTAAATTATGCCAAGCGGATCTAAAGTAGCTCGATGTGTCAGACATGTAATGGCTGATGGAAAATCTAAAGTAGCTGCTATTAAGATCTGTCAAAAATCTACTGGGGATTCTTATAGGACTGGGAAAAAATCTAAAAGTGAGGGGAGCGTATATAAAAGAACTCTTACCTTATTAGAGCAAGATGCTGCTGGTGTAAAGGCTCCTCCAGTTGGATCCTGGCAACAACAAAACCCTAAATCTAAATCTAAACCTTATACTCCCCGTAAAACGTCTGTATCCGCTGGTAGAAGTCCTTCTGCTGAAAAAAAGGTTCAGGCTAAAATAGCGCAACAACAGAAAGGGCTTGGGGCTGCCACTAATTGGCAGAATCTTTTACGGGGCCAATTGCCTTGGTTGCAGCCAGATCAATTTGGTAGACCAGACTATTCTCTAACTCGTAGAGAGTTTGACGCGAGACAACAACATAGATTAAATGTGGCTAAAGGTAGTGCCGAAGCATTAGCTTGGGAACTTGGTGGGCGTCTTGTAGGAAAAGGGATAGGCTATGGAGTCGGTAAATTTGGGGGCACTAGATTAGGTCAGCGGATAGGAGATATTATTAGAGGGAAGAAAGGTACTACTCCAGGTACAGTAACTAGAGGTAATGCAACAGGAACTCAAGATTTACCTGGGGAAATGGGTAGAAGATCGCATAGAACGCCAGATACTGGTGGTGGACAAGGTGGGTATGAGTATGGGAGTGTGAAAAGACCTACGATTGTCAGAGATCCTAAACAAAGAGGTTCCATTGGGGGAGGGGGTGGACGACCTAGATTTGGTAGCGGTGTTACCCCAGAACCAGAACCTGGGGGAAAATTTATACAATCCGTTCTTAAAGGAGATAAACATTCTGCTGTTACAGGACTTCCAAAGCAACTTTCTAAAGAGCAACAACAAGCGATCATAGACTTTTTAAGATCTAAACAAGGTGGGGCAACTGCCCCAGAAATTAGAGCAGCTTTAAAAGATCAACCAGGCGAGCAAGGAAGTCTTTTTCCAGATGCTGAAGGTGGTGGTTCAAAATCTATTAAAGGCACACCTAAGACTCCATATAAAGGTGTTGATAGACCCGCTGACCCAAGACAAGCCCCAGGACAAAAAACTATAGATTGGGGAGACGATTTCGAAGAATTATCTCCTGAAAAGAGTAGAATTCTTTTAGATCTTATAAAAAAACAAAAAAAGAAACCTAGTGGTGTGTCTACTCCTGGCACAGGCGCACCTCCTAAAGAGATGCCTCTTGATGCTCGGGATTCAGCATTGGATCCAAAGACCCAACAAATACCTAACCCTGGTAGAGCTAATAAACCCATAGTGCAACCAAAGGTACTAGATACACCACATAGGTTGGCTCCTTCTACATCCACATTTCAAGGAGGACCTTCCACTGCAACTGGTAACCAACTAAGGAATAGAATGTTACAGCTAGGTTTGGGGGGACCAGCAGCAGCAGCAGCAGTAGCGGCTACTTTATTAGCTCCTAAAAGAGTTGCACCACCGCAAAAAGATCCACCTCCACTTCGGCTGGTCCCTGAGGTGCCACCTGGGAAAGGTACACCACCGAAAAAAGATCCACCTCCGAAAAAAGATCCACCTCCACTTCGGCTGGTCCCTGAGGTGCCACCTGGGAAAGGTACACCTTCACGGGTTGTTCCATCTACACCTTCAAGAATTGCCCCAGGAGATTTAAACCTGCCAACCCCCCAAGTCCATCCTGGAACTATAGGACATCCATTTGCATGGCCCTTTAAAAGCAACAAACCTGAAGGAGCCGCAGATCCAGCGGGATCTCCAGATGCAGTAGCATCCCCAAATCCAGCAGCCGCAGCAGTGGGAGCGGGTACAGCCTTAGTAGTGGGAAGTAAGGTTAAGAATGCTATACAAAACCTTAAAGGTAGAAGAGGGCCAAGGAAAGGGTCTTGGGATATACCTAAACCTAATATAAACATCAATCCTACTGGAGGATACATACCTGGAAAAGAGGGTGACCCAGAAGGAATAAAGAGAGAGCTTGATGATGAAGAAGTTGATTTGGAGACTGAAAGTATGAATAGTTTTTATGATAAAATGAGAGAGTTTCTAGAGGAAGATTTTTTAGAAGAGAAAGGGCCAAAGGCTCAGAAGGGTGAAAGGAGGGCTAGAAAAAAGGTTAAGAGGGCTAGAAAAAAGGCTAAGATGGCTGCTAAGGTGGCTGCTAAGGAGGAGCTAGAAAGGGTTGCGGCTGCTGAGGCTGCAAAATTTGATTCCCCTTCTGCGGAGGATAAGGATAAACCCCCTACAGTTTCTTTTCAGCCTGATCAACCTAAACCAGAAGAAACTCCTAAACCAGAAGAAACTCCTAAACCAGAAGAAGCTCCTAAACCAGAAGAAGCTCCTACACCTAAAATTGGACCTAAACCAGAAGAAAAGCCAAAACCTTCTGATGATGTAGGTAGTAAATGGTATCCTAGTGGTCGTTACGGTGGTGGAATAACGAAACTTGCAAGGTCTCTTACAAGAGGCACATCAAGCCCCGAAAGGAGACAGGATCCAAAAACCAAAGAGTGGGAAAGTGACGAGAGTTTTAGAGCCAGAAGAAAAGAAAGAAGAGTGCAACAACTAAAAAGAGGTATAATAGAGCCAGGATCTTTGTTGCATCCTGTGGCTAAAGTGGCTAAAGATATGACTAAGGATGCGTGGAAGAGATTTAGGGCTCAGGGTAAGAAATTGGGTTCTGGTGGTCACATTAAGGGATACTAAGACTCTTCTTTTTCATCTCCCCATATACCTATAGGACATTTAGCTCCCGCTAGTTTGGTCTTGTTTTTCATATAGCACCCACATAAAGTGCATAAATCATTTTCTCTTAAATTAGGACAATCTCTACATATAGCAAGCCTTCTTTCTGCGAAATTAGATTTTTTAAATCCTGTTTTAACCCAGGATTTAATAGTGTCTATAAAGGATTTTACTCTAGGTGGTAGCCAAGAAGAATATAATTTCTTTATAGTGTCTATCAATTTTGCCCTAGTGTCCTGAAGGTATTCAAAATGTTGCTGATACCTCTGTGCTATATTATTCTTATCAGAGTCATAACTATTAATTAGTTTTTCATGCTCTGCTAACAACTTTAAATATTTTTCTTCAAGAGAATCCATATTACACCTGTATAGGTAGATTATTATTTTGTATAAATAATTGCCTGTTCTTTTCCCAAGATTCTCTTCCTGCTAGATTACCAAAAGAATGATGAATTAAGAATATTGGTTCTACACTATTATAGAACCCTTTTAGATGAGCTTGTGTTGTATAATAAATATCATAATAATCCCAAGAATCTACTAAGTACTCAGGTTTATTTAAATCAATATTTTTTAACGCTCTTCCTGCTATCCCTAAGAATAAACCATCTAAACATGCTACTCTTCCTGGAGGACCGTAATAGGTATATTCAGCACTTCTTATATCTTCTCCGTGTAATACTATCCCTTTATGTTTTCCTTGTGCCCATAACTCATGGTTCCACCAAATAGCATCTGGGGATAGGCAGGTTGTTCCTGCTGGGCCAAAAAACCCAGCATTTTCTTTCCTAGAGGCACTTACAAGAACATTTATAAATTGTTGTGGGTCCATGATTATGTCTAGATCATCATGGCAAAAAATATAAATATCATTATCCTTTATTATGGTGTTACTGATGGCTTCTGCATAAGCTTCAAAGATAGTATTCTTATTTATTAATAAAGTTACCTCTATTTTGCATCTAGATAAATAGGAGAGAAGTTTTTGTGTATAATCAGGTAAAGGCTCCTCACGGGTACAAATAAAAGCGTGTATGTTCATGAATTCTAGGGAAGTAATTAAATTAAAACAGGAATATAAGAGATGTAAGTTAGATCCCATATACTTTATATCAAATTATATCAAGGTTGTACACCCTGTAAGAGGTTTAGTTCCTTTTAAATTATACCCATTTCAACGGATGATAGTAGATTGTTTGCAGAATAATAGGTTTAATATTCTCAGAAAGTTCCGTCAGGCTGGGTGTACTACGATCTCTGCTGCGTATGCTTTGTGGATGGCTATCTTTCAAGAGCATAAGACTATCGTATTTTTATCTGTTGGAGACACTGAATCCACTGAGATTTTGGATAGAATTAAGATTATGTTTGATGAGTTACCCTCATTCCTTAAGCCTAATATTCTTCAGGAAAATATGCATAACTTAAAACTCAGTACAGGATCAGTTATTAAGTCTCGTCCATCGGGCAAACAATCTGGTAGATCTCTTGCTGGTTCATTCTTGTTTATTGATGAGGCTGCTTTCATTGAACATATTGATTCGATTTGGGCTGCTGTATATCCTATTATCTCAACTGGTGGTAGAGCCTTTGTACTCTCTACCGTTAATGGTGTGGGTAATTGGTATTACGATACTTGGTATAAGGCTATGGAGGGAGCTAATTCATTTAATCCTATACAGATTAACTGGGAGGACCACCCTGAATATACTCGTATAGAGGGTTACGAACATTTATATGAGGCTATGGAGCAAAGAGATCCACCTATTAATATTGATAAATGGGAAGAGACTACTCGCTCTAATATGAGCCATAAGAAGTGGTTACAGGAATACGAATGTGAGTTTCTTGGTACTGGTGATACCTACATAGAGGGTACTATTCTTTCTAATATGGATACTCGTACCTTAAAGCCCTCCTACAGAACATACAACAATAGAATGTATGTTTGGAGAGATCCAGAGCCTAATAGACAATATATTATAGGGGTCGATGTGTCTTTGGGTAGGGACAGGGACTACTCAGCTTTTCATATCATTGATTTATACTCAGGTGAGCAGGTAGCAGAATATTATTCAAATACCACCCCTATAAATGAGTTAGCTGAAGTTCTGAATATAGTCGGTAATAGGTATAATATAGCTACTGTAATATTAGAGAGGAATACTATAGGTAATAATTTAATTGACCATCTATTCGAAAGATTGCAGTACGAAAATTTGTATTTTGATGATAAAAGAAATATAGGGGTACAAGTAACCACCAAAAACAGAGACCAAATGCTTGCCAGTATGGAAGAATGTCTAAGGCTTAATAAACTTAAAATTAACTCAAAAAGAACTGTATCGGAATTGAACACTTTCATAGTTTCTTTGACAGGAAAGGCACAAGCGGAAAAATCAAAACATGATGATTTAGTTACTAGTTTAGCCCTTTGTTCGTTTTGGATGACTAAATATGTAGAGACACTTCCTGTTAGTATTATTGGAGAGAATGATAAAACCCCAACAGAACGGCTACTAGCCCCTATTAGACTTAAAAACCTACAAAGTTATGGTGGTGTTACTGAAGAGGACATGGCATGGTTAATGAAATAAACGAAGATAAACTTAATGAGAACTCAGGTCCTGGGTATGTAACCTTTGGTGGTCCAGGTAACGCTACAACTTATGCATATCCTAGGGGAAGAATAGGGAGATTTTTTGCTAAGTTCTTTGCTACCCCAGCCCTCCCTTACCTTAAAGATGTTGATGATAAGTCTGGGGATGTAATAATAAATCCAGATAGACCTGTTGGCCCAGCCAAGATGTCTATGCTCAAAAATCAGTTACCCTTTTTACCAGAAATTGAGATTAATCGTAAAAAAAGATACAATGAATACGAACGGATGGATGATTACCCTGAGATAACAGCAGCATTTGATATTTACTCAGATGAATCTACTCAAAAGAATATTAGAAATAAACGATGGAATATTTCTTCCGAGAGTACTATAGTAGTCCAGGAAGTAGAAAAACTTTTTACTAAAGTAAAGTTAAAGAACATTTATTGGGATATTGTGCGTAATACTGTAAAGTACGGAGATTGCTTTATGGAATTGATAGCTGATGTTAATAAGCCAGATAAAGGTCTAAGACGAATAAAAGTATTAAATCCTAATTATATCATCCGTATAGAAAATGCTTATGGGTATTTAGAAAAATTCTTACAGGAGATCCCTGAGAAAACTGAGTGGGAGTCTACCCCAGACCCCTTTATTAGCAACCAAAAGTATATTGAATTAGATAAGCACCAGATAGTACACTTTAGACTAAGAACTTCTGATCCTAAATACTACCCGTATGGGAAATCCATCACTTCTGGGGCTGTGAGTATTTTTAGATCCTTAAAATTAATGGAAGATGCCATGTTGGTGTATAGACTTACCAGAGCCCCTGAAAGGCGTATCTTTTATATTGATATAGGGCAATTACCTACCTCTAAAGCGGAAGCTTTTATGGAGGATGTTAAGCAAAGGTATAAGAAAGAGAAGTTCTATGCCAATGGGAAAATAGATGCGAGATACAATCCGCTATCCGCAGACGAAGATTATTTTGTTCCTACTAGAGGAAATGTTGGAACTAAAATAGATACTCTCCCAGGGGGGCAAAATCTTGGGGAAGTTGATGATGTAAAATACTTTAGAGATAAGCTATTAGCTACTATGAAAATTCCTAAAGATTATGTAGTTGAATTTGATAAGTCTCCTGAGAGAAAAGCTAATTTGGCACAATTAGATATTAAATTTGCCAGAACAATTATTAGGGTTCAAGAATGTATTCATACTGGTTTTGAGGCTATTGCTAAACGGCACCTAAAACTTAAAGGGTTCCCCACAGAGCTAATTAATAATTTAGAAATTACTCTCCCCGATCCTTCAGATATATTCGCAAAAAGAAAGATTGAGTTGGACGAGGCTAAGGCTAGGGTTGTTCAGGCTATCGTTGGGACTGGTTTATTTCCTACGGAAGATATTTACAAAGAATTATATAATATGACAGACCAGGAGATTGAAGATACTAAGAAGCGTCTTCAGGAGGAGAAGGAAGAGCAGCTAGAGCAGCAGCAAAAAGAGATGAATGTTTTGGGGACTCAGCCAGAGGCTGGCCCTAGTGGAGGTCCTATTGCTGGCAATAAGGAGGTTGGGCCTCCAGGAGAAGCACCTCTCTCACCAAAAAGTACAGCGGAAGATATTCTTCTAGTAAAATCTTATATTCTAGAGAAATATGGTGAAAATAGTAAACAAAATAGGCTTATTGAGTCTATAGATACAGTAAAAATAGAGAATTTATAAAAATAAGTAAATACTAACTCCTATATATTAGGGAGAGTATTCTTTTAAAGGTAAAAATATGATAAATATGTTTGATTCTAGAAATAAAAAGATCACAAAGTTGATACAATTAGGTGATTATATTGGGTATACCATTAGAGAAAACGTACAATTATTCTCTGTAGATGGATTGGATAAGACAGTATCCTATTTAACTGAAAGTAATTATATTATAAAGGGTAATTATTCATTTACAAATAATGAGTATTCCCTTACTAATATAATTAGTGAAAATACAGATGCTATCTTAAATGAAGAGAAATTTGATTCTGGAGTAAAGAACCAAGTTTCTCTTTTCTTAGAAAACTTATACAATGACGAGTATACAGGAGCTACAGATACCTTTTCGGATGTGATAGACATACTTCTAACTAGGTCAAAGTATAACAATGTTTCTGAGAAACTACAGAAGAAAATTAATATATTTAATAACTCTCAAAATATTATGGAGTCAGATGAGTATACTAGATTTTTAGAGATCGTGCCTGACATAGTATCTTTTCTACATGAGAACAAAGACCAAATACACGATCAGGTCCCAGAGATAGTGAATTCTTTAAAATTATCAGAAGCGGTATCTAAAGCTTTTAATATGCCTTACATCTCTATCGAAGACTTATCTAACGCTGGACGATATACCTTTAATAGTCTCCCAGAGAAGTCTATTTATGAGATGATATGCCGTCAAGAACTCGTAAAGAAAGAACTTCTTGAAGCTAAGAGTGAGTTTGATTTAGTTTGGTCATCTGAGCCTGTTATAGATTCTCTAACTTCTAAGATTTACTCATCTGAAGAAGATATAGAAGAAGTTTTATCAGAAACTATTAAAGAACTCCCTTATTTCTGTTTACTTTCCAAAAAGAAAATATTCGAAACCTTGTCCAGGAATTTAGGGCATTCCACAGAGCATATTTCAGAACAAGAATTAAAAACTTATGCTAGTAGGTTATTTGAGATGAAGAAATCTCCTAGAAAACAACTTACTAATTTACTTAACAAAAAATATGGTATCAATTTACAGTACTTAAAGGAGTCTTATTCTTTTAAGAGTCTTTTAAATACTCAAGTGGTTCTTTTTGAGTCCATATCTAAAATAAGTCCCAAAAATAGTGTTATAAAGCAGATACTGACTGAATTCTCTTCTTATCTCAAGGATAAGAATGGGGTTCAAGGATTAGAATTAAATAATGTAATACAGCAGATCTTTCAGCATGCTGGATACTCCCAAGAGAGTATTCCTTTAATGGAGCAGTTTTCTTTCTCAGACATAAGGAAAATTTTTAAAAATATACAACTAGATTCTGATCAGTCTTTAGCAGAAGCTACCACAAAAGATAAAGTAAAAAAGAATGACAAAAAAGAAGAAAAAGAAGAAGAAGTTTCTACTAAAGAAGAGCATGCAGACTCTGAAGATCTTCAAAAAGAAGAAGTAGCAGAAGAGAAAGAGGAGAGACCTACTCCAATAATGTCTGATGATGCTGTGATGAAAGCTATCAAGAGTTTATCTGATATAGTAAATGGTACAGAAGTAGATTATAGCGAGGACGAATAATTATGAGAGAAACTTTTAGACCGTATAATAAAGTCATTGATATATATGATGCAAACCAATATCCAGTAGTCCTCACAGACTCTTCTGGTGGACCCATAGCGTGTAATTATGTATCTGTAATGTCTACTTCAGGTGATGGGGAGGGGACAAAAGACCAGTTCCAAATCATACCTAGTGGAACCAATACACTATATGGTGCGGCCTATGTGCCAGGAGGTGTTTGGGATACTTACGGAGCAGCACAGTATGGGTTATCTGGAAGGGATCAGGGACCTTCTGGATATCCAAATGCTAGTGCTAGAACATCTAATAGTCTTAGTGGAGTTTTAGGTCTGCATGGTAATGCTGATACTGATACACTGACAATGAGTTTAGCACCACATGAGGCTGCAAGAGCTATTATAATAACGCAGACGGGAACTAATGCTAAAAGGTATGTAGTAACTTATGGGCAAGTTAAAGAGGCTAATACCAGAGCCGATAATGCTACCTATCCTGGGGAAGTTACTTACACTTCTGGTCTTGGAATGTAGTATACATGTTTAAATCGTTCACAACTTTACCTTCCCCTACTCTTAAGGCTGGGCAAAGGAGTTTAGTAAGAAATAACAGAAAAGCTACCACATTATTTTCCCAATCGGACGGAACAGGCTGTATAAAGGTTACTTTTGTAGCTCCAGGAAGACGGGGAAATAATTATGTAGCCTGTTTAGTAAAACTTTCCAATACTAAATATAGATTTAGACTTTATGCCTCTGATGGCACTAGATTAAACACTATTACTGAAGAAGATGCCGTGGCTCCCCCTAATGTAATAGAGAACTTAGTTGCCTCTATTAATAGTAATAATACTTTTGAGAAGTATATTCGTGTTACCTTTCTAAAGGAAACTACAGAAGCTATGTCAGATAGTACTGCTA
>Ga0209349_1001026_pt1 | contig 14006 bp, 29 predicted proteins | sample ETNvirnome_2_130_FD_184067 | JGI IMG/M metagenome (GOLD analysis project Ga0209349, IMG submission 184067) | Marine viral communities from the Pacific Ocean - ETNP_2_130 (SPAdes) (version 2) | ecosystem: Environmental > Aquatic > Marine > Oceanic | place: Pacific Ocean | collected 2013-06-22
GATTCTTCCGATGGATGAGGCATCCTGAATCGACTGTCAAAACGACTTGGGCGATTGACGATACGATCACCAAGGTCTTCTGGATAGTTTGTTGTGGCAATAAACACAGTCTTATGAATACGCTCAGCACCATCAAGAATATTCAATACGTCAGACTCGTTGTATCTGCTCAGAGTAGCGTCAATATCTTCCATTAACACAATAAGAGGACAGTCGGGCTGTATCTCCCTGAAGTTGCGAGCGTTTTCTATAAAAGTATCCGGGTTGCTGAACTTGAGAGCTACACCCTTGCGATTAATTACGTCTTCGATAAGAATCTGGATCGTTGAAGATTTACCTGATCCGGGAGGTCCATAAAGTAGGATACCCATCCTGTAGGCCATGTCTACTGATATATATTCTTTCTCTTTTTTCCAAAAGGTCTTAATTTCCTTGATTACTGCATCTGAATTAGTTTCAGGAAAGCGAATAAGGTCTTCTGTTTTTGTTTCGAGTTTTTTAAGATAATAGCCACTTTGAGATGAATAGTCTGGTTCATAAAAACCGGGAAGAATTACTGGGCAGGTTTTGCCTGCTGGAAAAAAGTTAGTGTCATCCACTGAGGTCCACTGCGAATATCTTTTTGCCTTGGACTTGGGTTTCTTTTTTCTGGCCATGTCGTCTCCCTCTGCAATAAGTTCCCCAACAGTTATGTTTTCGTCGCTGTCTTCATCTGAATCGCCAAAGAGTTCGTTATACGTATCTGGCCAATCAGGATCAGTAGTCGTTTTGGTTTCTGTTTCTTCTTCCAAAAACCGTTGTAGCTTATCCTCGTCCATAAATAACTCCTTACCATTATACACTATTATAGCGTGATCTTCAAGTGATTTCAAACCAAGTTCTATAACATTGGTAAATCGCCGGTTATCTTATCTATCTTATCAGAGTCATCAGGACCAAGAGCTACAACTGTATTGGTTGGTACTCCATGAAACTCGGTCTTGCCGGAATCCGTTATCAAGTGAGTCTCAATACCAGCCTCTTCTGCATTCCCTTTTATCGTCAATAATTCCTCTTCAGATATAGACTAGAAACAATCAATTTTCAAGAGGAAAGTAAACAATATTCTCATTCTTTCCACCAATCTCCACCAAGGCCAAATTCGCCATGATCTTCTTCTAAAGTTAAATTAACTGAAGCAATAATCTTATTAACAGGAACTCCCCATCTCATAATTATGCCCCTAAATCCCTTATGTTCTGATACAAAATCCATAAGACGCCACTTGCTGGGTATTCCCAGTTTTTCCTCATCCCATTCAAGACATTTGCTATAAATGGTATTATTTTTCTTGGTGTCGATTATAACCCAATAACCGTCATCAAGATATTCCTCATGCATGACACAGTCTCACTATCAAGCCGCGATCATTCAATAGTCGCAAACCCGTTTTTGCGATATTCTTGTTAAGATAAGTCTTGAAAACGCCATAAGCACCTTCAAACTCATACTCATTGACTTCCTTAACCAAATCCCACTGACCAGCCTCTTCGTTATACGCTTCAATTTCAAACATCTTTTACATACTCCTTAGTATTTTCCAGAAACTTTCTAACCTTTTTCAGGTCGAACCAATCATCTGTACGCAGTCCCGACTCTGCGTCAATCCAGATCATATCAGAACAGTGACCCATATCTTCTACGTTCTCTTTTACATTATCGGGTGATAATCCCCCGGCCATGCCTGCATACATGTATTCGTCAATTACAGGCCATTTGGAGACAGTTAACCCTCTACCACCAGAAGGATCATATAATGCAGCCGCATCAATGCCTTTATGTAGAGCTTTAGTAACGATTTCATGGTTAGGGTCTTTTAGCTGGAAAATAAATTCCCTTGCACTCGGACACGCCGGGCCGAATCTTGACAGGAAATAATCCAAATCTTCAATTTTGTTCACATATGGAGAAAAATTAAGCTGGATACGCTGGAACATATCCATAATATCGCCTGCTTCATGTTGAAAAATAGTCCATTCACCTTTACAGATGTCACGCCTCCACTTGCCACAAATGTGGCCAGAAAGACGATCTCCAAAGTTTTTATCAGCTAATTTCTCCATCCATTTCAGAGATGGAAACCTGTTCTTCTTTCCCATAGCTGATTCAGACAAAAGAATACCCCACTCGACAAAAGGAAATTCTTTTGTAAGTTCAAGCATTTCATTCTGGTCAGTCTTGTCGTCTGCACCAGTAACGGTAACTCTGTTTAATTTAGCCATCATAATCTCTTTCATAACTTGTTACGGGCTTTCGCGTTCACGAGGAACTTCCGGCCCACAACCGCCGAGGCCGTTACCTTCGCCTGTGCAATTAAACTCTTCAACCCATCCGCTTTGATCACGACCTTCTTTTACGACCTTCATAGCTGCTCCAAATAGTTATTTTTTCTGGCCCACTTGAGCCAAATATCTGTTATGTCCTGAATCTTTCCCATGCTTTCTTCCGGCACTTCAATGTCATGCCCAGTTAATTCTGGCAAAATTGACATAATCCAAGTTGGTTCCTTTTGCATATGATCCAGAATTAATCTGGCCAATATCTCATCAGGAAAAGCATGTCTTAACTTATCATAAGTCTCGTCCTGCATCATCTGATCGACTCTTGACCAAAAACCATTAGCCTCGCTCCAAGCTGTATAAAGCTTGAAAAACTTCTTGCGGTCCTGCGGAGTAAAACGATTCGTCTTGCGAACCGGTTTCTTTTGCTCTTTGACCAGATTCTTGACTTTATTCCTTACGCTTTTCACATACTATTATAGACAGAAAAGAAAGATTATTCAATCATCTGATGATGACCAACTGACTTTTCCGTCAAATGTCTGTGCTGCCAGGCCCAAAATGGGTGAAGTAAAAGTTAGAAAAGGCGGTATGATGTGAGATTCTTTTGAGAAATTAAAAGAATCGTGTGAAATGGATATGGAATCTTCTCCGTAAAATCTTTTTGCAGCAGAGATAGCTGCTTCGGGAGAATCTGAATAAATTGACTTGGCATAAGCGAAATATTTGGAATCATTTCTATTCACCATAGTATATATGTGGTAGATGCTGATTGATTCAGGAATTTTCTTACCCAATATAATTGACTTTGCTATTAGATAGTCATTCACGCCAAAGCCCGTATCAGAGCCACATTCTGAACAAACATGAATTCGGGCAGCAAGAGAGCCCAGCATATCATAACCACAGTGATAGCAGGAGTATGGGTGATATTTAGAATGGCTTCTTTTTGTAAGCTTTTCGGTAATCCATACGAACAGAACTGAGAATCCCACACATGATCCAATGATAAGAAGAACCGCAACCCAGATATTTATTTCAGTAAACCAACTCAACTTTCGTAGCTCCGCTCATACTCCTTTCTTTGAAAGTGCGAGCTAAGATAAAATTTCATTTCGATATCGAAGTAGTTGCTGACGAAATATGAGAATGTTCTTTTGGGATGTACATTGGATGTATGAATTTTGGGTTCCACTTTTGGATAGGCCCAGATGATGCCTCTGAGCAGCATGTTTGATGTTTGCTCTGAGTAAGGTTTGCCCAAAAACGGACTGGCGTAAAACAGCAGTTCTTTTCCGTTGATTTCTTTTATGGCCTCTTGAGCAGATTTATGAAAAAACTCATCTGTATTTTCTATATCAATAAGATTGCCTTGAATCGGCTGAGTAATGATCATATCAATGTTAATAAAGCTGGATGAAGCAAATGATACGTTAAAGCTTCTTATTTGTGTTGTAATATCTACGCCATCGACAAGTATCTTTGTATGGTTGCTGCTTAAAAGTTGCTGTGAATCCATGTAATAAGATTCAAGACTCAATCATACACTTCCTCTTCGGAAGAATATTCTCTGTGGTATTCTCTGATTTTACTTCCCAGTACACATGAGAAACCTATAAACATGCCCTGAAAATCTTTTCTTTCTGATAGGAACAGTTCTTTTTTATAACCTTTTGGTATTAAAACTTGACCTTCGAAAAAATGTTCAGGCTCAGTAAGATTGACAAATGCGATAGCAAATTTAACTCTAGAGCCATGAAGACTTTCTATAGCTTTGTAAACTTCTTCGTCGCCAAACTCTTTCCATTTTTTATATATAGAATGTCCACGATCAGGCTCGAACTGCATATGTATTTCAATTATTTCTGCACAGGTAGAGTCTATAGACCATTTACGACATGTCATTCCATTAAGGGTTGGATGGTCTATATCTATATAAAAATTGTTCCAAGTGGCTATTTCCATAATAATGTTCTTCTTTCCATAAAGGAGAGTAAGGGAATCGAACCCTTGCCGCTTTTTACACGGATCAGTTTTCAAAACTGACGCAACAAACCAACATTTGCCTACAATCCAAAACGGAAGACAGAGAGAACGATTCCCATGCACAAGGCACCACCTGTTTTCGAAACAGGGCCACGACCAACTCGTGATTTATCTTCCAAAACGGATAGTTAGAGGATCGAACTCTAGCCGCTTTTACACGGGGCCGCTTTCCAAGCGACTGCAACAAACCAACATTTGCCTACCATCCAAAAAGGAAGACAGCGGTCCCGACCCGCAACCCATATTTCAGACTCCAACGCATTAGCAATGCGTGTTGTCACCTTGACAATTTATCTTCCTTTGATCATTGTTTTTACACTTAACTGAACAATATTTCGGAACCATCAGTTCCAGTCATCGTAATCTCTTTCGTATGTTCTTGATCTGTTGATATTTAATCTATCAGCCCAATTCTTTCTAAGTCTCTCTATTTCTATCTCTTGATCTTTTTTACTAAGACCACGAAACCACTTTGCTCTACTATCTTCCAGCATTTCAGAATGACTAATCATATTCTATATAGTCCCTTTCATATGTTCTTTCAGTGCTCGTAGCATCGAATCCCATTTTAGTTAATTCGTCAGAAATATTCTGAACTTCCTCAAGAATTTTTATTAAATTATCAATAGCATAATCTGCATAATCTGCATAATCTGCATTATTCATCATAGTCTCTCTCGTATGTTCTCTCGTATGTTCTCTCGTATGCTCTCTTGTGTTTATCTTCAAAGCTTCTTCTCTTGCGAGTTTCAATATCTCCGTCAATTCCTTTATGAAATTTTTCCAAAGTCTCAAATTCAGGCATTGGCAAAGCCCTTCTTCCTGCTAAAGAGCCTTTAAAATCGCTTCCAACTCCATACCTAACAGGTCCAGCCATTCCCGGTCTTGGCTTTATTGGATTCGGCCTTGGACTGGGTTTATAATTGGGCATTTCTGTTACAAGCTTTGATGGCTTCTGATGCTGATCGCCCCAAGCAATTCCGCCCTCGTCTTCTTTATACTCATGTTCCTTTTTTTTCTCTTTTTTCTCTTTTTTCTTTTTAAGCACTGTAAAGTCTCTCGTATGATTTCTGAGTATAATATCTTAGGAAGTTCTTGTCAAAATGAGCTTGCAATTCCTCTTCGCCGTATTCTTTAATTACCTTTGCAATATCTTCATCGGGTAGCCATTTTTCCATGTGTTCGATAACTGTCTTGTCCGTAATCTCTTTCGTATTCTCTTTTAAAATCTTTCATCTCCTCTTTTCTTCTTTGGTATTCGCCACCGCCGTTGTCGATCATTTCCTTATAATCATCTCTGTGCATAAGCAAAACACCCTCTTTTTTATGCTTGGCTCTTGTTTCTGCACATCTGGGAGCATCAATATATTTGCTATATAAATCCATCATTGCCCGTTTAATTGCATCTTCCATATTCACATCTTTCCCCCATTGACGAGCCAAAAAACGCCTGACAGAAATATAAATGCTCCAGCTATATAGATAATCCATAAAGCCGCTTTCGAGACTTCTTCATACAATTCTTCATCTTCGTCGCTCATCCTGCTGTCCTTATATAGTAACAAGCTTTAATCTTGTGATCTTTTTTAAGCATTTTCTCAGCAAAAGAAAAAGCCTCATGTATAGGAGCAGTAGACGATGGTCTTTTATCCAGATCGACACCAATATAAATCTCCTTGGCAGGCCAGCCTTTGCCGTTGTCTATTGACGGAAAGAACTTTTTCACTCCCAAGAAGTGTTCTTTCAGGTTTTTCTCAATGATTTCATTGTAGAACCATACCAGTTCTTCCACTTGCTCTGTAGTGTAATTAAAAGATTTGTAATTAGCCATTCTCGCTCTCCTTACCTATTATAGGATAATTTTCTGTCTTTCGCCAGAAGAAAATTTGGTTATTTATTATCGGAAAAAATGGGCATTGGAGGAATTGAACCCCACGACCAGCCACGTTGCCTGATTATAATGGTGGTCGGGCTACAACCGACCGCAACGAACAACACCCTAAAATGTACTGGGCTGGATTCGAACCAGCAATGCCCGAAGGCGGGAGAGTTACAGTCTCCTGAGCAGCCAATTGCTCAACCAGTACAACTTCTTCTGGCATAGATATTTACTTGTCAATGAACAAAGCCCAGTGGGGGAATCGAACCCGCCCTAACTGCTTTTGCAGAGCAGTGCCTAAGCCACTCGGCCAACCGGGCAATAGTGGAGACATAAAATCCCCAAAGGAATCCAGCCTAATTTTCTTGTTTATTTAATTTTTATTTGGAATATGGATAGCTGGATTCCCGTGCTTTAAGCACACGAATAACAACTACTAGATGAGTAGGCGTATGTGAAATCGAATTTTGCCTGTTTAGTTTCCATAATACTCTATTATAGCTTGTCGTCAATAAATTTCAAGTCTTTCATAAAAAATCCTTTAAAGATTCTGAAAATTATTCAAAACGAGCATACAGTCGTTCATATTTCTTCCGAAAAATATTAACATCTTTCATGCTATGGTAAATATATTTCGCACCATCTGCAACGCCTCTGCAAAAATTGTCCAGATTTTGACGCACTGTGTGATCATTTAAATGAGATATATCAATATCTACATATATTCTGTCATCTGTTCCCCAATTATACACTAAATATATCATATTACGAACCGAACTATGATCAAAGACATGCCTGCATTGAACTTCCATATTTGACCTGTAAGAGATAAGATCATAAACATCTGTGCTTGTGGCTCTCAGCAAATCTCCTACATCGTTTAATTTGTCAATAGCATAATAATGACTATTATCTTCATTTGTTATTCTTTTTAGCATTCTGTCTTTCTATTCGTCTATCTTCCTGAAATGTAATAAACTCGTCGTATAGTTTCTTCAATGCTGCTTTCTCTTGTTCGTCCTGCTCTGCCTTCATAGTCTTTCGAAGATCAAACAGGAAGAAATGTAGGTCATCCTCGACCCAAATATTCTCTTCTCTCATTGAGAGCATCATAACAAGCGTCAGATATAAACTGCGTTGATTGTCTTTGCTTTTAATATCCCTATCTATACGCTGGATAGTTGGAATCCACCATTGAGCAGGAAGCCTCTCGGCCTTTTTGATTTCCCTTTTAGGGGGCTGAACTACGCACCCAGTAAACTCGTGCAAAATCAATGCCAGTGACAGATACAAGATTGTTGTTATTAATACAGTTTTCATCTTATTCTCCTGAAATAAATTCAGGGGCCTTTTTTGTCATCTTCCCAAGCAATGATCTCGCCATAGGGCAGGTCATCGCCTTCAAGTCGAACTAAAACGCCAAGTTCACCTTCCTGAATCTCAACCATAGCAACGACTTTCCAAGCCCATGAATAAGGGTTGTAGAAATATCGACCTTCGTTCAGGACTTTTCGTTGAACACCTTTATGATCTGCACTAGGAGCAATTTCTTGATTGTTTTCAAGATCAAGACCAGTTTTCTTTGTTAGAATTGCAATGTGTCGCTCTGGCACATTGATGCGGCATGCGTTATAAATAAACGCCGGGGCTGCAACTAACATGACTAGACACACCCCCAAGATAGCCAAACGATTACGTCTTAAAAAACGTACTACTGGATTCATTTTCGTCTCCTTATATTAGAACAATATCCATGTACTATACTATTGTATGTTTATGTTTTTTGATTTTCAAGCCTATTGACTAGATTAAGAATTACTTCATCAAAATTCTCTTTATTGCATGATAAGGCCAGCACACAACCTTCATCAACATCTGTGTAGCAGGGTACCAGCTACTCATCGTATTCCCTTTCATATGCTCTATCATGTGGAATAACAATTAATTCATTATTAATGCGTTTGTCATCATCTATAACACCAGTAATGGTGCCTGTCGTGCCAGCATACGTTGCAGCTTCGATTAAATCAGTTTCACTTTCCTTACATGCACCGCAACTTGAAAATGAGGTAGATGGAGACACTGTCATTAACGAACCAGATTCAATTAACTGTGCTATCCACTTTCTTTGAAACGCAGTCAGGTCTTTGAACTTAATTATCATGCTTTATTGTAGTTACTGATTAAATATTCGAACACGTTTTTTGGAACATATTGTTCAACTTCTCTCTCCCCCATCCTTCAAACTTCATCAAAGCTTCTTTGCTTTGTAAAGCCTTATTGCCGCAAGATATACATCTTTTTCAGTCATTTTGCTTCATATAGTTTGCGGCAAGGTCAGCCATTTTTTCATCAACGTTTTCGTCTTCCATAAAAACATGCCACTCAAACAGCGGTTTCCAGCCTTTGGCTACTGTATCAAGATGCTCAAAGATAGGAGATGGCAGATTGTCAATGTCAAACCAATCCCATTTTTCACACTTGTCAGGCTCCATAGGAATTGGATCGCCAGTTACCTTTTCAGCAAAGAAATAAAGAGTAACGTATTGTCTGCCGACATCGTTAAACTCATGATCTCGCCAACACAAGGGGCGAATCCGTTCAGCTACCATATTTGTCTCTTCTTTAAGCTCTCTAATGGCAGATTGTTCGGAAGTCTCACCCTTCTCGCAATGACCACCCGGTAGCGACCATTCACCAGCACCATGAGAATTCTTTCGTTTACCCAAAAGAATCTGGGCCTTGTCGTTAATAACGAACACCCCAACACCTGCCAATACTTTGTCTGAATAATCAAAACTCATTTTAATCTCCTGAATGTGGTATTATAGATGTGGGAATGGATTATGTCAAGACATAAAATAAGCGACCAAAGGTTTTTGAATGTTTTGCCAGTTTTTCGGCTATTTATTCTTTAATCTTCTTTGATCGCTTTAGAGAGAAAACAAATGACCAATCTGTTCTACTTATTATATACGAACTATTTGTCTTGTCAAGTGAAATGTGAAAAAAAGTTAAAGTTCTTTGTTCCACTTCTTTTCGTCACCAGATGACTTCTTGCAGCTACCATCTCCATAAGGGAGCTTATATAGTAGAAGCACCATTAAAACCACAATGACTAGGGGTATTAATACTTCAAACATCTTCCAAAATCATCTTGGGCCTGAACTTTCTATCTACTTTCAGCGAAATGATATAGCTATTATCTTGCGTCGATACCGGCAAACTTTGAAATTCATGCACAATTTCCTGTTCGCTACAGCCCAAAATAGTCCCGACTTTCTGTCCTTGATGGGTATCTTCAACAATAGCATACATTAATCCGTCAGGATACAGGTGCTTGTCAAGACCATTTTTCTTAACGGCTTTTTTCTTCGCTGATTTCTTCTTCTTTGCCACTTTTTTACCTTTCTTCTTTTTATATATCTGTTTGTCTTACATCAATGACCTCAAAGACTCTCTGCATACTTTGTCGATTGACGCTGAGACGCTTAATCTCAGCTTCGGTCTTAGTATTACAATAAATTGGGTAATAACTGTTGTCGAAGCTATCGCCACAACAGACAACAAAATCATGCCCTTTCCTAATTGCTTCCTCGATCCACTCTTCTGTTCTGTCTGGCATTAAAAGCCTCCTGTCAATCTATTATATGATGCCTCAACTAATTTGTCAAGAGTATTATATGGAGTCTCACCAATAACCTTTTGATATTTGTAGTCCAAGTATCTACACTTGGGAGCAGTATCGGGTCTGCCATAGATAAGTCTGCCAGATGTTAAATAAATGCCGAATTCTATGTTTGTCGTAAACGCTGGCATTGTATCCAAATCTCTTGGAACCCAAGCCATGATCAGATCGGCTGCATCCAAGGCATCTTCTTCCCATTTGATTTGATTGTCATAGACTGGCTGCATATCCTTAATTGACCAATCCCATTCTGGGACAAATATAACGCCGTCAAAATGAAGCTCATTAAAAAGACCAATCGCTTCGGGACGCCATGATGGGGTCACGATATCTCTTGGCGTTGGCCCTATTAAAAACACACTTTTTCTACCAGTAACGTCTGGTACTGGATTGTTAGAAAATGCAACGTCCATTCAGTCTCCTTCTGGTTGCCAAATTTCCAAAGGCTCTACGCCATCTGGAATTTCGTAAGTTCTTGTCATGGTGCGGATTGCACCCTCTACTTTTCTATCATCTCCCTGAGCCATGCGATGACGCATGTTGTTTAAACACTTGTCAGCATCATTCTCAAAGAAAATATATTCTACTTTAACGGGAATATCAAATTCGTGAACCCAGTCACGAAAATTCCTCCTTGTGTTTTCACGGCAAAAATATGGATCAGTTAAAATCACATCCCTGTCTTCCTGATATCCTAAAAGAATCTTGAATTTCATTTCATCCTTTGTAAATTTCTTGGAAGCATCGTCCAGCAGGATAGCCCTGAACTCATTGGCTCGCTGCTCTGCCAAATGAGTCTTTCCGCTACATGGAAGTCCAATTACAAGGATAATTTTCATTTTCAATCACTCCAACATATCCTTTTCTGTCAGATATGTGTACAATTTCTTCAAACTTACTGTTTTGATGCCATAGTTTGTATAGTTCCCATAATACTCATTTTCACAATAAGTATCAACTTCCTGAACCTCTTTAACCAGCATCTTATATTTTAAAAAGTTAATATCTGGACAAAAAGCCTCAAGCACAGTATCCAAATTACCTAATTCGATTTCTGGATCACCACCTACTGCATAGTGAGGATCACGTCCTTCACCATCGTCCCAACAACTGCCACCAGAAACGCCACCCATGTCCCATTCCGCAAACAAATATAACTTCTCCAAATCGGGCCAAGTCTTTCTGTCTCTTGGATCAAGAGACTTATATCCCATTCTGACGTTATAATCGTAGTCGTATTTACTACCTTCTACCTTTTCATACAAAGTAACACCCAAGGTTTTTAATTTTTCTACAAATTCTTTCTTCGTCATGATAATTCTCCTATTAAAAAAGCACGACCTGAAAACTCACTAAAAGTGATCGGTCGTGCGTAGGAAATCAATTTTGTACTACTTAAATTTCCATTACTGTAATCACTCCACGCTTTATGTTAGCCATCAAAGAGTCAAGATTCAAGTCCAATTCATTAAAAACTTTTTCACCCACCTTAATTTGGCCTGTAGCGTCTGTCTTGTACGATCTGCCCTCTTCAAATTTACTATAGGGGATATTGCCCTTGCCAAGTTTCAGTGAATTGTTATGAACAATAGTCCACACTTTTTCATCAGGCTTCAATCTTAACCTCTTAATCAAATCAGATGGAAACGCTATTCTTCCGTCCATGTTTTTCAGCATAAATTCATTTTTTGCCAATACATGCTGATCTTTTATTGTTTCCATAGAATCTTCATTATTTGTAAGCGATGGCGAAACACTTATGAGTTCAGGCTTAACAAATGGATAAGATTCTGCACTACCAAATTCCAATGGCTGGAATGCCAAAAACTCGTTAGGAATATCGATATCATTATCAATTAAATAGTCCATAAGCTTTGCATGCATTGAAAAAAGCAAATCATAATTTTGTGCTATTGGCCCCTCTGTGCCAATAGATGCAGCAACAGGTAAGGCGACCTTATCGGGCACGATGTCAAATATACAAGATTCCCCCATATCGCTGATATCATCGGGAAGCGAAAGATCGCCGCAATCGGTTGCCGCACAAAGATCATCACAATCAATATTGTCAGGTTCGGGCTCTTTTCTTTTAGTCAGGATACAAACTCCGAAACAAAAAAGTCCCAAACAAACGAGTAATGCTATTACAATATAACTCATAACCATATTAATCCAGAATACTGTTAATTATTTTTTCCGCCTGCACTTTTGTATCATCGAAACATCCGCTCTTATTATGTAATAAAATTACATTTCCACTGTACGACTCTCCAAATTCGGCGTCTTGTCTCTTTGATATGTTATCAAATTTCTTTTTTAACTTGGGGTCTTTGATATTTTTGTAAGCGTGTTGACGCCCTCTTAGTTCTCGCCATGAAAAGTTTTCAAACCTATCCTCTTCTTCAGACTCAACCTTTATAATGCTATGACAGTAAGGTATAATATGCGACAGTTTTCCCAAAATTGCACTCTCTGCCAGCAGAATACTAACGTGCTTATTATTATAAAGATCACGTTTTTTATCAAATAGCTGAATCAAAGGAACATGAGTTATGTCTTCAAGAAAATCCAAAATGGAAGTATCTTTAAATGCCTCTGCTGAAAGCCTCTCCCTTAAATCTCTGCCACAATAGTCATGCCACAACGACCTAAACTTGCTTGGATATTTCATTTCAAGCAAATCTCTGATTTCTGGGTAGTCAAGAACCTCATGAACCAGCTTGTCTATATCAATATGGATAACTCCGTCCAAGCTTTTTAAATGCTCACACACAGAAGATTTTCCAGAAGCTATTTTACCCGTTATTCCAACAGTTATCATTACCAGTCCTTTATTTGTTAGGGCTTTTGGGATACCCTATAATTCTAACAAAACACAGAGTCATAATATAAATTCCCCAAACAGTTATTCCAATCAAATGCCCTATGGAACCTACGCCAAAGATGCTCTCAATGGTGTAGGGACCGCAGGCAACGAAAGGAACGAAAACGATCAAAAATATAAGGAACCTTTTAGGCTCTGGTATGCGATCAAACCATCTATTAAATTTGTAAACAAGCTTAAGCATTTGGCACAATTTCCTTTCTTGACACAACATCGATTAGATCAGATACACTGGAAAAATTTGGGAAGATTTCGTAATCTGACACCATCTTGCCATTTTTCTGATAGAAGAATGTGCCGTTTTTTTCTCTTCCTGTTAAGTCATTAGTCCAGTTTTTGCCAATTCCATGCAACATCTCGTGCATGTCGTCTTTATTCTTGCCGTGAAGTTGTTTCTGTGAGAAGTTAGACTGTGCATACATTGAAATAGAGTTTCTATCCCAGTCCTTTCTTCTCCACAGGAAATAGTTAGCTACATCGGACTCTGGAACGCTAAACGCTCTGGAGTCAAATACAGGCATTGACATAGGACCAAGATGAACAGCCATTTGCTTGTAAAAATATCCTGTCATGTATCCGGCAGAAATACTAACCAGTTTATTCATATTATAGCCATACCAGCCCTGAGTTTTGATATCATCATAATCAGTTAGCAAGAATGATGCTTCATCAGATTGGACATAGCCGATCTTGAATCCCTGCATTTGTTCCGCTGTTTTTCTGGCAGCAGTCTCCATAGCATCCATGATTTTTTTATCAAAAGGACGATCAAAACCCTTGGTAAAGGTGCTAAATTTTTTGCCATCAACTCTTATGACCACAGGAACCTTTCTTGTTAGAAAGGGTCTACTTACGGCTTCGTAGTCTTTCATTCTTGTTGATAATCCATCGTACTTCATCTATTTCTTCTTTCTAACTTCTGGGTTATGGCTTCCCCAATTGGAATGTTCTTTTTTATGACACTCTCGACAAAGGGTAATACCATTTTTTAATTTGCTATCCACTATCTCATCTTGAGTAAGTAACCATTCTATCTTATCTTCATCTGTATCAAAAGTCAAATCTTGAGTTAATCTTTTGATTATTTTGTAAATTGGCTCTATATGATGAGCATCTATTTGCTTCTTAGAGTCACATTTTTGACAAGTCCAATTATCTCTTTTATACACATTGTAATACCAATTAAATCTA
>Ga0209349_1001033_pt1 | contig 13986 bp, 18 predicted proteins | sample ETNvirnome_2_130_FD_184067 | JGI IMG/M metagenome (GOLD analysis project Ga0209349, IMG submission 184067) | Marine viral communities from the Pacific Ocean - ETNP_2_130 (SPAdes) (version 2) | ecosystem: Environmental > Aquatic > Marine > Oceanic | place: Pacific Ocean | collected 2013-06-22
CATTTCCCCCTTTTCGGACATTTTCTGGCTGGATAAGTTACCAAGATTTGGATAAACTGAATGAGTGTATAGAGTTTTCCAGATTGGTGGCAACGTCCAACGCACAACGCACATAAGCGGCAATGCCACCAGTCTGCTTTCATTCGGAGTGGTGATGCTGCATTTTGTGGATGTTGAGACAACTGGTTTGCGACCATGGGATGGTCAGGAGATTATCGAGATAGCGATTATTACTGAGCATGGTGATGGTCGTGTTGAGCGTTATTGTACGAAGCTGAAGCCTACCCGGTTAGAGTTTGCAGAGGTTAAGGCGCTGGAGGTCAATGGGTACAATACTGAGGATTGGGCTCATGCTCCGTACATGTCAGAGAAGGTTGGAGAGATTTATAATATTCTTCGGAAAGGTATTATTGTTGGGCACAATGTTTCTTTTGATTGTTTGTTTATAGACTTTGAGTTGGAGCGATATGGTTTGGGCAAGTGTTCGTATTCGAAGGTAGACACGATCACCTTGGCTCATGAGCATTTGCTACCAGTCGGGGTTAGAAGTGTTGGACTTAAGGGTATCCGAAAGTATATGGGGTGGTCGTTGGACGGGGCTCATACGGCATTGGTTGATGCGGAGGATTGTCGTAGATTGTACCATGCTTTGATTCGTAGAAGTTGGTTCCCCAAAGGGATGGCAACGTTGGTTCCGAAATCTATTGTGCATTGAGGATTAGGTATAGTTTCTTCTGTAGTGACTTGGGTTCTATGGAAGAGACCAATGCCCAGGCTTCATGGTAACTTAGACCTGATTCAATGAGTTTGTTTAAGAGTTTGGTTGTGTAGTCGATTGTGTAAGTGGTGGTGGCCATGTTTGGTTGTTCTCCTTGGCGTAGTGATACGCCATCATACGGGTTCGATGAGTTGATGTCTTGTTGATGCAACGGCGGACTTCATCCCAACTACCACATTCTTGAAACTCTTCGTAGGCTACCTCGCCTTGGGTAAGAGCCTTGGGTAAAGGCCACGGAAGGTTGTTGTCTTGTGCATATTTTTGTACGTCGTACATGCAAGCACTGTGGCTGCGGTAACTTAAAGCCTTGTAGATCTTTACCCATGTCATACGGGTTCGCTTTCTCATGCTGTACGCTCTCTCTGCTCTACTTAAACTCACAAAGCCCCCACTTCTCACAGGTTGGTGGCTCAATATCAAATAATTGTAATTGCTTCCCTCCTCTGCGGGTTTTTGCCCATTCCATCATTTTATCAATAGATACCTGACCAATACCTTTTTTATGAAAAAAGGTATTTTTCTCCCCGTCCCCCCCTAAATAGCTCTCTACCTTTTTAATGATCTCTACCCTCTCTGGGTCTAACTCTCTCAGGTTGCCCTTTGTAGAGTATATACAAGGCCAACATCCCACTCTTGAAACATTATTCAAATAAAGACGATTTGGAATTAAGTTATGCCGTTTGTGGATTTTGATTACATCTTCTTCTGTAAAATGTAGGATCGGCCTCCAAACATAGCAATCAAAATTATCACTCCACTCCCATTCCGGATATTTTGATCGCCTTTTAGACTCCTCTGCCCGTATTCCTACACAAGAGATGTATTCATCTTCTATAGTGGATACAAATTTTTTGAAAGGTTTTAGTTTTAGGTATTTTGTACAAAAAGGCATTCTGTAAGTTGGGAATTTTCCCCATCTTATACACAACCTTAAAAAAGGGGAAATAAAACCTAATTCCTGCTCTATCTTATAAATAAAATTTGCGTGCTGTTCCGGTACGTCTGCAGGATATTGCAATCTGATAATCTCCTTACCTAAAAAGTCCTCTAAATATTTCAGATACTCATGGGTTCCTTTATACTCCCATCCTGTATCCATATAAACAAACTCAATCCTTTCCAGAGAGATCCCTCTCTCCAATAGATGCAAAACCATTGCAGAGGAATCCTTTCCACCAGAGACAGAGCAGATCAGCTTGGTGTTTTTTATTTCCTTGAGATTAAACATCGTCGTCTTCCCACCGAGGAGGCCACGGTAGTTGGTGTTTTTTTGCATAGTAACGGACAGCGTCCATGACTTTCTTTCGGGGGTCAAAACCCAACATGGTTTGAACCTGTAACCATGAGCTACCATCTCGAAGTTCTATGTACCCAATCTCTCCCCTTGAAAAGGCTGGGGGTAAAGGCCAGAGGAAGTTGTGCTTACGAGCATAGTTGGCTGCTGCCATGTTCGCGCCTTCACGAGATTTGTATTCTGTTTTGGCAGCTATGACTTTCCAACTAAGTCTCGAATATTTGCGTAAAAAGAACGCTCGGTCTGCATCTTTCATGGCAATATCCATGCCCACATCCAGAAGGATGTGAAGAATAAGGCGAGCCCTATAACTGGACCCCAGTTTTCGAAGAATTCCATGTCGTTCATTTTGATAACCTGCGCTTCCCATCCCATGGGAGTTTGTGTTTTTTTGCGTATTCCTTGGCCATACAATACGCAGTGGTATGTTTGATGTTGAAATGTTTGGCTACATCCGACCATGAAAGATGATGCTTCATGCGGTAAGCATACACCTCTGGGGCCATGTGATTCATGGGTATCTTACGGTCTTGGCTGACGATATAGCCGTCTGGATCTCCTGGAGGCCAGATGCTACCAGTTTGTTGAGCATATCGATGGGCCGTTCTTCGAGCTGAATCTTTGGTAAGATTCATTACGATAGAAATCTCCTTCCATGTCATCCCTTCGGCTCGATCACGGTATGCACACTCAGAAGTTGTTAAAATCGGGATGGGCCATGGCTTCTCGTATTTACGAGCAAACCTTTGTGCAGCCCTGATTGCAGATTTGGCTCCAACATTAAACTGCTTACCAATCTTTTCCCACGGTGAACGGGTTTTGACTCGTAAATTGTAGATTTTTTCTCCATCAAGTCTCACTTGGTCTCCACAGGCAAGGCACTTTCTCATCCAAAAGCTCGGAAAAGATGCGGGGTTTGTCTACGTTCTCTGGATGCTGGAGAACTGAGAAGTAAATCGGCTCTCCAGCTATCTCTCGAAGACGTTCTATGGTGATGAACCTGGCCCTGCGGTCATCCCAGTTCATTGACAATGGGATGATGGTCACCGAACGCGCCAATGCAGCAATAAAAATGGGTAACTCATTCTGCGTGGTGATCACATCACGGTTGCGAACGTAGTCTGGAGGGGTTTGTATCACTCTCATCCAGTTGGGCGTTGGGAAATCTACCTTGTCGTACCGTCGAGGTACCAGTATTTCTCGCTCAACCAACAGTTTTGCAAGGTTCGTGTGGCGAGTAACTACCAAGGTTGTCTCTAAATAGCGGTTTTGGATTCTAAGGGGTAACATTTGGGCTCCTCTTACATAGTAAGTAACCTTTTTTGTTGTATTTTGTGTGTTTTTTTTGGCTTTTTCTGATAAAAACATACAAATTACAACGAGATGGCAAATATGGACAAATTTTGGGCAACGAGCAACACAGACAGAGACCAGATCAGACAATTAGGACTTCTCGCGGCAAAAAAGCGTACTGGATGCGCCAAAGAAGCAGAGTCTCATGGCAACTCATTGCCAACAAACTCAAATACAAGTCCATCGAAGGGGCCAGAGGGGCTGCAAAACGATACGCCAAAAGAGAAAAGCTCAAATGGCCAGTCCTGATACTTAGCAGAGGCTCCATGTTCTATGCTGCATACCACTCAGGAGAGTCCTGGATTGATATTGGTATTGACTTCGGATGCTCACCCGACTCTGCACAAAACGCCGCCAGAGGCTGGGCCAGAACCCATAAAAAGAAGTGGCCACCTCGCAAAATTAAATTATGGGAAAGCTCAAAACGAAAGAAGTATAGGAAATATCGCTAATCTTTCTTTGCTTTCAGCATGGCTTCGAGCTTCCTCTGCTCCGAATACTCCTTCAACATGGCTTTTACCTCAGATTGAGTGTTCTCTATACCTCGCATGGTTGATTCCATGCCTTCTATCTGTCGAGCTACCTCCGTGATCTTCGCTCCCAATCTCTCCCGAACCATGGTACGCTCCTCGCGATATTCATCCAGCACTCCATCATATCTTTGCCTAATTTTTTCGACTTCATCTTTGCTTTCAGTTCTGACAGCAGCTACGTCCGTGCGAGACTCGGTGTTTAACTTGTCAAGTTGCTCCTGAAACTTCGTTACTCTTTCATCTTCTGCCTTCTTCTGTTGAATCTGATTGTAAGCCAACCAAGCTGCGAAGAGGCCCATGGCTCCGTAGTCTAACAAGTATTGATAAAATTCATCCATTGTTTTCTCCGTGTGGTATCATTAAACAATTATCACATTATATGGGAGATGGTATGGAAGACAAAAGTGTTGACACAGCAAAGTCAGCAATCAAATTCTTCTACGATTTAGAATCGTCTGGGGTTCAACCTGAAGAACTCTTAGACGTTGCCATCTATCTTGCCGTATTATACGCAAAGAACCAAGGACAAAAATCTCCAGTAAAAATAATGGCAAGGTTTGCATACCTCTGGAAGAAGATTGAAAAAATGCAGTGGTTGCTGCATTTGAACCGGCATTGATATACTACCACGAGTTAGTCACTCAGTTTGTTTGTACACGCCTGGGAGGGGTCCGTTGGTCGGACCCTCCCTTTTTTTGTCTAAAAGGGACACCCGGACAAGTAAAGGACACCCAAAATACATATGGTGTCCTCTATCCTGTCCAGCCTACGATTCCCACGTTCCCCTATACATACTATACAGGACAGGATATATATATATATATAGTATATAGAGGGGGATAGGGTATTGTAACCCCTTACTGGAAGTTATAGAGAATGGTGGTCTATGGTGTCCATGGTGTCCCCTTACCCTGTCCAAAGCAAAAAAAAAGCAGCCATAAAGACTGCCAAGTGTCGATTATACGGTTATCCTAAGATGGTAGCTTCCACAGAGTAACTTTGCGACCATGGATGGTTCTTCTGAACTTGGTAGCTCCCAACTTCTGACAAATGCCAGCAACCCTTCTGATATATCCAGAATGATGCTTCTCGATTGGTAGCCCTACACCCCACTGTGGTTTGGAGTTAAAATCATTCTTTGGATCTCCCTTCAGAATATCTCCCAAACTGATCCCGTTGGGAAAACGCTCAAGTGCTAACGATACTGAAGACTCCCATGAATCACTCAGCGTGTACTCAAGCTGGGAATCTTTCAACCATCCTTCTTCAGCATCTGTCAGCCACGTTTGCTCATTTTTCTCCTGGAGCAAATATACGGCTTCAGCAAAAAGCTTGTCTCTGTCAATCTTGATGCCCTCAACATCACATTTCCTTGCCACGGTTACTGGCCAGTATCGTCGCGCCCCGGTAGGATCAGTCAGAATCTCAGTGTCATTGCTGGTGCCCACAATCAATCCTCGACGTGGAGCAACGCGCTGCACTCCTCCACGAGCATGCGGTGGTCTCCATCTATCTCGCTTGGAACTAAGTACAGCCTTGGTTGTGTTGTCGCCCTTACTAAACAGATTGTGTAGCTCAGGGATCTCCCACAACCATACACCAGAATGTATCGACTCATACAAATCCTTCTTGTCAATCTCCAACTTGGAATCAGAAAAGAACGCCGCAGATGCCAATGCCTCCAATGCTCGACCTTTGTACTGATTTTGGCGACCACAAAAAATGACAATGTGATCTACCTTGATGCCTTCCGTATCATCATCTGGCAATAATCCCCTGGCCACCATCCCCAATATCCAACGCGTTCCTAATGCCCGATTGAGTTTGGTGTCTTCAGTCCCGAAATAATTTGGAAACAACATGTGCAGTTTGGGTTTGTCTTTCTTCGGATCCCACTTCAATCCTGCCAAGTATTCTCGAATCGGATTGTAGCTGCGATGCTTCTCAGCGTACCAGTCCACCAGTGCAATGATGGTATCCAAACCATACTCCAGCCCGTAAACCTCGGAAATCCACAACTGCAAATCAGTGTATCCATACTTCGGGATTGGTTTTTTTCCAACCATCAGCATCCCAGAGAAAATGTTGAATCTGTATTTGTCCTTGATACGCGGGTCACTCATAATGATACGCCTAAGATTGAGCTTGGTCTTCGCTACATTTCCACCGGTTTGCTGGCCATCTCGTGTGAACTTGATAGCAGTCAAAGTAAGTTGAGCCAACACATCAGAATCTGGTCGAAGGGCCGGGTCAATAAGTTTCTTCGGTACAACCAGTTCATCTTTTTTTACGACTCTAATATTGGGTTTTTGTTCGCTCATTACTGCTCCATGTATTGTGTGAGTTGTCCGTACCATCCGCACTTATTTGAGTGGTTGCAACGCGCCCATCCACCATCCGTTGGATTGATGGTAAACCAGACACTGTTGCGGTGGCAATGAGGACAAAGAACCCCCATTGCTACTCCCCTCTCCATCACCTTAGCTCCTAACTGCTCTGCAATTTGTAACCTGACACTTGGGTCTTGGTTGATTGCATAGTTCATTGCAGTCTTCTCAGATGAGAACTTTGGTGGCGGTGCTGGAGGTGTTGGTGGCTTTCGTTCTAAACTTGACTGCAACAACGCATCCACATCGATTAAAACCTCACCATTCTGACCCTTGCACCAATACCAATCTTGATGATCTTGATGTACAGATGGCAACAACCACAAACGTCGAGGATCCTTGCACGCTTTGTCCAGCAATGGGAAAATCTCGTGTACCTCCCACCAGATTCTCTTGAACTCATCTGGCTTGATTGGTCGTGATACAGGTAAAATAACCCGAAAACTCGGAGCGTCAGGCTTGTGACTAAAGGTAGCGTGAGCAATGTAGGCATAGCCACGTAGAGTTTGGAATATTTCCTTCGCTTCATCTCTACTCATTTTGTCGAAATCGCACACAAAAGCATAGGTCTCGAGTACGTTCTTGTTGGTAGGTGTCTCTCCTTCTTTCCACTGATTTGGGGTCCAACATCCTACATTCTCTTTTTTGTCAGTCACATCACATTGATTCAAAAAATTTCGCATAGGGAAGTTTGTCAGCCGATACTCAGGATAGATTTTGTTGGTATTGTGCCAACCTTGGGCTGGCTCTACGTGTGCTGAAATGTATGGTAGTGTCCATGTGTGTACGTCAATCATCCTCGCATCTCCTTGGGTGGTTGCCAGCCAGCAAGATCGTATCTCTCGATCACTTTGATTATCTTCAGCCAATCCCCTTTGGGTACTGCTTGATTTGATATTTTATCGATGGCAATCCTTGTACTCATCTTCGGAGTCGTAGGACTTCTCGAAGTATCCAACCAAAAGAACACACTTGCCTTCGTTTTGATCATCCGGAATCCAGGAACTCCCGCTCCGGCTGAGTTCAAATCAGCTCTGAAATGATCAATAGCACTGGTGGTTGGTGCGCCTCTCCAGCTTGTTCCATAGTTTTCGGCAATCCATTGTCGCAGTCGCGCATGATTTACGCTTACTCGTCCTGTCGTTGACATATAATCCTCCTTGGTTAGTCTCTTACAAAATAAGAGCGACTGTAATAAAAGGCAAGAAATTTTTTACGACGTGCTTATAATTATCTGCATACATTCCGACTCTTCCTCGCTTTTCCACATTTTACAGGCAGTCATTTTGTACACAAGTTTGTCGTCCTTTATTATACCACTATCTTGCAAAGCATCTAACAATCCCTTTGCCAAATTGTCTGTGTCTGGCTTTGTTCCACGTGGAACACGACCTAAAGTTTTCTTCAGTCGTTTAGGCTTTGCAAACAGAAACAACATTTTAACTTCGCAAAGCTCGATGTCACGGACATCTGTAGCATTTTGAAGCAATTCTACTACTTGTTTTTTCCAATCTTTATAGGGCTTGGGCATAAACACACCGCCACCACGTGATCTTCTTGGACGTGGACAGGCTCGACCTTTTAACAATATTTCTATATTTAATTTCATTTTTATCCTTGCGTTCTTATTTTGTAAGAGATATTATTTCTTGCCACACTAAACATGGAGTTATCATGGCATCTGTATTTTATCCTTTCCCCAAAACAAGGGGCTATCTAAAACTTCTGGTCTATGGAGATCCCGGCACACAAAAGACGCGCAGAGCTCTTCGTATGCCTGCTCCAATATACATCATTGACATGGAAAATGGCAGCACTGATTACAGTGAACTTGTACGAGAAAAAGAGGCGTACATCATCACAACGTCCAGCCATATCGAGGCTCAAAAAGCCATTCGAGAAGTTTGCAATCTTCCCAAGGGCAGATGCGGCACTCTCATCATTGATCCCATCAGCATGATCTGGTCTTCCCTCCAACAAGGGCACATTGAAAAAATGTGTCGTAAGAAACGTTGCCAGCCAGAAGACGTGTTCTTTGATGTTTCTGCGTGGGGCAAACTCAAAAGAAACTACAAAGACATCATGAGCAAACTTATGTCTGCCAAATGCCACGTCATTATGACTGCTCGTGGAAAAGAAGTCACTGATCCCAATGGCCAGAAACAAGGATACTCAGGCGAGTTCGAGAAGTCCACGCCCTTCTTAGCCAATGTTGTTATTGAGTCTCGAAGTTCCGGCGATTTGATTGTAAAAGATCGAACAGGAACGAAGAAAACAGGTGAGCGAATCCCTATGGTAGAGTTCACGGAATTCTTGGCTGAGAAGCCCTCACAGCGCAAACTCCAAGCTGCATCTGAAGCAGCACAAATAGATGCGGTTGAAAAATTGCCTGCGGAGCATCATGCTTCTTGGGAAGGAGAGCGCAAAGGCTTTTGTGCAACGCTGTCTGGCCTCAAACTCAAATATGATGAGGTTGCCAAGTGGTGTGAGACCAACAAACGTCCTCGTCCATCCGGGATGACAACAGGCCAACGAATGAATCTGATTATCTTCCTCAAGAAGAATCCCAAGGCAGTCTCAGCCTAAGTTATCAATATCGTCTTCAGCCTCTTCTGGTTTTCCCGGAAGAGGCATTTTTTTTGGGTCTTCAAATTTGTTCATGGGATTGGGCGATTCATTGTCCCATACAGGACTCCGAGCATCCAATGCCTCTGCTATGTATTGCAGTTCCGGGTCATTCCTTTTTGGTTGCAACTCAATACCAGTAGCCACTTCTGCGGGAATATGAGCAGACCAAGCGTTACTCATGATGCGGATAAACTGGCGGCGCATCAAGGTGTCAATGCTTCCTACTGTTTTCCAATCAGTCATGTAACTTTGTGCCCACCATGCTGGACATAATCTGCTCAAGATCTCCACAGAAGATTGGAACACGGCTAAAGAACTGGCCCGATTCATAATCGGCATCTTGGTCTCAATGAAGCCTGCAAGCTCAATGATGTCAGCAGCCAGGTTTGCTTCCAAGGCCAGCACCAACGAAAACAAAACGGCATGTCTGATGGTTGGTTGTCTGGGAGCTACTAAGTCTTCTTCAATCCAGTTTGGTGAGACTCCTTTTGCGAAGTCCAACATGCTTCGATGCCTTCCATGTGCAGTGGCAGCAATCACTCTCTCTCTGGCCACTTCACGACACAATTTTCTATATCGGGTTTTTGCCTGCTGCAATGGACTCATAATTGTAGCTGGAGTCAAAGCATCGATAACTTGTTGGCAGAGTGAAACTCCCCATATTTGCCGACCTTCTAACGTGAGCTGAGAAACACGAGGACATTTCCTTGGCAGTTTGACGTTATCGCAATGCCAAATCTTTCCTTGTCTGCCCAAGAATATATCTCTCTTCCTGGGCACTACAATAAGATCGTGAATCTCCATCCCAAGATCAAGAGGCCCGGCTAACATCATCTGAGCAAATACTTTTTCTTGATCGTGTGTACCATACTGAGCAAACCAAGTGCAAAATGTACCGACTGAGGCTCCAATGTTCCGACGACCAAGTGTATCAATGACTCCATCTTTGTATCGGCGATACACCCATATTTGGCCTTCTTCCCAATAATCCTCTCGTCTGGCATAGGTTAAATTTCTACTCACTTTTTTCTCCTTCTTGCAAAAATCACCAAAGCCATGTATGTCTATATTTGGTGGCAATGGCCGTGGTTCCCAACCATGTTTGATGTCAAAACATAAGTTTTTCGGTGTACTCAAATTAGGAAATTTGAACTTGCTTGGCTCTTCAAAATCTTTTTCAGCAAAACTTTTTCTCATACTAAACTGTTTGGAAATTGATCAAAGAGATATGTGTGATGCGGTTGGAGCCTCATGGGATCACTGGGTGCAATGGCGCAAACAACATTATACTCCACCAAGAGGGATACAAACCAAACTATTACACTATCTGAGGATCACATGGCTACAGTGGAACGACGACCAAGCTCTCGCACAACTATTGCAATCGCGAATGAAAGCCAGAGTGACGACTATGCAGCGTCCGCGAAACGGCTTATCAGCGTCATCCAGCGACTTCAGCAATGGTTTTGCGGTGAGAAACTCTTTCAGGCTGCGAAAATTCAAACGGAAACTCAAATCACCTTCCGATGGAACTACCAAAGCAGACACTTCGAATGGTGTGATTGTGGCAAATGGCGAAAAGTCATCAACCCCAAAAGACCAGACATCATGGTCCAATTCATTCCCTTTTGCAGGGAACTTCACGACAGAGCCAGATTAGCAAAATCAAACATGTCAGAAACTCTGAAACATGCTGCTGATGAAGGAGAAAAGTATTTAACCCTTTTATCCAAGCATCCTGATTTGTCTGGCCCTCTTTAGTGGCGCACAATCTTGGCAAACAAGAACTGCCTCAAAATATATTCGTTGCCGTGCATATCCGAAAACTTCCACGGATAAGATTGCAGATCACGCTTGGTCACATTTTGTTCAAAGACTTTGATCGCGCCTTCTGAAGCCACCTCTATTTTTTCCATGCCTGATCCATGAGCGATAAAGATGGTGGCGTGTTTGTTTGGTTTGTTGTCAGTCACATCAGTTTGTTTTTTTGCCATGTTATGCTATGCTCCATTATAGTTGTTCACTAACAGAAAATACCACATGGGAGTAATTATGTCGAATTATCCATTGGATGTCAGATATGCCATCGATACGTATCAAGGACAAAAGATGGCTTTGAATGATTTGCTGAACAAATTTATGATCGATGAAGTGGATAAAGATAAAATCCTTGGTGCCGTATCTCTCATCAGAGAAGCTCGGCAAATCCTCAGTGCAGAGAGAGTTGAACGCATAGCTAACGAAGCTGTTGCAATCAATGTGACTCCAGGAGTCACAAGCCATGGCCCTTTTCCACGACTGCTAAAGCCAACTAAATGATCAATCCAAGTTCTCCAGAGTTTTGGGATCCAAACAATTTCCTCCCACTGCTATCCATCCGCACCAAAAGTCATGGAATCCAGCCATTTAAGCTGTGGGATCATCAGCGATTGTTGGCTGCTGCGGTGATGCAGGCATATAGTCAGGGAAAATGGCTTGTGCATGTAAAGCCACGACAGGAAGGCTCATCTACATTCTTCACTGGCATTGCGTATCAACATGCAGCGTTCCGCTCTGGTTGCCAAGTGGCAATCATAGGTCACAAAAAGCAGACAGCAAAATCACTGGCAGAAATCGCCAACAGATTCTACAAATCTACTCCAAAACAAATACGACCACACCGGCAAGGTCGGGTTCTGAAAAGCTTACAGTTCCCTCAAATCGACTCAAAATTGGATGTGGCATCATGCCAAGATGATGAACCTCTCCGTGGAGAAACAGTACAGGTAGCTCTGGGCACTGAGATCTCATCTTGGGCAGCAACTGGTGGGGATGAAGTATGGGCATCCATCCTGAATGCTGTACCAGAGAATGGTGGATTCTTCATGGCTGAAAGCACCCCAAAGCATCATGGGGATCAACTCCACATGCTCTGTCTGGACTCAGAAAAGCCGGACAGCAAATGGCTCAAGGTATTTTTGCCATGGACAGCGGTGGATGAATATCAAATCAAGCCTCCACCAAAGTGGATTCCATCACAACAGGTCAGAGAATATTGGGACACGTATACAACATTGACACCAGAGCAAGCGTATTGGATGCAAGTCTCAGGACTGCCCAAATGCGCTCGCAACATTCAAAAATTCAAGCAAGAATACCCCATCAATGACTTTGAGTGTTGGGCAATGACTGGAGATGCAGTCTTCAACCAAGAGAAGTTGCGCCAAATGCTGGAATCCCTCGATGGCGGCACTGGGTTGGCTATCGAGCCAGATCCATGGGTAAAATATGAAGATCCAAACCCAGACCACAAATACATCATAGCTTGTGACCCCGCAGGTTCTTGGTCAGAAAGAGACAACTTTGCTGTAGTTATCTTGGACTTATCCACATGTGAGCAGGTTGCAGAATATCTTGGGCACATGTCAGCATATCAAATGGCCACAAATCTTGCGAAATGGGGGCGGATGTACAATGATGCCATGGTATACGTAGAGGCCAATGGTATTGGTGAGGCAGTGTTGTCTCACCTGATTGACAATCCCAATATTTCATATCGAAAAGTTTTCCGTCGCAAACCATCTCGTTGGGGGCGATCAAAACAACGCATAGCAGGCTGGTGGTCTTCGCAGAAAAGCAAAAAAGAAGCAGAAGGACAGCTCCAGCAGATGATCGATGAGGAATCTGTATTGATACGTAGTCCAAGATCACTTCGTCAACTCATGAACTACCGAGGTCAATGGGGTTCGAAAAAAGATAGGGATGTATTTGGCGGTCACTATGACTTGGCCTCGGCATGGAGTTTGGCGGCATGGGCATATATGCAGAAAAGAGGAGCATATTGGCGATATTCAATTAAGCAAAAAGAAGGAAAGATAGCAGAAGATGCTGTGCGGCGATTCATTGCAAGATTAGAAAATCGTGGTATGGTGGAAGAAAACAACACGCCTTGGGGCAAACATGTCTGATGAGAAGCAAGCTGAACTCAAAGAACGCTCAAAAATATTCAAAAGGATCGAGTTTTCCGAGGAAAGCTACAGAAAACAAGTGGCTGCTGAAGATGCCAGAAACCTTGCATACTGGCGTGGAAACTTTTGGGATGGTGATGGCACGTCTGCTTTTCCTGAACTGTCAGGATACAATGCCCAACAAAATGAAGTCTTCCCCATTTTGGACTCAATGGCATCTGCATTGGCCATGGACTTGCCACAAGTAGAAGCACTCGATCACAGAGAAATGTCCTATAAGGTTCCGAGCCGAGGGCAAGACGATACCTTCTCTGGCAGAAGAATAGCAGCCATTCTCAACTGGATGGCAGAACAAGATGATTATGATGAGAGTACCAGAGAAGCGACTCTCCACGCCATGCTTTTTGGCAAAGGAGCCATCCGCAAAATCACATGGTCGAAAGAAGTCGGCAGAGTTATTTGGCGGCTCAAGATGCCATGGGAAGTCTTTTTCGACCCCACCGCACGTCGATTGAAAGATTGCTCCTGGATCTCGGAAAGATTTATTCTGCATGAGTCAGAAGTTCGCGCTCGTGTAGAAAATGAATACTATGAACCATCCGCAAACAAACATGTCCGTGCAGATACGTATCCCAGAGAACTTATCGATGAGCATATGGGATATGATGAGAGCCGTGAAAGAAGAAGAGAAGGACTGAAAGAATATGTGACTATGCACGAGTATTGGGACTTTCGACGTGGGAAACTCTATCACATCCACATGGGCACAAAACAAATCATGATGGAAGCAGAAGTACCGTATGGCAATCCATATGATCAACTTGCATTCCACTCTGGCATTGGTCGGATACGTGGCATCCCAGACACCTCTCTCATAGCTCCACTCCAGCAGGACATTAACGAGCTTGTCTCAGCCCGTAGAGAAATGGTTCGCAGACTTCCTCGCCGAATGTTTTATGACAAGGCCATGTTCCCAAATGAGGATGATGCTATGCGCTGGATGAACAGTGCAACTTGGGATCCCGTCCCGATTGAGACTGATGGCCAGGCCCTTGTTGGCGACATG
>Ga0209349_1001037_pt1 | contig 13965 bp, 21 predicted proteins | sample ETNvirnome_2_130_FD_184067 | JGI IMG/M metagenome (GOLD analysis project Ga0209349, IMG submission 184067) | Marine viral communities from the Pacific Ocean - ETNP_2_130 (SPAdes) (version 2) | ecosystem: Environmental > Aquatic > Marine > Oceanic | place: Pacific Ocean | collected 2013-06-22
ACTACTTTTGATAAAGGTACTGGTTATCCAGAAACTTGGAAAGACCAGCCTTATTCAACTGGATATGGACAATGTCAGATCTTTAAGACTTCAATGGTTATGGATAACACTGATCGTGCTACTGTATTGAAGTATGAAGGAAATGAATGGGCTCGTATCTGGAAAGAAAAACTGATTGAGCATAAATGGGATATCGAGCAGAGTCTTCTGTTTGGTACTCAAAATGCAGCATATCGGACAACTCAGGGAGCTGTTGATTGGGTTTTAAACAATGGTAATATCTTTACTCTTGCCGTTGCTACAAAATCTCAAGATGGTTTCTTAGATGATCTTTCTAACTTCTTAGATCCTCGCTATAATAATGCAGCTCCAAGTGTATTCTTCTGTTCTACAGCAGTTTACAACTGGATGCATAAACTTAGCGGGTACTTTGCTAATAATGTTGGTATTGTACAGCCGAATAGTGGTAACACTACACCGACTGCATTCCCAGCACTTACTGGCTCTGATGCACCTTTGGGTCGTGCAGATATGTCTGCAGTTGGAAGAAAGAAAGTTCTTGGAGTTGATACAACAACAATCTCTACTGTCTATGGCGATATTAATGTGGTTCGTAATGTACACTTGGATGGCACAAATGTAGCCCTTCTTGGTGTAAATATGAAACATTGCGCATATCGTCCATTGGTCGGAAACGGAATTAATAGAGATACTTCAATTTATGTTGGAGTTCAAACACTTGAAAACAGTGGTGTGGACCGCAGAGTTGATCAAATTCTTACCGAAGCTGGTATGGAATTTTCAATGCCTGAAGCTCACGCTATCTGGAAAACATCATAAGGGGGTATGAATAATGGCGAATCTTTTATACGGACAGAATAAACTAGATAATGCATTATCTCAGAAGTTGTTTTCTGAGGCTGGCACTGGTCGTGAACATGAAAATACAACTACTGCGGCAGATTTATTTTCATACACAATCCCAGCTAATACCTTAGAAAAGGGCGATATTGTTAGGATTAAGGTTTTCTGTACAGTTGTTGATAGCAATGGTTCAGATACTTTAACACCGATCCTTAACTTTGGTGGCACAGCTATTGCCACTGGAGCCGCTCTTGATGTTGCCGATAGTGATATAGTATATGCTTGGGCTGATGTTCACTGTACAGCAACTGGTAGTAGTGGAACATTAACTTCAATTGCTGAAATCAGAACAGATGCTTTAGGAGCTGTACATGTTATAGCTACAACAGCATTAACCTCAATGGACACAACAGGCGGCTTAGCTGTGGCTCTAAATGTTGATTGGGATTCTGCTCATGCTGATAATGAAGTTAGAATCGATGCTGTAAGTATCGAGTTAGTCTAGCATTATTGTAACGTAAATCAAAGCCAAAACCCTCTGCAGTGGTTTCTTGACTCTCCTCTGCGGAGGGAAGCGGCTTTTTAACATGGAGATTGAATGGCCTTTATAGACCAAGTACAAGATTTAACTTCAATTACAGCTTCTGATACTGATGAACTTTCTCAGTTTCTAAAGGATGGTGTATTAGATGTTACTAATAAATGGCTTGCTGTTAGACCTCAAGATATAGACCTTTTTGCAAGAGAAAGTGCAGAAACAACTTCTAATGCATCACTAAACTTAAATGGTGCAAGAATTATTAGCGTAATAAGAGAAGATGGAGTTACAAGTAATAATTGGAGACCTTGTAGAAAAATATCTCCAGCTCAACAATATTTAGTTACAGATACTGAAAGTTTATCTTTTGCATCAAAGATTAATCCAGCTTATATGGTAGGAGATGCTGGAAAGATTAGTGTATTTCCAGCCCCTGGATCAGACCCTAATGCCTTTAAGGCTTATTATGTTAATAAAGATCCAGTGAATAGTTCTGGTAGTGCATTAATCCATAGTCATGATGATATACTATATTTTCCAATAGATAAGGTTTATTTAGTAGTTATGTATGCAGGTATAAAGCTTATACATGCTACCTTAGCTGCTAAGTCAGCTCCTGTAGTTCCTGTATTATTAGACGTTCCTACGCTTAGTATCACAGCTACTACACCAACTGCTATATCATTAGCAACAGTTTCATATACAGATGCAGCAAATGCAGACGCTAGTGCAACTGCAGTTTCACCTATAACGGTAGCTACAGTAAGTAAGGCTGACATAAGTGGTGATGTACCTACATATACTAAACCAACTATGGTATTAGGAGCGGCACCTACAATTTCAGATCTAAGTATCTCTGCAGTACAGCCTGTAGCTCCTGCTTTAACTTCAGTTACATTTACTTCTATTGACAGCGCATTAGATGCTAGTGCATCTGTCTTTACAACTGCAACGGTAAGTTCGGCAAGTACTTATACTGGGTCAGCACCTGCATACAGCAAACCTACAATAGTATTAGGTACAGCACCTACTATTTCTAATCTTAGTATAACTGCAGTACCACCAGATAGTCCAACTTTAAGTGAGTCATCTGTAACAATAACAGGTGTTGTTCCAGATTATACAGCTCCTGTATTTACTTCTGCTAGCACTTATTTAACAGAAATGGAAGCAGGTACAATAGGAGCTGCTGCTTCTGATATTGATTTAGAACATTGGTTTAGTATAGCTGGTCAAATAATAGAAGATGAAGAAGATACAGAATTAGCACAAGTACATCTACAAAAAATAGCTACATTTTTAAGTGCATTTCAGGCAGATATGCAAAATCAACTAAATGTATTTAATGAGGCTAATGTAGTATATCAGGCAACCCTTCAAAAGGATTTAAAGGATGCTGACTTTGATAACCAAGAAGATGCTAGATTGGTACAGAAATATCAGGCAGAACTTAGCGTATATCAAGCTGAAGTTAATGCTCAAGTACAAGAATATCAGCAAAATTTAGCTGGAGATATCCAAGTATGGCAAGCTGAAAGATCTACTGATTTACAAAAATATGGTAGTGATATTCAAAATGAATTAAATGAATTTAATAAAGAGAATGTAGCTTATCAATCAGCTATTCAGGAATCAATACAAGAACTTCAAGTTGCTAATCAGGTTAATCTTGCCAAAGCTCAAGCTGATTTACAATTAGCAATATCTAATGAAGATCGTGATCAACAAAGACAATTGCAAAATGGTATTAATGATATGAAGGCTATTGTTGATGATAATGGTAGAAAAATAGCTATATACCAAGCTGAAGCTGGTATCTATCAGGCAGAAATTGGTAAGGAGGTTCAGGAATATCAACAGAATCTTGCAGGTGATCTACAGGTATGGCAGGCTGAGCGGCAGACAGACCTGCAGAAGTATGCTTCTGATATACAGAATGAATTGAATGAATACAATAAAGAGAATGTTAGATATCAGGCTAATGTACAAGCTGAATTAGCAAAACATAATAGTGATCTTCAAAAGGCTATGACTCAGGCTCAATTGGATGCTGCCGATGCACAACAAGAAGCAACTCAGACTACTAATATAGATCAATTTAATAAAGCTCAGGATCAAGCATTAGATTTAGCTAATAGAGCTAAACAGATAGAGGATGATATCTCTAATAATAGTTCAAAGGTAGCTCAATTTTCAGCAGAAGCTCAGCATTATGCCACTCAGGTAAATGAAGATGTGCAGAAATATACAGCACAAGTTCAAGCTCTTTCAGCAGATGCACAAGCTAGTGTGGCTCAACATGGAGCTGAACTTCAGGGAACTCAAGCTGAGTATCAATGGTTACAAGATCAATATACAAGACTTAAAGCGGAGTATGATCAAGCATTTATGATAGCAGCTCCACAACAACAAGCAGCTCCACAGGCTGCAAGAGGATAAGGAGATAGAAAATGGCAAATACAAATAAAATATCTTTTGCGGTATCTGTTACGCCTAAAATATTAATGGATGCTGCTGATGGAGTTAACCAAGAAATAGAAGTTATTAATGAGAATGTAAGAAAATCTCTTGGTGGTTCTGGGGAAATAACATCTAATAGTGGAGATACTACGATAGCTGGAGGATGGGCTAATGGAACTAATACAGCTGTAACTTCTAATGGTTCGCTCTTAGTAGTTGATGCAAATACAGATATGCTATTTATTAAACATACTGGACTTTTATTTGGAACAACGACAGCTGCAGCAACTGCTGATACTGTTCAAGTGAAAATTGATGCTTCAGCAACTTCGGATGTTTCAGATGATACTGTAATTATAGCTGAACTTTTATCTGGAGAAGCTTTAGCACTTCCTAGGCCAGGATCAACACATGGATATATTCTGGCTAGCGGTTCTAGTCATGTAGGTGTAGAAACTTTAATAGTAGCAACTTAATAATGGCAACAACCTATAAAGTAAGATATAAAAATCATTGTACACCACAGGAGCAGATAGCTTCTGGTGGTAGGTATTATCTAGATAGTGATTGTGGTAGGAAGCTTACTGGAAATGCTGATACAAGTGCTACTTTATCAGCTACTGGTACATTGGCGTCAGGAACAAGTATATCTGATACAGCTACAGAAGTAGTCTCAGCTGCAAGTAATGCAGATTTTGTATATATAAAGAATACTGGCTCAACAGATGTTCTTATTACTTTAGATAATAGTAACTATCTTATATTATTATCGGAAGGTGAAGCTTTTGCTTCTGAGATTGATGTAGGTGCAAATGTTAAGGTTAAGACAGCAAGTGGAACTTCAACAATAGAATCTTTTTTGGAGACATAATGCCGAACGCTAGAAGAGTTATATTTAGTACATATGTAGTCCCAACCCAATCAGTTGAGATGGAGGAAACAGGTGTAAGGCATACTGAATTTCAGGCTAGTCCCAATGGAACTCTTGGAGGAAAAGGGGTTGCGACTATAAATGCTACCCAATGGGGTGACGAATGGACGTCTATGGAACACATAAATCTCCAAGCATGGGAAGACTATACTACAGTAAATTGGGAAGATTTTACAAGTAATTGGGAAACTGCTCCACAGGGAGAGGTTACTATTACTACTACAGCATCAAATCATCAATTATCAGATGATAGTAATGATTTAGCATTTTTATACATAAAGAATACTGGTGCTGATAATAATTGCTTAGTGTCTTTAAATGGAAGTAGCGGTAATTTTTATATAATAGTACCACCAAATGGCAGTGTGCATTTAAGAGGTGATGGAACAACTTTAGAGTGTAATGAGGTGTATGTAAAGTCTAATACCAGCACTACAACAATAGAATATATAATAGCAAAAGAATAATGACTTACTAAGGAGAAACTGAAATGTCAACATTATTAAGTAAAACAATAGCTTCAACATATAACCAACTTGTAAAAAGAGCTGACACCTATATTCAAACAGGTGGTAATATTGAATTAATGAATGCTAGTGGGACGATGGTACCTACAGGATTATATTTAGAATCTGGTGCAACTACTGATAATGTCGGTATTGGGACTGCTACTCCAAGTGCACTTCTTGATATTGTAGGTGGAGATAATACTCTCCAAATTCTTGGTGCAGATGCAACATCAAATGAGGCATTAAAAGAATTTAGGATAGCTACTAGACACTATTTAAATGCTGAAGAGAATTTCTTGATGGTATATGCAGCAGGAGGTTCTTCTGACAATGAACTATTTCTAGGTGGAGGATCTTCGGGTTTCAATGCAGCTACTGATATTCATTTCTATACAGGGCCAGATAATACTTCTCTTGTAGGTACAAAGAGAATGACGATAGATGAAACTGGCTTAGTTGGTATTGAGGATGCATCTCCAAGCCAATTATTAACTGTAGGAGACTCTGGTGGTTCTGGGCATGCTGATGCTGCTGTACTTGGTGTGTATAATCCACATGCTGATGGGAGTGGAATATTTATACAAACAGCTGCTGCTGAACTTGATGAATATTTAATATACGCAAGAACTAATGCCTTTGGTGCGTCTAATGACCCTGTTTTGTGTGTAAGTGCTATAGGCAGAGTTGGTATTAGGACTGACCATCCAGATGAAAATTTACAAGTGCTTGCTACTCAATCTGGTGCTAGTGAGGATATTATAACATGGGCAAGGTTAGATGAGGCAGTTGGTGGACTGTTAGGCGTTGATAGTAGCAACAATATTACTATTGGTAGTCAAACTGACCATCACCTTTTATTTTGTGCAAATGGCAATACAAATGGAAAAATGATTATTCTAACAGATGGCAATGTTGGTATTGGGGCTGCTGTCCCTGATACTATGCTCCATGTAGAGAAAAGCACAACCAGTACATCTGCTGCCACTTACCCTACTCTAAGGATTCAAAATACATCCACTTCAACAGCATCTTATGCAGCACTCCAGATTTGGGGCAACGATACGTCTACTCAGTTTTATGTAACTTGTGATGGTATAGGAGGGGCAGCCCATCTGGGTACCCAGACAAACCATAGTCTGGGTATAGCAACAAATGCTACGACTAGGGTAACAATATCTGCTGCTGGGGCCGTAACGCCTGCTTCAAACAATACCTATACGCTGGGGAGTGCTTCTTATAGATGGTCAGATCTGCGGTCAGTCCTTATCAATGGTGCAGATATTGGGATGAAAAGTGAGGAAGGTGATTGGACTTTGCGAGAAGGACATGATGGAATTTATGCCTGCAACAATGAATCTGGACAGAAAGGCGTGAGAGATAGTGGCCAGTGGTATAAACTTAATATGACTGCTGTTTCTAGAGATGAAGCACCAGATATGCCTGAGGACGTAATAGCAGCACATGAAGCTGTAGCAAGGTTAACTGCTGCAGATGCAGAAGATTTAAAAAATAAACAACAACAAGGAGACTCAAGTAATGAGCAAGAACAAGAACAATCCGCAGGAAGCGGAGATAGTGGAGGAGATGCCCCTAGCGAATCCTCAGGGGAAGACAGTGGAGGAGCTGATGGAAGTAGCTCAGACTCTTCAGACGCAGATGAATCAGGAGCAGACTCTTCTGAGTCAGGCTCAGGCAACAGTTCAGACTCATCAGGCGAAGGTTCTGAAGATGCAGGGAGCTCTGGAAGTGATGCTTCAGATGATTCCGAAGGAGGAAGTGGAGAAGATGATAGCGAAGGAGCAGGCGAACCTTCAGAAGAATGGACAAAAGACCAGCTAAAAGCATATATGGATGAAAATAGTATCGAATATAATAGTGGTGATACTAAGCAGGATCTTTTGGATAAGATAGCACTTGCTGGGGAGGGACCCGATGAAGGTTAAGGAGATTATGGAACGCGTGGGCATGGTCGAAACTGGTCGTGCCCTCGCTTATATTAAAGATGGTTTAGATGAGATGAATATGGCTGGGGAGACTCATATTAATGTAGAAAGAATAGATATTACTAAAGATCAACGATATTATGATATGCCAAATGATGCAATTAAGATTGTAGATATTCGTTGCAAGAATCATGGTAATGCTAATGATGAATATAGAAGCATACCTAGAAGTATACTTAAACCACCTACGGAGGATGCAGATGGCAACTAATAAGCATTATGCCTACTATTTAAGAGGCAATCAAATAGCTCTTATAGAAGAAGATACAGCAGCAATTGATCCATGGAAAAGTCCTCTAGCAACTGTAGCTGATGGATTAGAGATAGAATATGCATATAGTCCTAGATATTTTATAGAATCTACAGATGTTTCTACTACTACTGCTTCAGGTTGGGACCAAGATAATGATGGGAACTTTAGACTTCGTGCTGCAGGAGGAACTGATTGGACATCTTCCCCCAATTTAAGCAGTGTTGAATATATAGTTCTAAGGAATGCTGGTAGGTTTAATGGCTTGCATAAAGTTTCATCTGTAGCTGCTACAAGGATAGTCACTACTACTAAGGTTTCAGCTTCTACTTCAAATACTGATTTTGAAGAGACAGTAACTTTATATTATGATATAAATGTATTAGAGAATGAACTTGATACTATAGATCTTCCAGAATATCTTTGTAAAGCTTTAGTATACTATGTTAAATCACAAGTTGCAGAGGATCAAGGAGATATAGAGAGACATTTATATAATAGGAAACAATTCAGAGCTCTTATGGAAAGATATGAGAGTTCACGATCATGGGGTTCTAGGAAAGTGTTTCCTGGAATCGGAGCAATTAGATAGGAGAAAAAAATGGCAGTTACAGTTAAAATAATACGTAATCAAAATCCAGAGCACGATATTACAGGAACATCTACTTATGCAACCGCAATCGATGATGCTATAGGTGCTGTGGTACCAGAAGATGTAGAAATGAATTCTGTATGGGATTCTACTACTAATTCTATTGTTACTGTGATAGTTCTCAATACAAATTAGTATTATGAGAAATCCTAATTCACCAAGTATATCGCTGTTTGAGCAGTTGGGAGCTGGATTAGATGTATTAGGGCAGGTTCCTGTACCTAAAGTGCATCGTTATGCAGAAGATGCAGATGAGGGTGAGATAGCTCCATCTGAAGTACCTGCAAACTCTCTAGAACAACAGGAGTTTCTTCCAGAGAACTTAACTGATATGAAGTTTACTCATTCTCTTATTAAGCATTTAGATATGCTATATAGTAGAATGTTAGCTGGAGAAATATCTGATGGGTTACAGCAATCATCTGAACAAGATGATGAGATTATAGATATAGCAGGTATGCCGCATGTACAGAAGAATGCTTACTATAATCCAGGCAATAGTGCAGTAACAGAGAGTATGTAGTGGCCTTTCCTAAGGTCAAAATATCAGACGATTCTGGAAATACAGTTGCAGTTGATACTTCAGGAGCAAGTAATGCTTTAAAGGTTGCATTAATAGCAGGTGCTACAATTGATATTGGTGATGTTGAGATACTAGGGCATTCTACTATTGGGCATGGGAGCAATACAGCTGTTTCAGATACAACTGCTGAGGTTTTAACAACAAGCACAGCATGTAAACATATTGATATAATGGCAGCAATAGCAAATACAGGTATAATATATGTTGGCGGTAGTGGAGTCACTGCTGCTACTGGAGTTGCTCTTTATGCTGGTGATGTGTATAGTGTTGATATGGATAACTTAAATGATGTATATGTTATCTCAAGCGTTGATGGCGAAGACGTACAATGGGTATATTATGTCTAACAGAGTAACAAGAGATCATCATAATCTTCGGAGAAATCTGAATCTAAATGGTAACTACATCTCAAATGATGGTGGGAATGAGGGGATATCTATGACTGATGCTGGCGATATGACTCTTACTCTTGCTGGTGGCGACCTTACAATAAAGGATGCCGAAGGAGGAAATAGTATCTTTGCTTTTAACGCTGCTACTCCAGAATTTAAAATAATAGACGATGCTGATAATCCTAATGATTTTTTTAGTATAGCTGTTGGTGCTACTGGTGTAACTACTATAAAAACCTTTGATAATTTTTCACATGCTGCTGATTTAGAGATTGAGGTTGATGGAGAGTTAATTTTAAATGTTGACGCCTATATAGCGGTGGAAAATTCTGGAGTTCTATATGGGAAGATAATTCCAAGCACTATTGATGATGGAATTACGATACTAGGAGAAACAAATAAGAATATGACATTCGCATCAGCTGGAAGTGGCAATATAGTAATAGATGCAAGAAACTATGGAAGTATATTGTTAGACACAGGTGATACTGGTAATGTAGGTATAAATAATCCTGTTCCTGGTTCAATATTAGAAATTAGTAAAGTAACTGGTGATGCCACTCTTGAATTAAGTTCTTGGTCTGCAGATAATGCTCATTCTGGTGTTTTAAAATTTCAAAAATCAGGGATAGCTACTGTTAATACTTTTGGAGATGGTGCTGGCACAGAAGCGGGTGAAGTTTTAGGTAGTATTCAGGCATGGGGAACGACTCAAGATAGTACAGCAGCTGATGATGAAGCAAGAATGTCTTCTTATATTGCCTTTGCTAATGATGCAGCATCACGTGAGGGGGGTGTTCCAGGTAAAATTATTTTTGCCACAAATCCAGATAGTGATAATTCTGTCCCAGCAATAAGGATGACAATTGATGATGGTGGTAATGTAGGAATAGGAGTTTCAGACCCAGATAGTGCTCTTGAAGTTTTAAAAACAACTACACAATTAAAGCTTTCCTTTGATACTGATAGTTTTGCAACTATTACGGTTGCAGATGATAGCGATACAACTATAACTACTGGAGAGTCTGGTGATTTAACTTTAGACCCAGTTGGTGCACTAATATTAGAAGGTGGCTCTTCAATACAAATGGGCACTAATTTTGTATTTAGTGCTGATACCTACGCTATGATGTGGGGAGGCTCATCTCAACAAGTAGAGATTACTTCTGGAAATTTACAATTTACTACTAGTGGGAATATTGATTGTAATGCCACTGGTGAGATAGACTTTAATACTTCAACAGCAGGATTTACAGCACAAGCAGCGACTGGAGATGGAACAACTACTATAGACTGGACAAATGGTAATAAGTTTCATCTTTTATTTGCAGCTTCTACTAATGAAGAAATAACATTTGGAACAAATCCTACTAATCCCTGTAATCTACTATTAAAACTTAAACAGCCTTCATCTGGAGCTGGATGTACTGCAAATTGGACTATGGCTGACGCTACTTTATATTGGGTTGGGGGTGGTACAGATGAAACTGGTGAACCCACTCTTTCAACTGGAGTTAATGATGTAGATATAATAACTTTTTACTTTGATGGCACTAATTATTATGGTGTTGCATCTTTAGGATTTGATGCATAGTATGGAACAACAAGAATGGATAGATGGAGTATTTGAAGAAACTGAAACAGATTATACAATAGCTGGTATGAATATATTATATAAGAATGAGAAAGAATATTTGAAGAAAGGTGTCAAACTATTATGTAATAAGCTCCATCCAAACTCAGTATTAGAGTTTGGCTTTGGCAAGGGATGGACTGCTACAGAGTTTCAAAGAAATGGTGTAAATCGTCATGTTATACTTGAACCAAATAAAGAGAACTATCAGATGGCATTAGATTGGAAAGATAGTTATGATGCAGATATAGAGATACTTAATATCTTTAGTTGGGAGTTTGAAACTGATGAAAAGTTTGACCTTGTTTATGATGATAGATTGGAAGTTATTAGTGAAGAAAGACATGAAAAGCAGATGAAGAAGATATTACCTATAAAACAATGGTGTTCTGGTAATGCACAGCAGAGCGATAGTAGGAAAATATCTGACTATCCTATATTTTTTGAGATAGATGGTATAAACTATGTTCAATCTTTAGCTAAGTATGGAGCATATAAGAAATGGCAACTATGATATTATTACCTGATGGGAGTAGTTCTGTTAGTGATTGGGCACCTGTTCCTTTTCCTAACACGATACACGGAGCCCTTGATGATGATAATGGTGATACTTCTTATGCTAGGTCTGATACTAATAATGCATCAATGACAATAGAGTTTGCCAATCCATCCGTTGCAGAAGTTGATATAGATACGATTACTTCTGTTCGATTTTTAAGTAGTGGTAGGTCTACTGATAGAAGATTTACCTCTAGAGTTCTTATAGACTTTGCAGTACCATCTGGAAATGCATCTGAAGGTGTTCGTTATGATCCTCATGCCTCAAGCTATGAAACAATAAATGGAACTGCAAGACCATATAGCGATGGTAGTAGTGCTGCTTGGACTTATGCTAATCTAGAAGCCTTAGAACTGACATGTACCAAACAGCAAGTCATCGAAGTATACCTATCATATTTAGCACTTGAAGTAACATATACAGAGGCAGTTTCAGCAGATAACGCAACATTTTTTGGAGCAAATTTTTAATGGAAATGTCGGTAAAAAGAATTATTAAGTTAGCATTAGAGCATCTAGATCTTGACTCAGAGGATGCAAGAAGTTTGATTTATAAGACAGGTAAAGTTGAGTCTGGATATAGAACATTGCAACAGTATGGGGGTGGTCCTGCGTTAGGCTTTTTCCAGATGGAGCCCAATACTGCCCTAGACATCTGGGATAACTATGTGATGTATAGACCTAAATATAGAGAAAAACTATATGCTTTAGGCTTTGATGATGGTGCTCTTAAGTTCTGCTTGTTGTCTAATATTGGATTACAAGCAGCTCTTTGCAGATTGCACTATAGAAGGGTACCATCAGCTTTACCCAAGGCTGATAATCTTAAAGCTCAAGCAAAATATTGGAAGAAATTTTATAATACCGAAGCTGGTAAAGGAACAATAAAACATTTTATGGAGGCAAATAGCTAATTATGGATATATTAGAGACGTTGAAGATAGAAGGAATTGGTATTAGTGGTTGGTGGTTATCTATTAGTGGTTGGCTTCCAGAAGTTGTTAGCTTAATGGTAGGATTGGCTACGTTAGCATATCTTGTCATTAAAATTAGGAAAGAACTAAAATAGGAGAGTTTATGCATTGCCCATACTGTGCGTCTAGCACTATTTATAAAAATGGAGTTAGACTAAGGAAGGAGGGATGCGCGAAACAAGAATATAAATGTAAGGAATGTGGAAAGTATTTCAGTATCCCTTACGAAGGTCCTGATAAAGCATTGAGAGTTTTAGAGGATATAGAGCCAGGACAGATCTTAGATTTAAAGTTTGATAGAACTATTAGGATTCATGGTGCGACTGATGTACATTTTGGTGCTAATGAACATCATGATGAAAAGTTTCAGGATTTTATAGATGAGGTGGCAGATGATCCTGATGCAAGATGGTTCTTAAATGGAGATAATATTGAACTGATCCCACCTAACTATAAGATCAGTCAACGTGGACAGTTAATGGAACCAGATGAACAGCATATAAAGTTTATTGAGAGAATAGAACCAATTGTAGATAAGTTGCTCTTTGTTAGAGGTGGAAATCATGATATGATACGTAGTGTAAATATACTTGGTTTCGACGTTGCTAAGATAATGGCCGATATGATAGGTGTACCGTACTTTCGGCTACCAGGGTATAGTATGATAAGGATAGGAGATAAAACGTGGAATTTGGTTACAGGACATGGTAAAAGTGGTGCAAAGAATGGCGATACAGAGCTTGATAAGATGGCTGCTGTATATTCCGAAGGAGATGTATTTTTCCTTGGCCATAATCATCAGCTATATTCTAAGCCTTTGGATAGTTTGAAGATTGTGAAGAAAGGTGAAGAGATACATAGACGATGGTATTGTCGAGGTGGTAGTTTTTTGAAATATGCAGACTATGCAAGATATAGCTTCTATCCTATGATACGCACTGGATGGGTAACTTTAGAGTTTAGTGAAGATAAGATAAAAGCATGGACAAATTAAATGAACTTGATTTCAGATTATTGGGAACAGATAGTAGCAGGCGTTCTATTGATTGCCGTACTAACTAGAATGAGAGTTGATGTAGATGTCTTAAAAGATAAAGTTAAGACTTTATTTGAACTAATAAATAGAAAGAATAAATAAGGAGATAATTATGCCAAGTAAAAAAGCATGCATGAAGATTAAAGATCCTGCTGCACGCCAAAGATGCTTAAATTATCAAGGCGAATTTGCTGCATCAGAGGATGAAAAAGTAAAGGCTACATCAAAGAAAGCTTCTAAAAAAATTAAAACAGGGAGATATTAGAATGGATTTCATATCAGCAAACTGGGAATATATTGTAATTGGAATTTTTGCTATAGATAAGGCTATTGCACTTAGTCCTTCTAAGTGGGACGATCTTATATGGACAGCACTTAAGAAGGTAATTTATAAGGCTGTAGGTAAATAGTATGTTTAAACTATTAATAGCCAAGTTAGTTGCAAAGCATGGGCTTATTCCTTTGCTTTTAAAGGTGGGTGACGTGGCCGTGAAGGTCACTAAATCCAAAAAGGATGATAAGGCCTGGGCTAAGGTTAAAAAGGTCTTAAAAGGGGTCTAATGCCTAAACAAGTCTATAAGA
>Ga0209349_1001038_pt1 | contig 13942 bp, 24 predicted proteins | sample ETNvirnome_2_130_FD_184067 | JGI IMG/M metagenome (GOLD analysis project Ga0209349, IMG submission 184067) | Marine viral communities from the Pacific Ocean - ETNP_2_130 (SPAdes) (version 2) | ecosystem: Environmental > Aquatic > Marine > Oceanic | place: Pacific Ocean | collected 2013-06-22
TTTCGTCTTTGCAGGCTTCGCTGGCGGGATGGCCCTCGGCATCTATTATGAGGAGTACGTCAAGGACGGCCTGTTCTGGGCTGTCGGCATTGCGTGGGTGTACAATGGAATCCTGCTATTGCTGGTGTTCATCTCTCTGGTACTCTCCACGCTGAAATGGCTGTTCCTGAAGGCGTTTGCTTCTGATATGGTGCAGGCTTCCAGCGCTACCGCAAGAACGGCGACGATGTTCAAGAAGGGCGGACTATGATGCTGACTCCTACGGAGAGAGTGGTGCTGATGCTTTTGGGCATCGCGGCGGTGCTTATCGTTCTGGCGGCGGTGGTCTAATGGCTGGCCCGCCACCGATGATGACGCTTGACCGCCGTCCGCAGCAGCAGCAGGAACAGCAGCCGGAAGCGGAACGACCCCCTGAACCACAGACGATGCGGGCGCCCGTCCAGACGCAGTACCTCCCCACGCCACAGCAGATGTCTAATGATGAACTGGAACTCTATACTCAACGGCTGGCGATGCGACACAAACGCCTGTCCCGCAAGTGGTGGGGTATGAGGCGCAAACACGGCAAGACGGAGTGTCCCTACTGCGGGATGGAGACTGGCGGCGGTTTCTGCAAGATACACCAGCGAGATTACGATGAATACATTACGGCACTGGTTATCAGGATGAACCGGGATTGGAGACAATGAGGGATGATGTTGAGGCGATTCTGGAACTGATGACTTTCTTATTTGAGATTACTTCAGACGACCTGAAGGAGAAAATACAATGACAGGCTATCAAGGCAGTCCATCCGGGTATCTGAATCCCGTAGCGGTGGACAAGATACAGCATCCAGAATACGACGCCAAGTGCGCGGAGAACACCGCAATGCGGGAGGTGCAATACCTCTATCCCGTTCTGCACAACCTATGTCAGATGCTGGAGGGGCTATGCGTGGATAATGAGATAACCGTTCCCACGGACCTGAAGGACAATCTTGAACTTCTCAAGACGACATTCACCACGCAGATAGACTGGCACCCGAGGACAATGATGGGAGAGGAGGCGGCAGAGGAACTGAACGCCCGCGTATCGCTGCACGAGGAATGGACGCAGACAGAGGGCAACGAACACCACTCCATCTTCAACTGGAACAATCCCTATGGGCAGACCGGCCAGCTTCAGCAGCAGCCACAGATGACCGGCTACGGCCAGTATGGACAGGCACCGATGATGCAACAACCTAGCGCTACGTCAGTCTATAAGCCGTGGACTTGGTTCGGTGGGCAGCAGCAGCAGGTTGCCGCGTGGGATATGCCTCCACCGAGGTTAGACACGCTACGAAATGGCGAACAGTTTTACACAGCTAATGGTGGTGGCCCGCCCCCGCTGGCGATACAGCAGGGTTCCACGCAAATCCCGCCGTCCGCGATAGGCTGGAACATGATGGGGCAGCCGATTGATATGAATGGTACGGTCGTTCCGACCACTGGGGAAAGGTTAATAGGTGCAGCCCTTACCAAGTGGCTGTAATGGCAACATACTGTACCCACAGCGAAGTTTCCGCTTTCTTGCAGGTTGCCGCATTTACCGATAGTCCTGCAACGACACCAACTCAAGCCCAAGTTGAGGCTTTTATTGAGATGGCAGAGGAACGCATAGACAAACTCACCGACCACGCTTGGGCGACGGCACGCGCAAAAAGCGTGACCGACGAGAGAGTGAGAATCCAGACGGTGCGTTCCAATTACATCACCGCGCGGGGCAGACTCCAGTTGAGGCACTATCCCATCTTGGCCTTCACACAGCACGCTTCACCCTCTCTGTCACAGACGAATGGAACTGTCAAGGTCTGGAATGGCAGCAAGTATCTGGACTATCTGGATTCGGATGAAAGCAAGACGATGGGGGGTTCGGTGACTGATGTGGTTTCAAAGGATTTCTGGGCTGATACGGAGAGAGGTAACATCTATCTGAATAGTTGGAATGCCCTTTTCAGCGAGTCACCGTCCGGTGTTGATGCCTACGTTTCATACAAGTACGCAACCGCCAGCACGCCTGACGACATCAAGCTGGCTACGATTTATCTCACGTCATCCATCATCGCAACCAATGATGACCTGAATCTGATGCAGGAAGGTGATGATAGTATAGATAATCGCACCAAGTCCGAGATGTGGGAGGCCAATGGCTTGAAGATGCTTGAACCTTACATCGGCCGCACATTGCCGCTGGCCCGCGCCGTTGCCGGCTTTGGGACGGTGCGCTGATGGCCGTAATCGCTGACCCTGTATCTGCTGTTTCTTCCCTTCTCGACGACAACTGGAGTACCTCTGCTGGTAACGGCGGTACGAAGCCCACCATTGGGGATAGTTGGGATTTAGGTAAGAAAAATGTAAAAAATGCAGACCTTGTTCGCGTCTATGAAGTCGGGGGAAGCCACGACTTTACCGGGGTTGGTAACGGACTAGACAAGGGTAACTGGCGTATCAGTATTGATATGGCAACTGCTTCAGACCGCACAAGACTTCGACAAATTTATGGGGAAGTTTTGCGCCTCTTACGTTCCAATCAGGGCAGTCCGGGTACGGATTATGCCTTTGTCAAACCGATGACTCGGGTTGACCATTCCGACCGCCTTCGCAGGTGGTACCGGTATGTCCTCGATTGTGAAATCGTAAGTTATGAAGCGGTGAGTTAAAAATGGCAGAAGTAAGAATACCACAGCGCGTTGCAGCCTACTGGGAAGAAGAATATACCGCAGCAAGCGGGACATACGGCACCGCCCTCGGGGCCAATCTTCGACACGTTGGGCTGCTTGACACATTCGACCCCCGGATGTTCGACCGGCAATATGCGGCTATCCCCTCCATCGGGCATAGCGTTGACCCCCATCAACTTTCGGGGCCAGTCAACGTCACCCTGCCGCTGAAGATTGGGCTTTGGGGTGATGGGTGGAGAAGCCTGTTAGGTCGTGCTATCGGCGTTACGAGTATGACGGGCGACAGCAGCAACCTGATTCCTGCGTTCCTTACACCAGATGCACAATCAGTCACGATACTTGCGGAGGAGGAACTGGCAAGCACTTGGCAGGCCGCGCTGGTTCCCGGCGTCACATTCAATTCAGCTATGCTGGAAGCGGATTTCTCAACTGCAAACCCGATGACTGTTACTTTCGATTGTCTGGCGCGTTTCAGTGTGGAGGGGACGGCAGGAACGCGAACCGCGTCCAAGAATTTCGGCACGCTTTATGGTAGCGGGAGTTATGAAACCTCAACTATCGAAGCAGCGCCTTCGACCGACCCGCTGACGGCGCAAGACCTGACCTTGAGTTACTCCACGGCGACGGGGGCGCTTGATGCCGATGCCTTACAGTTGACGGACACTTCAGGCAAATACGTCGAAGTCGGTGAACGGTATATGCGATTCTTCTTGGAGAGTGGTGCTGCCGAAACAGAATATACCACAGGAGATAATGCTGCATTCCTCGCCACGGGTGTTTTAGATTTAAACCACGCCAATACTGCAACATTGAATGACATCAAACCATTGTTGAATGCGGCGCATAGCGGAACCCCGGCTGATGTTCCCGGTGCTGCTGAAAATTATGACTCGCAAAACCTGTTGAAAGGTGTGTACCAGATGACTGGTTCGACGGTGAACATCCCCTGTATCGCAGACGCGACTACGACGCTGACGGAATGGCCCTATGTCAAGACGGTCAAGCTGACAGTCACCAACGCCCTTACGGGCATCCCCCAGAAGACAACCATCAACAGCGTTAATTACGTCTTGCAGAACGCCGATGTTGTCCGGGGCAAATCAGAGGTGACTCTGGAAGTGACCTCGACCGCCAAGGATGAAACCTTCTATGACTTGATGCACGCTGAAACGCTACTACCTCTGGTTCGGCTGACCATCAACGACGGCGGAACCGACCGCACGATTGCCCTGACCAACGGCAGGATTACTGCCCGGACAGCGGGCTACACGGCGGGAGGGGAAACCACGGAAACGGTGACGGTCAAGTTCACAGGTGAGGGAGATGTGCATAACTGGAGTAAATATGCAATCAGCGGAGACTTCTGATGGAGATATGGTATGGTAAGCGTCCGCAATCAGATGTCCGAACCGCTGGTGGATATACTTTCTGTACGGCAAGAATACTGGAACCGTAAGACAGTTGAACTACCCAGCCTTGCCCAGTTCCACAAGCCGAAGGGCTGGCGCAGATGGTTCTGGAAAGAGGAAACCCCCGTACTCGTTCTGCGGCGCCTTTCTGAAGCGGAATGGACTGACATCAATGTAAGGTTTAACGACATCAAACTCGAAATCGCAAAGGAGATGGATATGTTGCGGCATCTTGTTGACAAGATGATGGAGGGCGAGTTGATGACTGAAAAGGAGATGAAGGTATTGCACGCGGCCACGGTCAAGGTAATGCCCATCTATATCGGTATGCTGGAATTGATGATTGAGGAACCAAAGATGGATTATGAGAGTGTCCGGCTTTTACTCGATGCGTGCGACAAGCGTGACAAGGACACGCTGATAGCCTTTGTGGATATGCTGACTACCGAGAAGATGAAGGCGGCCCAAGCCATTTACAAGGAACAATTACAGGACATCAAGAAGACCGAAGCGGAGATGCTGGCGAAGTATAATGGCTGAAGAATACGTCATCAGCGTAGTCATAGAGGGAAGCGACAAGGCTTCCGCCCCTGTCAAGAGTGCCGGAAAAAGCGTGGATGGTTTGAATACCAAGTTAATCAACACGATGGTTCAACTGGAAGGGGTAGCCTCCGGTATGAACCAGATGGTAGGTGGTATGAATAAGATGGTGGGCGGTCTGGAAAAGTCCGAAGGCAAGGTTCTGGGGTTAATCCAAGTGAATGAAAAACACGTTAAGATGATGCGCAACGTATCAACCCAGATGGAAATTATGATTGGCCCTATGGAAATGGTGATTGCCGGGTTGAAACTTAAAACGGTTGTGGAATCAACTGCGACTATATCCACATTAGGTTATACGGGCGCGGTCAGCGCCGCCGCGAGTGCAACGTGGGGATTCACATACGCATTGTTGGCAAATCCAATAGGGATGATTGTTGTTGGCGCCCTTATGTTGGTGGGCGTTATGCTGGCGTTGGAGTCAAAGTTCGGCACGGTCACTTGGGCTGTTGGGCAACTGTCGGACGCATTTACCACCCTGAAGGAGTTGATAGATTACATCCTCGACCAGATGGATAACCTTGCGTCAAAGGCCGATGTAATTGCCGATGTTCTTTCATTCAACCCAATCGAAGCCGCGTCAGACTTGCTTGGAGGCTAATAATGGGGCAGACTGACTATTCAGGTTATGCGACTATAAACATCACCACTACTGTGGATGAAGATGATACAGGTGGAGATGGCACCGGGGATGATGCGAACCTGTATGTTGAAGCGCCAGTAGGCACTACTGCGGAGGAACGGGTTATGTTATTGCGTTTTACCGTGGGAAGCAAAACAGACCTATCCCTGCCTGAAACAGCCATCCTTCGAGATATAGAAGTCAAACTCTATCAAACGACAAGTGATAGTCTTACACTAACGCTTAAGAAATTAAAGTTTGATTTTGTGGAAGCCCTTGCGTCTTGGAATGCTTACGATGGGAGTTCGTCTTGGAATCCCGATGAAGCTGTTGTTGATACTGAAGTTACAGGTGAGTATGCTGCGGTGGAATTTGTAGGTAGTCACGCTTGGACTGGCGGCGGGACAGGCAATGTCAGTCTTGAAGAGGGTGTTAAGGCGGATAAATGGGATTTCGGTAGCACAATCAACCTCATTGGATATTCCAGCGCAACGGCAGAAAGTCAATTCAGCGATGACAGCGCCGGTAGTAATTACCCACAATACCGGGTGAAATATGAGATACCCACACCACCCGGCCCGACCATTACAGTTACGCCGCAGGACAATGGAACAGACGGGTACATCAATATCACGAAGCATTCAGAGAATCATACGGGCTATCAGGCCGTGTATCAAGACAACAGCACCACGGTTAGTTTTTCTGGTGATACCGAAGATACTATTGCGATTACAAATATAGGACAAGACCTATTTGATACCACCACCTTTGCCCCTGATGCCCTTGATATTGAAGATGAGAATGTAGCCTTCGTAGTCTATGCAGAGGACAGCATCAACACCGGGAATAATGGTGGTAAAGGCAATGTCGTGGTGGTGGCCCGGCCCGATGTTAATACTGCTGTGGGATATACAGATTATACCGATTCGAGTGACCCGGCTGGTAGTAGCGGCGCTGTTCTTACCGGCGCTAATAACATTGATATTGGTGAGGAAATGGCACTTGTAGTTACAGGGGCGACGGGCGGTGCGTCTGCCGGCACGCTTGGCTTTTTCAAATACGTCTATGTTAATTGGGATTCCGGTGCCGGTGATACCAATGCAGATTACACCAAGTGCACGCTTGGTGCTGCGGCGACCACTACCGTGGGTAATGTTGCTATCACACACCGCTATTCCACAGAAGGGGCCAAAGTAATCAAGGTGCAGATAGAAGATGTGAATGGCTGGCGCAGCGATAAGACCGCAATCACGGGAACGCAGCCGGATATTGATGGTGCTAACCCGATAGCATCCCTGACCGTAAGCCGGACGAAAGCGCTGGCGGCCAAGTACGGCGACCGCAGTTCCGCCATCGTGCTGTCCGGGCAGCAGTCAAGACCAGTTGGAAGTAACCGGAAGATAACGGATTACCTCTTTGGTTATGAACCGGATGCGACCTCAACTTTAATGACATCTAATGCCCTGAATAATGACAATTCTGTTTTTGATATTAAATCTCATAAGGTAGCATTTAGACACACCGATGACCTTGATTTATCAGTCACCGAATTTACGGTCTTTGGCCTCGCGTCTTTTGATGGTGATGGCGACCCTGTTGTGGATGATGCCGTGAACTTCTCTCATTACAAATATGCTTCAGATGCGATTACGATGGCTGGTAGCCAATTAACGCAGTCCAGCGCATCCGATAATTTTTACAAGACAATAGAATGTATTGTTGGCACAGCCATAGAGGACACCGTAGGGGCAGAGGAATGCGCCCGTTATGTCCTGCAAGTTGCAGATGACACGGACGCTACAACTCCTACTATTAATCCTGACATCAGGATTCAGAGAATTGCCGAATACCATACTACCGGATTTAAGCGATGGAAGTGGGGTGGATTCGCAAGGTGGCGTAGTTTGCAGACTACTGATAACAAGGCAGATTTCATAGCCTATGCCGATTCAACCGAGGACTTGGCCGAGGGTATGACCGAGGCGGAAACAACCAGCATTGATGTTGATGATGCTTCGACCTTTTCGGTAGGAGATGTAATCCAGATAGATGATGAGGTTATGTATGTGTCTGCGACTGATGGTGGTGCTGGAGGCAATATTGATGTTATCAGGGGTTTCTGTGGCACGCTGGCCGTGGAACATGATAACAATGCGGACATCTATTTTGCCGGGCAGATAATAATGGAGGGGAATAATCAGGATAGCGACTCCACTAATAATATTTCAGATTGGTACTCCTGTGGTTTCTTTGACGGAGATATTATTAAGGTCGGTGAAACCACAAATAATGGTACTAACGCAGCCCCTAAATTTTACAAGATGAAGGGGGCCGGTAAAGCATCGGGCGCTTCTGGTCTTTACACGAGGCTGGCGATAGAACCGTTGGCGGTAAATCTGACTGCGAAAGAGATAGGATACCTGACAACCAATTTTACTACTGAAAGTAATACTACGGCAGATGTAGTGAAGCCTAATCCCAGTCCAACTATGTCTGCGACGATGTTCAATACCAGCGGAACCGGCATTCATGATACCGTTACATTTTACCACGGTGTTTTTGACGATAATGTTTCAGGGGGTGCCGGGAATGTTTTTGAAACGGCGACAGGTTATACGACCACCAGAGTCCGCTTTGCACAACCCCTTACTTTAGACCTTGATACACTCGTTACTGATGGAAGTATAGCCATAGAAACGGCTACGATGTCCCGTAGTGGGGGTATCGGCGCCACTATGAATCTCGGTGAAGGGCGCTATCCAGTCAACGCCATACGGACGCGGATGGGGCTTCCGAAGGTCGTTGTAAAGATTCACGTTCTTACACAGGCGGGCTTGCGGGACATCTTCTCGTTGGTGGAGGGCGATGGATTTGATTTCGTGTTCCTTGACAGCCGGAAGGTGGATACCCCCACAGCAGCTTATCGCCAGTACCGGATGAAGCTGGAGTCCGGGTCATTGGTGCAGGATGGTGGCACCGCCAACCGCTACCTTGCCAACTGTTCATTCATCGTGGTTGGCGAGGATGTCACCTGATGCCGTCAGTTCACGACATCCTTTCAAATAAGATAGAACTCGAAGCGACGATTGATGGCAAGGAGTTTCTTGACATCGGCGTTCTCAAATATACGGCGGAGGTCAACAAGTCCCGTTCCCTTACATTTACAGTTAATGGACGAGAGGCGCTGGAACGCTGCCGTCTTGGTGGTGTTATCCAAGTTGAAGCCGGCCGCGGCAACCAGATACACAACCTGACTTTTACTGGCATCATCAAAAACATCCGGCCCGGTACAGTAACCAGCAACGTAACTGCGATGGATTATGTCAATCAACTGGCGACATCGGAGATAGTGGAGTATAAATCCCATCAGGTATTGAACAAGGATTTGTATTACCTCGCCCGCGATGCGGCGGACTACAAGGATGTAGTTACAACCACTCTGGATGAAGGTAGTGGGATTTTGGCTACGGTGGATATGGGGCTGACGGGACTCTGGACTCGTAAGGCGTTCATTGACACCTGTTTCAATTATATGTATAAAGGTTTTTCAGACAGTGACCACCCTACATTCAGTTACTCGCCGTGGCAGTATGCTATCCGGAGTGGGTCGCAAATGGACTTCTGGTATTCAGACCATCTAAACTATCAGACTGATACTAAACTAACTATATCAGAGGGTGATGATAACATAAAAGGCAAGGGCATTGTCGCTACGCTGGACGCAACCAAGCTGGTGAACAGCGCCACCTATTACAGCAGCACGGATGAAACAATATACAGCACCCACACCGATGAACACAGTGTGGATAGGTATGGTCCGTCTGGAAAAAAGGTCAGTTTTCCAAGTACAAGCCGTGGCCGGTTGCTGGAACTGGCAATGGATGATGTGGAACAGAACAAGCAGCCGACAATAACCTATTCGATAGAGATGTCAAATGGGGAGTGGATAGCGCTTGGAGAATTAATAAAGGTCAGCGTGCCGCAACTGAAGCGCGAGGACATCCTGCCAGTGGTCAGATATGAAACCACGATAGGAAAAGAAGTGAATACTGTATTGACACTTGGGACTCCAAAATTATCTATGGCCGACTACATCAAATTACTGGGTTGACCGTAAGCCTTTTAAGCGAACACCCACCCCCCTTCATTTCCACTCCAGAACTATCTATCTATATCTATATATTCGCGCCTTATTTAAAGTGTATATGTATATGTATAATAAAATCATTTTTTCTTTAATTTAGTTTTTTAGGGTTTTAGCGAAGATTAGTATTTAAAAGATTGGAAAAACCGGGTTGTTGTATAGACACCCTTCTGGAGTTCCACAGGAAATGGAGGGGGGTGGGTCTTTATTATTTAAAACTGCCGGCGCGGTCGGGCGGTTTTAAAGCCATTCTCGTTCACTACGACCTCGTAAGGCCCCACCTTTTCCATCCATTTCTTTTTTAGTGGGTGCCAAATCCGGGAATCCGAGTCCTCGAAAGCCGCTGCGCCGTACTGGCCTGCGCACCGTTTCGTGCAGAACGGAACCCATCTTCCCTTGGCGCCACTGTTCTGCTTCGAGTAAGTATCACAGACAGGACAGTTCGGGAAGTATTGGGGGCGAGGGATGTAGCTCATTTGCCATCATCCCGTCGCTTCAACGCATCGAACATCCTGTCGGTTTCTTCGTCAAAGGCTACTGGGTCTGCCTTGTATTCCTTCCACATCGCCGTGCGTTCCATATCGCGTTCCCGGCGCATCCTGCAATGGATACAATCGTAGCAGGACAGGCACCCGACCTCTCGTTCAATCTTCTCCAGTTCCGCCAAGCTGAACTTACTCATTCTTCTGCCTTCCAGTTCAACAACTCTGACATAGCCACCAGCTTGTCTATACAAGAACTACAGCGGCATTCATCGCCTATGTCTTCTGCAAGGCACTCGTCATCCTTCATTTACTCATCTCTCCTACACACTCTGTATCGCAGGACAGGCAATTCAGCCGAGGGCGTCCTGCCTTCTTCGGCTGCAAGAATGCATCCTTGTTCACCGCAGCGTGCATCTTGTTCCAACTCTTGCCGCAAGAATGGCATCGAAAACCCCACCGCGTCATTCACCCACCGTCACTATTGTCTGGTGGCAAGCCTTACACATAATATGCAACACCAGCCCATCCTCACAGCAGGAGGCCGACTTATCCAGCAGTTCCGCTACGGTCAGGCATATAATATCGTGCCGTATTTCAGCATCAGCGTCGGATGAGTCCGCCATCGTCTTCCTCTTTTCTATAATACGCATCAACATATCTCTGGTATCGCGCTTGGGTGGCCGGGTCTTTGGAAGTGACCTCCAGCAACACAGGCTTCTCATCCTCAAGTGATATTGTTCCTGACTGGTAGCAGGTATCCAGTTTAGACGTGCCGTAATCCCGTTTCGTCGCGCAATGACGACAGCATCCGGAGTGGTCTAGCCCCGTGTAGCGCGCCTCGAAGGTCCGGTCGCAATCATCACAACGCCTCATTCGTGTATCTCCTTTGCCTTGCGCGCAAGTTTGACTAATTCTTCAGGCGACATATTATCCAGCGCATCGGTAGGCTTCCGCCCGCGCAATGTGTCAACGGCGTCTTCCAACGCCTCAAACATCATCTCCCGCGCCTTGTTCCGCATCTTCGTCCACGGTTCGCGCATCCCGGCCGCAAACGCGGCCTGTTCCTGCGCATCTAATCGGAAAGTCACACTTACATCTGCACGCGCGCTTTCATACTGGCGACTCGTTGGCTTGGTGCCACCGAGTTTTATTGTTACTTCACTGGTTTCCATTGTACATCCTCTTGGTCTTAAAACTGTGTTCTAACTGGTCTTGAACGTCGGCCCGCCGGATATTCAGCGCATCCGACTCACGGTGAATCGTCAACGCTACTACATCATCCGGATAAATCTGCATTTGTCGCAGTAGTTCTCGTGGTATTTCGACAGATGCGGCGCCATTACTGTATTGCACCTTTACATCCATTCTTCCCCACATATTAGTCATAGTTCGGCCTCGTTTTCTGTTTTGTCTTTCGGGTTCATTTCAACACCGTCGGAAATCCCCTACAACAATGGTTTATATAAACCTACTGGTCTTTACGGGATAGCTTTGCTATCCCGAGAGATTCAAGGTCGTCAAGGAACGCTTTTGATGTGCCCAGAGTGATGTCGCCATCATCCAGCCCGTTACTTCCTATCAATCTCTCGCGCAACCCCGCCATATACTGTTTATTTGACTCCCACATCGTAAAAACACTCCCAGATTTCAATTTGGAGATGATTTCATCATCGGTCTTGCCTGTAAATGGCCCAGCAAAGTAAAATTCGGCTGTTATCATACTAATACCATGTGTTTAGGGCTTAAAAGTGTTTCCCCGACCTCTTGTAAGGGTTAAAGAAAAGCAATAGGGGGACGCGCGTTTTGCACTTTGGAGGGCCGGCGGCATCCACTCTGTCATGCCAAGTGGTGCTTAACAATGAAAGTTGACCGCCGACCTATCTCCGTGATAAGCGTCCCGTGTTTATAGATATTGCCCTAACAGCACGGGCATTGCGAATGCGAACCCGTGAAGATTAACCTCCATACATCCTTTTCAGTCGTATCGCGCCGCTGCCGCATTATGACTGTGCGCACATGGTCCGAGTTGCATTTATCGCAGGACTCCAGCGGCACATCGCCCAGCCCATCCAACTGTTCGAGGAAGGACCGGAACCTGTGCGACTTGCCTTCCCACTTGGCCGGCACATCGCCTCCGCCCCTCATGATAGCCAATCCCTCACCGGCTTTTTACATTTGCAGATATGACAATCGGAAAACCGGTTTTTCCACGGCCCGTAACGCTTACGACAGGTTAAACAGGAAGGCATCAGTCACTCTCCCGCAGTTCGCTTGCGTGGCATTTACAGGGACACACGTCCCAAATAGGTTCGTAGTCTGCGTCCATCGCCTCGTGCGCTGTGCTTCTTCGCAAACCGAACTCGCCCGCTTCGTGGGCGTCCCTGCACCATACGCAGGTCATTCATCCTCCCACGGCATATCGGTGTTGCAGTATTCGGCCCAACACTCGAAACACAGCATTTTAGTGTCCTTTATAGGGTTAAACAAATCCATATCATCACATTCTTTGCAGCGTTTCATCAGTCCAACTCCACTTCGTAAGCTTCACAGTTTCCACAGAAATAAATTACGCGGCTATCCGCGCCTCCTTCAGGGATTAACTCGTGCTTGCAGCGCGGGCAAACCGGCCAGCGGCCGCCCCCGCACTTCGGGCCGTACCGATATGCACGCGATTTAGACCACAGATTGTCCGCCATCAGTTGCCTCCGCAGGGGCAGTAGGTCGGGTTAAGGCAGTCGCAGCCGTCGCCGGTCTGCTTACGTCCGCACTCGCCGCAGCGTAGCCGGCGGTGCTTGACCGGGTACGCGGGGGCTAGGATTAAGTCCCCGCTGTCGCACCATTTGCAGCGTTCCTTGCGGTATGTCATCAGTTGCCCCCCGTGAACTCGGCGCTGTCCCACAGGCCGCTAATGTATGCGTCCATCAGACCCAAGAGTTCCCTCTTCGGTACGTGGTACTGCACGAGAGGACAGGACACGCCGCCACTCTCGTTAGCCATACGGTGCAGGCAGGCGCCGCCGTAGGCGTAGCTTATGTGGTAGTTGCCGACGTTGGCCTTGTATCTGTACTTCACGCCAGAGTCGCCTGTAGCACTCTTCGCCGGGCCAACGCGCACCTTGCGGTATGCATCCGCAGGCTGCCCCATTATTTTGTTCAGGTAATCGGCCTTGCGCTCCAGCATCCCCTTCGTTATGCGGAACGACTTCATCTTTGCCCCCCGTGCCTTTCACGTGTGAAAACCCTGTCTATTTGTTCTTGCGTTTCTGCATTCCATATCGCGTTCGCTGGGCGGCGCACGTGGCCCTGCGGCACCTCTGGGAGGTCGAGGGAGAAGCCCAGCTTACCGGTAAGGATTAGCGTTAGTTCGCGGACCTCGTGTGCGTTTAGTTCCGCCACCTTTTCGGCGTGGAAGCGGTAGCTATAGTCGCAGCTCCCGTACATCTCGGCGTGTTCTTCGCCAATCGCGTCTATTTGTTCTTGCGTTTCTGCGTTGTGCATTTCGAGGCGCGAGGTGTGCTTTATGTTGTCGCTGCCGTCATCGTAGGTGCAGCCGCGCCTCTCACGTATGCGGTACAGGTGCATCATAGTGTCCCCATACATTTAGCGCATAGCACTACTGGCGACTCTGGCGTGAGTTGCGCGCCGCATGCCTTACAACGCATTGTTCGCCTCCGTGCGGCGCCAGTGCGCCTCCCACTCGGCGTTAATGGCCGCTTCTTCTAACGTCGGTTCATAGGCCGAGACCTCGTGCTTGCTGTGTTCATTGTGTCTGTTTTTCATGCTTCAGTCACCACTTGTCGAATCCCAGTAGTCTGGGGTTAATATAAACCTTCGTATGGCCCCCTCTCTGAGGGTTAAACAACGGCGGCGGCAGCGGCCAGTCTCGCCTTGTGTGCGTGTTTGTGTGCATAATGACACGCACGAGGCGGTTTTGCACGGCCCAGTAAGGATTGCGCGCCCGTTTTGCACGTAATCCTTC
>Ga0209349_1001039_pt1 | contig 13940 bp, 14 predicted proteins | sample ETNvirnome_2_130_FD_184067 | JGI IMG/M metagenome (GOLD analysis project Ga0209349, IMG submission 184067) | Marine viral communities from the Pacific Ocean - ETNP_2_130 (SPAdes) (version 2) | ecosystem: Environmental > Aquatic > Marine > Oceanic | place: Pacific Ocean | collected 2013-06-22
GAACTGCATTTACAAAAAGAAGTCCCGATATTGGTGCTGCTACAGATGGTGTTCCCAGCGAACAAAATCTCAAATCCATCGCGTGCGACATCATCGGCTCTGGAATGAGATAGCGATCTATCTCTAGTTTTAACTACATTTACGTGTACATATCTCAATTATCTGTGTAAGTTTAATCACGGAGATGTGTCATGTTTTCAAGTCCATTTACAGGCAGACCAAAAGTAGAAATACCTGATGATGCTGAGGTGATTTTCGTCTCAGATATGTTCTCAGATGATCACCCCGGAGGTGCAGAACTAACCACTGACTCTTTGATTGATAGATCTAACTACAATGTGTTTAGGTTGCATTCAAGAGATGTAACCCTAGACATACTATCTCAGGGTCAGTCAAGATACTGGATATTTGGAAATTTTTTCTCTATAAACCCTGAATTGATTCCTAGTATCATAGCGAATCTAAGATACTCTATTGTGGAGTATGATTATAAATATTGTAAGTATCGGTCTCCTGAAAAACACGAAGAGGCTGAAACAACACCCTGTGACTGTCATGATCAGATGAACGGAAAGATGGTGTCGGCATTTTATTACGCTGCACAGTCACTCTGGTGGATGTCACAGGATCAGATGCAAAGATATCATACTTTGTTTCCATTTTTGGCAGATGTGAAGAACACTGTTTTGTCTTCTGTGTTTAGCGATGAGTCAATCGCGTATATGCGCAAGCTAAGAGAGAAAACTGACGCCGACAACCGCAAGGGATGGATTGTTTTAGGCTCTACGTCCTGGATAAAGGGAGCAGATGATTCAGAGAAATTTTGCAAAGATAATGATCTAGACTACGAGACGGTGTGGGATATACCTTATAATGACTTTCTCTCTAAGCTTTCTGAGAGTGAGGGACTAGTTTTTCTTCCTAAAGGGGGCGATACATGTCCACGCCTTGTTATTGAGGCAAAGCTATTAGGGTGTAATATCATCACAAACGAACACGTCCAGCACGCTAAGGAGGGCTGGTTTGATACTGAAGATATCGAGAAAGTTGAAAGCTATCTTCTAGCCGTGGGCGAGAGATTTTGGAAGTCAATTAGGCTGACCATCGAGACAGATCCTACGATCAGCGGTTACACGACGACACTTAACTGTATCAAGCAAAACTATCCTTTTGTTGAGTCCATCAGCTCCCTATTCAGCTTCTGTGATCAGGTGGTTGTGGTAGATGGTGGTTCTACCGACGGGACTTGGGAAAGGCTACAGGAGCTGTCTGAGAGCAACTCTCAGCTATTAATTCACCAACAGGTAAGGGACTGGGATCATCCGCGCTTTGCCGTCTTTGACGGGTTACAAAAAGCTCTTGCGAGAGCTCTGTGCACAGGAGATTTTTGCTGGCAACAGGACTCTGATGAGATTGTGCATGAGAGAGATTATGAAAAGATAGCACAGCTAACTAAGCAGCTTCCCAAGAACATTGATCTTGTTGCATTGCCGGTAATTGAGTATTGGGGCGGAACTAACAAGGTTCGAGTTGACGTTAATCCGTGGAAGTGGAGGCTGAGTAGAAACAAACCCCACATCACTCACGGAATACCTCGGGAAAATAGAAAATTTGATGAAGATGGGCATTTATATGCTGCCCCGGGAACAGACGGGTGCGACTACGTCAGAAGCGATACATTTGACAGGATTCAGTTTGCTAACTTCTACACACCTGAGTCACATGAGCTAAGGGTCAAGACGCTTGGCACCCTAGAGACCCAACAATATGAAAACTGGTTTAGAGAAATATTAAATAGCTTACCAGCAGTTCATCACTACTCTTGGTTTGATCTTAAGAGAAAGATAAGAACATATAGAGACTACTGGTCTCATCACTGGCAGAGCCTCTATAATATTGCTCAGGAGGACACGCCGGAGAACAATATGTTTTTTGATAAAAGGTGGAAAGATGTGGATGAAGATGAGATCGACTCTCTTGCAGATCGACTCTCTAGCGAGATGGGTGGCTGGATATTCCACTCTAAGGTTGATTTTAACAAAAAGACCCCAAGCGTAGACGTAGGGTTTGATCATCCTTCGGTAATGGATAAGTGGACTAAGAGATGAAAATAGTTTTTATATCTCCCTGTTTTAATGCTGAGAGAAACTTGGAGAATCTATGCACCTCTTTAAAAGTTCAAAATGATACGAGGTGGTCTTCCATTTTAATAGATGACATATCTGAGGATGAAACGTGGGAAATGATGCAGTCGATGTGTGTTGGCAATGAGAGATTTACGTGTCATAAAAACACATCTAAAAAGTATGCATTGCGAAACATAGTTGAGACGGCTAGGCTGTTTCAAGATAGAGATGACGTTGTTATTGCTACTATCGACGGAGATGATCAGCTGTGTAATGAAGCTGCAGTGTCCCTATTGTTAGATGAGTATGAGAAGGGCGCAGATGTGGTGTGGACAGCTCACAGGTGGGACATAAATAGCATGAATATCTCTCAGGGTATGCCCAACAATGTCGATCCCTACGCGTGGCAGTGGAGCTCTTCTCACCTTAGAAGCTTTAAAGCATCTCTTCTAAAAGAAATTTCTGATGACAATTTTAAGGATGTGAACGGAGAGTGGTTTAAAAGAGGCTACGATCAGGCTTTAATGCTTCCAGTTCTCTCTCTCGCAAGAGAGAGAAAATATATCGATGAGATCTGTTATCTTTATAATATTAACTCTGTATCAATGACAAATAGAGACTGGGAAGAGATGGATCAGATATCTACAATTAACTTAGTTAGAGCAAGAGGCTTTTTATCGTGAGCTTACCATATCGAGACTTTAATGATCGCTGTATAAAAATTAGAAACAAGTTTGGAGAACAACAAGACTTAGAGTTTTCAAAATATATCGACTGGTCTGCTATGTCCCCCAGAGAAGAAGATCATCCTTATACATCTACGGGAGGCCTGCGTGAAGTTACTGATCAGGCTAACTTTTATTTAAATTCGATTGACAATTTATTAGACTTTGGTGCATCGTCTTCTGGGACTCATGGGGGCTTTATGAGACAATTTTCTCTCAATTACCACACCCTTGACAATGATCCCGATTCAGAGTCTAGTTTTAAATCCTTCGAAGAGATTCCTGAAGATCTAAAATTTAACGGAATAATAGCAAGCCACGTTTTAGAGCATATTGGTCGAGATGCTCTTCCTGGTGTTGTTGAAAAACTTTCACACGTGCTTGTAGAAAATGGAATAATTCTGGCAATTATTCCTAATGTTTATAACTGGCCTAGATTTATTCGAGACATGGACCACAAGTTACCACTCGATTATGCTCATGTGGGTGCAATGTTTTCAACATTTAATATTGAGATAATTGATTCTTATCTGGTGATGAGAAATCCTAAATCTTTTACAAGATTTTCTAATGATTTGGAAAATGACTCCACAAAGACCTATCTTGTTAGTTTTTTACACACGATGTATGGTATGCACCCGGCAGCAGACGCTGTTATTGTTGGAATCAAGAGAGGATGATGTTCCGGCTAATATGTGAGAGATGAATATTTTATTTGATAATGTTAATGTGATGTCTCATTCGGGACCCAATAGCTTTGGAAAAAAGCTATCTATGGCAATAAGTGTATTGGGACATTCGATTTCTCTCGCACCAGCGCAGGGTTTTGTGCCAGATATTCAGCTATCATTTATAGCTGCGTCTCATAAATATGCACCAATTGTTCAGCGTCTTGATGGGATTTATTTTAACTCAGAGCAAGATTTTAACTTGCTAAACAAGCCCATAGAGGCAACCTATAAAATTGCTGATGCTGTGATATTTCAGTCTGAGTTTAATCGAATATTGACACAAAAATTTTTTGGAGAACATGAAAACGCATACATTATTCACAACGGAACAGATCTAGATGCTATTGAAAAAATTCAACCCCTAGAATCACCAATTATTGATCAGTTTGGGGAGGTGTGGTCATGTGCGTCATCATGGCGACCCCATAAGCGTCTTAAGGATAATGTAAGATACTTTTTAGAGCACGCTCCTGAAAATGCATGCCTGATCATAGCAGGAGAAAATCCAGACTATAGAGTGGCTGACACAAGAGTGTTTTATGCTGGTCAGCTAGAGTGGAGTGAGTTAATATCTCTTTATAAAAGATCTTCTCACTTTATACACCTCGCGTGGCTTGATCATTGCCCCAACGTGGTGGTAGATGCTAGAGCATGTGGGAGTCATATCATATGCTCTTCTTCTGGTGGGACTAGTGAGATCGCAGGGATAAACTCTACAATTATTGAAGAGGAAGAGTGGAATCTGTCTCCCGTTAAACTCTATAGCCCACCAGGCATGGATTTTTCAAAAAAATTAAAAAACTCTATCGATAAAAATATTGACATAAGCTTTGTTTCCAAAGAATATGAAAACACCTTCCAGGATGTCATACATCTATGAGTATTTTTGTATTTGCGCCAGGAGAAAATTGGGTATGTGATAGGTTTGTATCTGAGTGGTATGAACATAATGAAGAAATATCTACTTTAGATATAGAAAAGGCAGATACATTGTGGCTTATTGCTGGATGGTGCTGGAATCAGATTCCTCTAAGTTATCTACAAAACAAGAAGGTAATATTAACGGTACATCACATAGTTCCTGAAAAATTTAATGATGAAAAGCTAAGAGAGTTTAAATTTAGAGACCAGTTTATTGACATTTACCATGTACCATGTGAAAAAACAAAAGAGTTTCTTTTACATCTCACATATAAACCTATAGCTGTTATTCCTTTTTGGGTCAATCAAGGGTTATGGTTTGATATTTCTGAAAAAGAGTCGCTAAGAGAGAAATATGATATTGATAAAGATGCATTTATAGTAGGATCATTTCAACGAGATACGGAGGGACATGATTTAAAAAGCCCAAAGCTTGAAAAGGGTCCTGATTTATTTTGTGATTATGTAGAAAAACTAGCAGAAGAGAAAGTAAGTGTTCATGTTCTTTTAGCCGGATGGAGAAGGCAGTATGTAATTAAAAGGCTCGATGAAAAAAATATTCCCTTTTATTACTTTGAGCTTCCTAGTTTCACAGTTGTAAATGAGCTTTATAATTGTTTAGATTTATATGTAGTAAGTTCACGATATGAGGGCGGTCCCCAGTCGATAGTTGAATGTGCAGCATCTAAAACGCCAATAGTATCGACTGATGTCGGTATTGCGAGAGATATTCTTTCAGATAAAAGTATTTTCAACTCTTCCTGGGAGGCATCTCCTGCTCCAGGATACGCTTTTAATAGTGTTAAAAAATATTTTTTACCTAATTCTTTTGATAAGTTTAAAAACCTCTTAAGCGAAAAAGTATAATAGTAATATGATTAAAATAGAAAAGCCGTGGGGATATGAGATAATATGGGCAGAAACTGAAAACTATGTAGGTAAATTATTGCATATTGATGCTGGACACAGGCTATCTAAACAGTATCATCAGACCAAAGAAGAAACCATATATGTTTTAAATGGAATATTATATAATCAAGATAAAGATAATATTATTATTAAGATCTTGCCTGGCACTTCTTTCCACGTAGAACCCGGACAAATTCATAGATTTGGAGCCAATGAATCAAGTGTGGACGTTATTGAGGTCAGCACATCGCAGATAGACGATGTAGTAAGACTAGAAGATGACTATAAGAGAGAATAATGAAAAGAATTAATATAAAAGAAAAGCTTAAAGAAATTGATTTTGATCTAGAGAGTGTTCCTTTGGGTGACTTTGACTATATTGGCGAGTTTACTGCTAAAAAAAATAGAGATAGAAATCATCCCCTCTATCATACAACTGGGTGCTTCTTTAGACCTAATTACGAAAGAGGAATATTAATCTACGCTCTAATTTCTAAGTTTAAAATAGACTCCTATCTAGAGATTGGCTTTGGAAGAGGATATTCTGCTTTGTGCGCAGCCAAAGCGATGATTGACAGTGGTATAGATGGATCGGTAACAACCGTTGATCCCAATCTTGATGAAAAGTTTCTTGAACATATTTCTCAATATTTTCCCACCACCTGGTTTCAAAAAATTAAATTTATTAAAGCTTTTTCACAAGAAGTGATTCCCAATATTGAGTCTAATTTTGAATTAATTTATATCGATGGAGATCATCGATACGAAGCGGTTAAGTCAGACTGGGAGATGTTAAAGGACAGATATAGTAAATTTTTACTTTTTGATGATTATTGTCAAAGAAAACAAAAAGATATAGACTGTTCTAGGGTAATTGATGAGATTGAAGATCCAAGCAAAGAGTTGATTGTCATGGATAGAAGAATATTTTTTGATGATAGGCGAATGTCAGACGATGAGATAGATTATGGTCAAGTTCTTTTGACTCATACAGCATTCAATATGTCGGATTTTATTGTAGACTGGTAGAATGAAAGAAAGACAAGAATATTTTACTAATGGATTTATCACGAGAAGGTTCAAAAGATCTAAATCTCTCGAGAGGTTAAATACTGTATTATATTCTAACAAGGATCATCATAGAATATTAAGAGAGAGATATGAAACAAGAAAAAAGAGTTAAAGTAGGAATAGTTGGCGCAGGAAAAAGAGCAGAGACTACACACCTACCGCTTCTTAATAAGTTAAGAGATCTATTTGAAGTAATTGGATTTACCACGAGATCAGAGTCTACCGCGATTAAATTTCACAATGCTTCTAGCTTAAAATATTTTGATTCGATATCATCTTTAGTCTCTGAAGAGCCAGAGCTTCTCGTGTGCTGTGTTTCAGGAGACGCTATGTTTGATGTTCTTAGTGAGGTTTTAAGCCATGGCGTCCCAGTCCTAGTAGAAACACCGATTGCAGATCCCCGTCTCATCAGTCTTGAATCTTCTTGTAATACTCCCATGGGAGTATTTGAGCAATGGCCAAGATTACCGCTCGAGCAGTTTAAATCACATCTTTATAACTTAGCAATATTTGATAGACCGTTCTTGGTAAAAAATGACTGCAGATCATTTAATTATCATGCTGTTGCTCAATTAAGAAACTATCTAGGAAGGGAATCCCTCCCTATCTCAGCATACGGAGTGATAAACCCAATAAATACACCGGCTTTTAAAGATAATAATGGATCGGTTAGGGAAGAAAATGAGATATGGGACCATGGAATAGTCAGGTTTAGTAACGGCGCCATTCTTTCACATGATTTTTCTTATCATTGTAAAACTGCACCATTTCGATCGCTACAGACACTAAGAGCTTATAGTAAAAATGGAACCATTACTACAGGTAAAAATTTTAGCGCCGGAGACGATTTTCAGATACTAGATTTTAGATGTCTTGAGGGATCAGATACTAGAAACATGGACATACGAGTTCTAAGAAATGATTCTGGGCTTCCGATTCGAATATGGGATGAAGTTACAAAAGTTTATTGGAAAAGTGAATTTAAAAATGAAGATCTCACTGAGCAAGAGATAGCGATAGCCTCCATCTATAGAGACATGAGAGAAGTGATAATGGAAAATAAATCTAGCGCGTGTCTATACTCTTGTCGCGATGCTTATATAGACTATATCATCATGGCAGGAATTCAACATTCAGCTCAAACAGGCGCTGTGGTAAGCTTTAACGGGTCTTAAAGATGAATTTAAAAAAATTATCTGTTATTGCACCTTCTTTTAAATCTAAAGAGCTCTCATTGCTTTTTGTTAAAAGCTTTGAGAAGTTTAAACCTAAAAATCTTTTTATTCACTATATTATTGTAGAAAACTCTTCTGATGTGTCGTATAAAGCTGAAATTTTAAAACTTCCAAACGTAACATGGATTCAAAATCCCAATGCAGGCTCAGGCTCTGAGGCAAATGCTTCAGGGATTGAAGTCGGTTTAAGTAAAACTCAAACAGAGTTTGTCTTTATTGCTCACAATGATACAGCGGTTGTTGATAGTAGATTTTTTTCTAGCTTTGATAAAAAAATATCAGAAGGCTATGAGTTAGTTGGAACTTTGCAGTCAGTAAATAGAACTAGAGCCTATCATGTCTCTGGGCTAATGATTAAAACATCGATTGCTCGAAAAGTAGATCTTAGACCAATTTATTCAAATGGATTTATGATAGAAGATGTAGGAGACCCTCTAACCACCTACTGTAGAGAAAAGGGAATATTGACATATTGTTTTAAAAATACTTCTTACAATGAGGAGCTTCATGAAAATCTTTCTCCCCCGTTTGGGTTTTTCAAGACTGCCACCTGTATAGATGATGAGGGTTTTCCTATTTTTCTACACCTTAGCAGAGGGACTCCAAAGTCACAAAGCACATTTAGCAAACCAGATAGAATAAATCTTAAAGACTGGATCTATTTCTTAGAAAATAATGTGGGGATTGTGTGACAGTCGGCGGGATAAGAGGAGTTATTCTTGCAGGCGGCGCAGGCAGTAGACTTTTCCCTCTAACAAAGGTGACTAATAAGCATTTATTGCCCATGGGAAAGCGTCCGATGATTATTCATTCTGTTAAGAAGCTGGTCAGTGCGGGTGTGAAAGAGATTATGGTGATAACTGGGACCGAGCATATGGGAGACATGATAACATTACTGGGGAGCGGTTATGAATATGATTGTAATTTTACGTTTAGAGTGCAAGATAGGCCCGATGGCATCGCAGGTGCACTTTCACTGTGCGAAGATTTTGCAGCAAAGGACCCGATAGTAGTCATTTTAGGAGACAATATATTTGAGTCAAGCCTTGACGAAATGATTGAAAAGTTTAATCGCAGAGATAAAAAGAAAAAAACATGTTTATTGTGTTTAAAGGAAGTTAAAGATCCAAAGAGATTTGGGGTTCCACTAATCAAAGATAGAAATATTGTTAAAATAATTGAAAAGCTTGTTTCTCCACCAACCAACTACTGCGTTACTGGGATTTATGTGTATGATTCTCATGTTTTTGAATTTATAAGAAATCTTAAAGTATCTGACAGGGGGGAATATGAGATCACAGATGTAAACAATACCTACATCAAAGAGGGACATGCAATGTCTCACATTCTCCAGGGCTGGTGGTCTGATGCTGGAACTCACGAGTCATATCACAAAGCTAACGAGCTAATATTACAATAATGAAACTAATATTTGGAAAAGGAAAGGTATCTAATATTATCGCTGAAAAATCAGATGTCGTTTTATCAAGAAGCGAGTGTGATGTTTCAAGTATGGATAATATTAGAGAGTCTCTTGATAGATTTGAGCCTGATATTGTGGTAAACTGTGCAGCAAAAACAAACTTGGAGTATTGCCAAGATAACAAGCATATAGCCTATGAATCAAATGTTTGTGGAGCGATTAATCTTCTTAGGTGTAGCCAAGAGAGAGAAATAAAGCTCGTTCATATTAGCAGTGGTTGCCTATTTGATGGAAACCATTCTATCGCTGATGAAAATACTAAGTGCAGCCCAGCTGTATGGTACACTTGGACAAAGTTGTGGGCAGATGAGTATATTTTAAACTCTGGATATAAAAACTTTCTTATTTTAAGACCCAGACAGCTTATTTCTAAAACTCCGCACCCTACAAACCTTATTACTAAGTTTATGTCACTTGACTATATTCCAGCAATTGATGAGCCCAACTCAGTGACGTGTATTGAAGACTTTAAAGAGATGATAGATCATCTTTTAAAGGTAGGGGCGACTGGCATATTTAATTGCTCAAACACAGGTGCGATTTCTCCACATGAAATAGCGATGGGAATTCAAGAGATATTAAAACCAAGCCTTTTTATAAAAAAAATATCCTATGAAAAGCTTTTAGAGATTCTTCCTAACAAAAGAGTGAACACCTTGTTATCTTGCAACAAGCTCATCAATACTGGGTACACTCCGCGGTCAGCACGAGAGGCACTCCGGTGGTGCTTAGTTAACTATGGTATATAGATGAAAATATATCTTAATAGAAGACCAAAGCTAGGACCCTGGGGAGGCGGGGTTAAGACGGTCAATGTTTTAAGTGAGACCCTCGCAGCTAGAGGGCATATCGTTACTTATAGCCTTGATCCTGATGTAGAAGTAATTTTTTGCTTAGACCCTAGACCAAATGATGAAGGAGTGTGGTATCAGCATTTTTTGTATCACAGGGAGACTTACGGGTCTAAGATTTTTCAAAGAGTAGGCGATATTGGGACTCATAGCAAGCCCGAGCTTACAGAGCTTGTAAGGAAAACCATTCCCTTGTCTGATCATGTGACCTATATTAGTGACTGGGCAAGAAAAAAAATAGAAGTAAAAAGCCAAAATGAGTCGGTAATACATCTTGCACCGCCTTCTAGCTTTTACACCCACAGAAATCAAACTATCTCTATTGGAGATCAATTAAACATAGTTACACATCATTGGTCTAATAACCCTAAAAAGGGCGGAAAATTTTATAAAAAAATCGATGAATTTCTAGGTAAAAAAAGAGATGGAGATTTTGAATTTACTTTTATAGGTCGCATAGACAAAGAATTACAACCTCGTGATGCTAGATACATAGAGGCTCAAGACTCTAGTTTTATTTTAAAAACTCTTCCATCTTTTGATGTGTATCTTACGGCCTCAGTCGAAGAAGCCGGAGGAAATCATGCTATTGAGGCTCTCGCCTGTGGTCTTCCTGTTATTTATCATGCTAATGGCGGAGGTGTGGTTGACTTTTGCCAGGGACGCGGAATTGAATACTCTGATTTTGATAGCTTTTTGGACGCTTTAAGCAAGATGAGAAAGAATTATTCATGTATAAAGAAAAAAGTTTTAGAGTATAATGAAACCCTGGAAGAGGTTTGTCAAAAATATTCTACAATACTGGAGGATCTTGATGCAAATTAAAACTTTAAAAGCCCAAGAGACTCTTGACTTATTGTCTTTAAAATTACGGATGAGTGAGAGATGTTTTTTTACTAGATTTGGTGATGGAGATTTTGCAATTATGGATCCTGAAGCTATAGGAACAGTCAGAGGGAGATCTAATCGCTTTAGAGTGACAGAAGAGTTACACAAAGAGATTATAGAGTCATTCTCTATCTGTGATGAGTACTACCTTAAGGGTCACTGCGCAAATTTTGAAAATGAGCCCGGTATGGAAAAAATTGATTTGGCACATGATCCTAACGATAAATGGTGGAATGTTGAAATGCTGAGAATCACTCAAATGCACAACACATGCAATCAGAAAGAATTTTTAAATTTTTGTGCTTTTCATTATCTTTCTGCTTTTTATCCTGAGGCTGTAAAGGGTTTTATTGATGAATTCATTAGAGAAAAATCTATCATGTTTGTGGGATGCCGTGAGCGAGAAAAGATTGAAAATATTTTTGGAAAGATAAAGTTTTATGTGCACACTCCTGAGACTGATTCTTATTCAAATATTGATGAATGGTGGCCACATGTTTTAGAAAATATTGAGAATGTTGATGTTTTAATTCCTTGTTCCGGTTTTTCAAGTAGAGTGATAAATAAAAGGCTGTGGAATCTCGACTGTAATGTTCATAGTATTGATTTTGGATCATTTATAGATCCTGCATGTGGGATAATAAATCGAACGTGGACTCGATATGCAATTCCATATATTTTTAAAAATTTTAATGATAGTACGTAACAGAGGAGATTTTAATGAAAATTTGTGGATTTCATACAGCACCCTGCCACGATGTAGCATACACGATATTAGAAGATGGATATCCGATAATTCACTATGAGCTTGAAAGATACAATAGGATTAAAATGACATCTGGGGATATTATATCTGTCCTAAGAGAGACTTATGATGAGGCAGATAATATTACGCATTTTTCTTGTAACTGGAGAGGCCTTCATCAAGGACCAGATCACGCTTTCGATTCTCCCTATTCACTGCGAAATCATACATCTGAGTCTTATGCATGGATAGAAAGCACTGTTAAAAAAAATAATGGAAAATTTTATAGACCCTCACATCATCTTACACATGCAGCAAATGCTTTTTTTTCTAGTAACTTTGAAGAGTCTCTTATTGTGACAATGGATGGCGGCGGAGGGGACAAAAATACTGAGGGTCAATATGTGCTTTCCTCTTTTGCTATTTTTGAAGGACGTGATATAGAGGTGACTCCTATAAAAATTTTTCCATATAAAGAAATAAACATAGGAGGATACTGGTCTTCTTCTACAGAAAAAATATTCGGGCTTTCATCTAGCTCGCCCATTGGAAATCAATCTGGGTCTGTGATGGCTTTGGCAGCGCTAGGAGATCCTGAAAAGTATTATAAAGACTTCATGTCTACTGAGTTTCGTCCAGCAAATCTCAACAGTGTGCTTTCAAAATTTTTCAACTCAGCCAAGGGCTCACAGCTAAGCTATGATGTTGCAGCAGCTCTGCAAAAAACAACAGAAGACTTTGTAAAAAGAACAATAGCACCCTTTGTTAAGGAAAGTAAGAGTAGAAATTTATGTCTCTCTGGAGGCGTAGCATTAAATTCAGTTATGGTAGGAAAAATATGGGACTGGTTTGGAGATAGATTTGATAACATCTACGTGTGTCCTGTTCCTTACGATGCCGGTGTGGCCATAGGGTGTGCTCAGCTTATTTGGCATCAATATTTAGAAAATCCTCGAATAGAGTGGAAAGATAATTTTACACCATATCTTGGCCAGATTTATAAAGATGAGGAAATTATGTCATCTCTAAAAAAATTTAAAGACAACAATAAGATAGATTTTGAAACATGCTCTATGGACGGACTAGTTCAGAAACTAGCTAATCAAAATATAGTCTCTATTTTTGGGGGAAGGTCTGAGTCTGGAAGGAGGGCACTAGGAAATAGAAGCATACTGGCAGATCCTAGATCACCAAGCATGAAAAATACAATCAATGAAAAAGTAAAACATAGACAGTGGTATAGACCTTTTGCACCTTCTATCCTTAGAGAAAGAGTATCAGAATGGTTTGAAAGAGACGTCGATAGTCCCTACATGTCTATGGTTGTTAATTTTAAAATTGAAAAAAGAGATATAGTTCCCGCTGTGGTTCATTTTGATGGCTCAGCACGACTTCAGACTGTTACAGAAAATGATAATCAATGGTATTATAATTTATTAAAACACTGGGAGGCACACACAGGTGTTCCCATTCTTCTCAATACTAGTTTTAACGATAGAGAGCCTATTGTAGAGACTCCTGAGAATGCTATCGATTGCTTTCTTAGAACTAATATTGATCATCTTTATTTTTATGAGCCTCAGATACTAGTTTCAAAGCCTAAAAAGATACGGGAAATTATACACAGACAAGAAAGACCAGTGAAAAGATGATAAAAATTTTTATTTCAACATGTGATAGTCACGATATTATGCTTAAGCCCTTTATGTTTTTATTTAATAAATTTTGGGGGAAAGATCAAGAAGTAACTATCTTAGGATATGAAAAGCCCAAGTTTAACTTGGAGGATAACTTTAATTTTGTCTCCATGGGAAAATCAAGAAAAACTTCTACTGAGTGGTCTACTGGCCTGAGGGAGTATTTTGAAACAATAGAGGATGAGCACTTTATATGGGCTTTAGAAGATTTATTTATATTAAAACCCGTTAGATTTGACATATTAAATAAATTATTTCAACATGCGCAAAAGAAAAAAATCGGAAGAACCTCGCTAACATGCGGAGTTCAATTTAAGGATCACGACATTCTTGAAACCTTTAATGATTTTAATATAATTGAGCAAAGAAGAGACACGAGCTATAGAATTTCAGTAATCTGGTCTATATGGAACCGGGAGTATCTGCTTAGATATCTTGATCCAGAAATAAGCCCATGGCAGATGGAAGTAGATGGATCTGAAAAGGCTAAAAATGACGGCTACAGAGTAATAGGAACTAGCGAAAATCACGCAATTGATTTTGCCGGCGCGTGTCAAC
>Ga0209349_1001046_pt1 | contig 13879 bp, 16 predicted proteins | sample ETNvirnome_2_130_FD_184067 | JGI IMG/M metagenome (GOLD analysis project Ga0209349, IMG submission 184067) | Marine viral communities from the Pacific Ocean - ETNP_2_130 (SPAdes) (version 2) | ecosystem: Environmental > Aquatic > Marine > Oceanic | place: Pacific Ocean | collected 2013-06-22
GAAGAAAAAAGAAGAGGAAAAGCCTGTAATTAAGGCATTCCAAGAAAAGCCAGACAAGCCCAGTACCAACAAAGAAGCTACAGAAGAAACTTTAGAAGAACATAATACGCCAGAACCAGATAAAGAGAATATTAAAGAACTGATGCCAACAGAAGATCAAACCAAGGGATTGGTAGAGAATAGTGATTCTTCTAAGTTATGGGAAGAAAGCGAAGATCATAACGAAATTGAAGAAGATGACAAAGAAGAACCTGAAGAGTATTCTGGAGACTGGTTACTTAAAAGTCCCACATCTTCACTTGATGAATTTTATGAAGCCAAAGCTTCAGTGATTGGACACATTCTGCCTATGGGAAAAGTTCCCTTTGATAGGTATAGACAGGAATTGATTAATGCTAAAGTAGATATGAAATCAACTTATGACCAGCATGATCTTTCTGATAGAATGCATTTAATTCAAGAACATAAAGATAGGTTAAAAGAAATTCAGTTGCATATTTCCGCACATATATTTAAGTGGGATAGGGCCGTAGAGATGCTTAGAGGCAAGCTGTATTATTACAAGCCTACCAAGCCTGCATCCGCGTTTGATGGAGTTATTTATGACCACATGAGAGACATGGAATTCTATTATGCTGACCTCAAGGGTATTAATAGTTCAGCAGAACAAGTATCAAGAACTTTGGACGGTGCTTATAACTGCTTATCTAGACAGGTAACTATAACAATGCCCGGACCAAACATAGAAAGATATATAAAGAAAGAAAATAAAAGTAGTGTTCAGAGTGAACACCAGCAACCCGCTAACTATAATAAAGAGAGAGAAGCGGGACAGACCAAAGAAGTAAAAACTGTAGAGGAAGATAGTTTCGACCCTACAGAGTTGGAAGATTTCGATGAAGTGGAATCAAGTGACCAATCTAATAAACCTAAAGAGAAGAAAAAGGCAGTCAAAACTGGTTTGGCAGCCTTAGAGAGTTTAGGTAAACATTGTAAATAAATTTATAGGAGATTTATTATGGCACAAGTTGTAGACTGGAATGAGTTTGGTGAGAAGCAGAAAGCTAAGGCACAAAATTCAGAAGGAAGGAAAGAATTGAAGTTCATCACTATGGGCAAAAAGGGTATAGGACATTCCTATAAACTTCGTCCCGTTGGTGATATCGTTCAGTTCAATGAATACATGATTCAGCACGATGGAAGATGGCGTTCGGCTATCACTGGCGATCCTGAAAACTGTCCAATCAGAGTTAAGCATGGCGAAAAGCCAAAAGAGGTTTATGCCGTTAACGTGATTGATCGTTCAGATGGTCAGGTCAAAATCCTGAAGGGTCCCGTATCTGTATTCAAAGAGTTTCACTCTTTTTGGAGACATCATGGGAAAAATCCCGGTGGACCAAATGGTGGAGATTTTGATGTTACCGTAACAGGCAAAAAAGGCAAGGATTATTATCGAGTAGAGTATGACAAGCAGACCCCACTTGAGCAGGACGAAGTAGATATGCTTTCAGGTAATTTGTATAATCTTGAGAATATCTATAAGGAAACGCCTTCTGACGCAATCGAGGAAAAGCTGTATCCTTCTGGCGAAGAAGGGGAAAGCGAAGGAAATAGTGGGGGTAACCAAAGCTCCCAAGAGAATAGTGCCGTCAATGCCAACGCTAATACTGACAGCGACGACGATTCTATACCTTTTTAATAGTGGCACAGGAGTTTGTTAATGGCTAAGAAAAAGAAAGTTACAAAGAAGAAACCAGACGTTGGTCTGGAAAATCTGAAATCCTTTGCCAACTTAGGTGCCAAAAGCAAAAGCATAGGCAATATTCCAACTGGACATTTCCAGTTGGATTTTGCCTTGCATTTTGGCATCCTTCCGGGGACTAAGGATTTTTCTGAAATGAAAGACTATGACCCTGCAAAACCTTTAGGTTTTCCCTTGGGACGAGTCGTGGAAGTATTCGGAGACGAAGGCTCTGGTAAATCATCCATCTGCTATAAAGTAGTGGGAAATGCTCAGAAATTAGGTTACAAATGTTTGTGGATTGATGCCGAGCAATCATTTAGTGAAGGTTTGGCAGTAGTTAATAATGTAGATTTGGAAAATCTATATTTATCTGATGATGGAGCATATGCCGAGGCAATCCTTGACAATATTCTTACCGCTATAAATAGCGGAATCAAAGTAATTGTAATCGATTCGGTAGCAGCAATGATTCCACAGGACATAGGAGAGGGAGATGCAGGAACAGTCACTATGGCATTACTTGCCAGAAAGATGGCTGCAAATCTTCCCAAGATCGTTTCGGCTGCTGGAGATAATAATGCTCTGGTTATCTTTATTAATCAAACCAGAGAAAAGCCCGGCATATCGTTTGGAAACCCAGAGACAACTCCGGGTGGAAAAACTCTGCCGTTTTTAGCTTCAATCAGATTAAGGTTCTCCAAAAGGAACGCAGCGGATCAATCAATATTTATTGAAGACCCGAACGAGCCAGACGGTAAGCTTTACATTGGACAATATAGTGGTTTGTCTATTAAGAAAAATAGGTTTGCCAAGCCTCTTGTTGACAAAAATGGCAAGAAAATGGTTTTGAGCGTTCCAATTTATTTTGAACAATATTTTCCTGATGTGGACGATATTGCGTTTGGAGCGGGAAGATCACTTCAGGTTATAACCGTCAGAAAAGGTGTCTTCTATTGGGACGACATCAAGGAAGAGGGTAAGGAAAACTTTTTGGAAGCCTTGAAAAAAGCAGATAAGCTGCCTAAACTAATTGAGGAAGTTAAAGAGTCAGCACTTGAAAAAGACACGATAGTGCCTCCAGAATTGTTGTTGTTTGACCCAAAAAAGGCAGTTCCAGTTAGAGTCCAAGTAGAGTCTGGTGGTGAAGAAGAAGAATTTGCTTTGACTAGAATTGGTAAGTCTAAGAAAAATAAGTCGAAGAAAAGTAAACCGTGAGCGTAACACTAGGTGAACTAGAACGAAAAAAACTGGTTGATTTAGCTGAACCTACACTGTGGACCAAGGACGGCTCTGAAGCCCTGAATTATCTTAGAGGAAGAGGCTTATCTGATAAAGTTATCAAAGACTTTAGGATTGGATATGTTCCTCATTGGATAAAGAGCAAAGAGGGCAAGAGGCACTGGTTCGCAGGTAGGATCATTTTTCCGCTATTTGATCAGTATAACGATCTAATCTCAGTTTCATCACGAGACTGGAGAGCAGGTGCCTCTATGAAATTTCTTCATGAGGCATTTGATAAAGGTAACTACCTTTATGGCTTGAACGTCGCCAAGAAAAGCATTATAAAAAGCAAAAAAGTTGTTCTTGTAGAAGGCGAGCTTGATGCAATGTCTTTGCATGCTGCTGGCATAGGATGTGTTGTTGGTATTTTGGGTTCTGCTCCTCAGATGTATCAGATATCTATTTTGAGCAGATATTGTCGGGAGATGTTTCTTGTTTTTGATCGAGATGAGTCTGGAGAAAAGGCTTTGGAAAGATCAATGAAACTATATGAAGACAAGAAGCTATCATTATATGGAATCAAGTTCGTACCAGTAAGATTACCCAGTCTTGAAGAATTAGGGTTGGACCCTTCGGTGCATAAGAAAACTGATCCAGATATTTTTATTAAAAAGAAATCAAAGTCTGACTTTGTAGAAATGCTTAAAGAGTCCAGATTTGAAATAGAAAATACGTTGAGGTAAAGAAATGAGCAAAGCAGAAGTTTCAGAAATGCAGGGATTGATAGAAACCTACATGCGGTGGAAGATGACACAGGACGGCCCAAGAGGCTATACTATTTTTCATCCGTCTGCATTTGGTGGATGTCTAAGACAAATGCAGTATGAGTATTTTCATGAAAATGAATTAGGAGATGTAGAAAAAGTGCCACAGGATATTGGTGGCCGCGTGAGCAGAATTTTTGGCAACGGAGATGGGATGCATTTTCGTTGGTCTAAGTATTGGGAAGATATTGGAATCCTGAAAGGTGTTTGGGAGTGCAAGAATAATATATGCAGAGCATTTGATAACAGTGGAGAAATGGTTACTAATCCCAAGAAGCTTGTAACAGAAAAGTGGAAGGAAGAAGATAAGCCAAGAAGATATGGCCTTAAAGAATTAACTGGTGTATTGAAGCCTGAAAAATGTGTCTGTGGCCATAATCGATTTCGATATCATGAAAAAACTGTAGTGTCTGAAGAATGCAATTTTAGAGGTCATGTAGATTTGATTCTTGACTTCAATAACCTTGATGATGAAAGATTTGAAGATGTCAAGAAATATTATAATGCTGAAAAACTTCCAAAGACTACAATAGTAGCAGACATGAAGTCCATTAATTCCAATGGATGGAGATATATAGACAAAAATGGTCCTTCATTAAAGTACAAAATTCAACTTACCATTTATGCTAATTTGTTAGACGTAGATTTCGGCTGGTTGATTTATGAGAATAAGGACACTCAGGATGTTTTGTCGTTCAAGATACCAAAAAGCACTGAGACTGTATGGAAGGAAGTGAAATTACAAGCGAAAAAGATGATGGCTATGCAGAACTTTAAAACTCAGGACGGAGACACAAAACATTTGCTTCCCCCTCCAAGACCATTGAAAAAAGATAGTTCTGAATGTAATTATTGTGAATTTAAAAAACAGTGCCACGCCTCCAAAGTCTGGAAAGACCCAAGGCTAAATGATAAGAGGAAAAACTTTTATGGCACCCTAATTTAAATTCCGATCAGAGAATTGATTTACTAAATAAGTTTAAAGGAGTTAACAATGACCGAAGTAAATGCTGAACAAGATAATAAAGACGTTCCTAATGATGACACCTTGCTGTTGATTAGAGGTAATTTAAAAACAAGAGAAGAGACTACTGAGTACGTTAAAAAAGTAGCATCTGCTGTTTGCTCAGTGGTGCAAAAGCACGATGTTGCGAATCTTCGCTGCGTTGGGGCAGCTTCTTTGAATAACGCTGTAAAAGCCATAGCTATCGCCAAGGGTGAGTTTGCTAAAAAGGGAGTGGATATTGCTGCCATACCAAGCTTTCACACCGTGAAATTTAACGAAGAAGAAAAGACAGCTATGGTACTTGAGGTCATTCCTCTTAATGATTAAAGTAATACAAAATAAATAAGGGAATAGCCAGTTTTTAGCTGGCTATTTTATTTGGAGAACAATATGAAAAAGAAATATGATGCTGATATTATTAAAGAATTTTTAGATAATGATCCCGAAGCTGTTGACAATGAATATCTTTTGGAAGATGTGATTCTTAAAATAAAAGAACTAAATGAAGACATTGTATTAATAGAAGAGAATAAGAAAGATGCCGTGAGCGTTTTTGATGACGATATCAATAGCGTTCAGGGTTTAGTTGATCATTTAAAAGAGATTATTATGCTCACTTGCAATGCCAAAAAAGAAGATGCATTCAAATTTGATGGGGTCGGAATCGCGTCGAAGACCAAAGGTAGAACCAATTGGGTGATAAATGATAAGGACGTACTTAGAGCCTATCTTGATAAGAAACTTTCTCAAGATGAGAAGGAAGAAGTGTTTATTCCTCAACCAGATAGCATAGCCAAAAAGAAACTTGATGCTATATTGGAAAGATGGGAAAAGGCAGGATCGCTTCCCGGTTGCGTTGACAAAATTACAAATAAACCGTCCATAAAAGTCAGACCAACCAAGGAAAAAGCCGAAAAAGAGGAAGAAGATGATTTAGATGATATAGGTTTCTAATATGAACACAATGCAGTCAAATAATGCCGCTGGATTCCCAATCCGTCAGGACATTACGGTTCTTCCGGCAGATGAAAAGTGGGAATCAGAGGATGAGAATCCTCTTGTTCGACTTATCGAAGATGCTTATGCGGCGATGTTTGAGGGAAAACACCGCCTTGGATGGGTTGTTTATGAACAAATTGGCATGTGTGTGGTAAACAATAAGGGGATAGCCAGAGTAAATTTTGGAGATGACGATGATGGCGTATTGCAAAGATCGTATGACCGAAGCTATGAAGAATGAGGTTATTGCTAAGGCTTTAGGGCCTGCTGATGGAAGAGAAAAACTGGCGAAGGCAATGCTTGGCATTAAAGACCCAGTAGTAGAGTACAGAGAATATGAGCGAGAATATACAAAATTTGACTGATTTTATCATAGATGTTTACTATGGCATGTTTGAACCAGATTCAAAAGAGGCCAGAAATGCCAGAATTAGGCAGGCGATAAAATTTTACAATGAATTTCCTATCCCTATCATTGATAGCTTTGTTACAACTCCCGCTTCTGAACACTCTCACGTTGTATCCATTAGGGGAAAAATACCGAATAAAACAATTGATGGAGAGGAAGTTTTGGTTCCTACTTTTGATTTAAAAGATGTTAGCAAGCGTTTGTTTGACAGGTTTCTTGATCCAGTAAATGAAACAGAAAGAGAATACGAAAGAGAATATTATGCCGAAGATCAGTGGTAAAAAGTTAAAAAAAGCTACCAAAAAGCTGAATGTTCTTTATGATAAGATTCCTGATACAAAAGGATGCATGGAGAACATAGACAAAGAAGGCGGATGTGAAGCATGGTGTTGTCTTTTTCAGAATCCGTCTGTTCTATATGTGGAGTTCAGAAACTCGTGGTCCTACATTTTAAAAAGCTGGGAATTAGATCAAATTGTTTTGTTAATTCGTAGATCAATTGAGAATTATCTGTCTCACAATCTTGTTAAGGGCTGTATATTCTTCGACAAGGAAGGTAGGCTATGTGAACAGCACCAGACACGCCCATATAACTGTCTACTTCCTGACACTTGGGTTATGACAGTAGATGGCCCAAAATATATTAAAAACATTATGGCAGGAGACTTTGTTTTAAGTCATGATGGAAAATATCATCGTGTTTTAACTACAGCATCAAGAATGCATAATGGGTATATTTATGGTATAAAACCTCAAGGATCGCATGTCTTAACATGGAGCACAGCTAATCATAAATGGATGACTTCTAGGCAGAAGGATAAAAGAAAAATTCCTAAAACTTCATGGAGGTTTGCTAATAATTTAATTCCAAAATCTGGAAAATCAGAAGGGGATTATTTGGCTTTTCCAAAAGTTGAAAAAAATATTAAAGATGACTTTATACTAAAAGTTTCTGATTACGTATCAGGAAAAGTAGTTAATTTAAATGGAATAGATAGAATTGAACCACATACTTCTGGAAGTAAAACATTTGTTGGAAGACAGGTAAGATCAGTTCCTATTAATATAGAAGTAGATGATGAATTTTTGTTTATGATTGGTATATATTTGGCAGAAGGATATAGCAGCAGTCAAAGTACATCTTTTTGTATGAACATAAATGAAAAAGCTTATTTAGATAGAATAGCCACATTGTTAGATAGATATGATATTCCATACCATTTTAAATCAAAACGTAATAATTTAGTTCTTAGAGTTGATTCTAGCATTTATTCTAGACTAATGAAAAATCTTTGTGGATTTTTGGCTGAAAATAAAAGATTACATAGAGATTTTTTTAAATCTTGCAGTCAAGAGCAACTATATAAAATATTTATAGCTTGGAGTATTGGGGACGGAAGAAAAGAAAATAAAACAGTAAAATATGACGTGGCTACTATTTCTGAGGAGTTAGCAATACAAATGCAACAAATATTATTAATTAATAATATATATCCTAGAATAAAGTCAGTAATTAATAAAAATAGACCACATAATTCTTACTATGTTGTGGTGAATCGTAGCTCACTACCAGATTGGCATCCTGAAGAGGGGCAAGGTAGTAAAATAATGTATGATGATCATAACATATATACTCCATTAAATGATATAGAGTTTAATTCTAATTATAATGGACCAGTATATGATCTTCAAATAGAAGATGCCGAATCGTTTGTAACGACTTCTGGTATTGTGCATAACTGTAGAATTTATGGCATCACTCCTGAAGAGGAGTTCCAGCCCAGATATGAGAGGCTAAAGGTTCTATATGAGAAGAAAGGAGAGGAACTTCGAGATCAATGTGATTTAGTATCAACAATTGATGGTAAAAATGTCACTAAAAAGCATATTGATAAATGGTGGGATGAGCTAGTTGACATAGAGGCCAGTCTGGGTTTTAAAAAAGAAGAAATAAACGACTCAGATGGCGGCACATACCGTACATTCCACGACCATCTGCTCATTCATCTGTTTCCAGAGGATACTTTGGCCAGTTTAACATTTGTCAAAACAAATGGCAGTCCTATGGAAAAGCTTGAAGCAGTGGTCAATTTCACTAAAATACTTAAAAAGAGGTTCGAACATGCTGAGCAGAGTAAAAATAATTGATACAGGATACAATGAAAAACACCATATAGTTTTTTGGAAAATACGGAACATAGAGACTAATGATCACATATCCTTAGCACTTCGTGCTGATGAGTTGGTACAAAACTTTCTGAATAATCCAAACGTCACAGTTACAGCAAAGGAAATTACTGATTTTAATCAAAATATGAAAGGTAAGGAAATTAACTGGGACACTACTTCCATGAATAATAAGTCAGTTAAAGAATTTGAAAATATGACAGAAGAAGAATGGAAGAATATGAATGAAGACATTAATAGCGTTCCCCTGCCAGAAGTGAGTGCTATTTTAAATGGACAATAAGAAGCAAAGATGGCTGTTTTTTGGAAGTGCCAATTGCAATACATGTCAAAAACTGCTTAAGGAAGTGCTGAGTCATTTTGATTTCACTGATATCGATATGGCTTATATTGATTCATTCGCAGAAGATAAACAAAATTTATGCGATTTACACGGCGTAGATGCACTTCCCCATATAAAAATCTTTTCAGCTAGTGGACAACTAGCCTTTGAGTACATAGGATATATAAGTGCTTCAGAGATTGAATTAAGATTGATAAACCGTTTATGAGCGATAGAGAACTTAACGAAGAACAAAAAGTGGCCGCCGAATCATTGGTAGGCCCATACGATGTCACCGCCATACCCGGCAGTGGTAAAACTTTCACATTGGTTGCCAGAACAGAAAACCTGATAAAAGCTGGTGTAGACAGAAGAAAGCTTCTGTGTCTAACTTTTACAAACAAAGCTGCCAACGAAATGAAGGAGAGGGTGTCCAAGCGTCTAGGCATGAAGAGATTACCATTCTTCGTCGGGACGTTCCACGCTATGTGTCTACAGATTCTTAGAGGCTTCGCATCTGAAGTCGGATACACCAAGGGCTTTACCACTATTAATTCTGATGATCAAAAGGCCATGATAATTAAAAGTGGTCGGCAGCTTGGATACGACATGAAGGGTAAAAAAGATGATATCCAAAGAATCATTAGTCACGTTAATCACTCAAGGGAATGCAATGAATCAAAGATGGAATTTGAAGACAGATTTGAGGATGATGCAGATTTACTAATGATCGGTTCGGCATATCTTGAAAATCTGAAAAAAGATAATGTCATAGATTTCAGCGGCATGCTTTACGAGACTTATCAGCTTCTTGACGGCAATGATGATCTATGCGGAAAGATGTCAAGCAGATTTCAGCACATTCAGGTAGACGAGGTTCAGGATACTAATACTATACAGTTTGACATCTTGTATAAACTGGCTGATTACCACCGTAACATTTTGATTACTGGAGACGTAGATCAATCCATATACAGGTTCCGTGGTGCAAGATATCAGAATATTATTGATTTCAGAAAAAGATACAACAGCACCAGTTTGCACCTGTCTCAAAACTACAGGTCAACACCAGAGATTATTGAAGTCTCTAGTGCGTTAATCAAGAAAAACTCTACGCATCCCAAAGTAGATTTTAAAACTGATAATAAATCTGGCCAACCAGTAGAGTGCATTAACCTGAACGATCAAGATGAAGAGGCTCAGGAAGTAGCCAGAAAAATCAAATACTACATTAATCAGGAAGGCTGGGACCCACAGGATATAGCTGTATTCTACAGAGTTAACAAATTATCTATGGATTTACAGCTTACTTTTTCCAGATACAATGTTCCGTTTAAGGTCATTGGCGGGCCAAGCTTTTTTGACAGAGCAGAGATCAAGGACTCTATGGCTATGCTGAAGTTCTTGATAAACAATGATGATACTTTGTCCTTTGCAAGGGTGGCTAATCTATTTACTGGTGTAGGTGCGGGGTCGATTAACACTATAGAATCCATCTCAAGGAATAACAGTATATCAATATTGGATGCCTGCAAGGATATACAAAGTCATACTACTAAAAAAACTGTTATAAAAGCAGCAGAACTTGTGGAGAAGGCATTTGATTTTGATCACTCTAATATGAACGCAGCAGAGTCTTTGGACAAGGTTGTAGGCGGCATGGAATATTATGGCTATCTTGATAAGAAATATGAATATCAGCAATCTCAGGAGAGACAGGAAAACGTAGAAACATTTATGACGAATGCAGAGAAATATGCCTCCAACAATCAGCCCACAGTAGAAGCCTACCTGAATAACATTGCATTGCTTACGTCATCCGATATTAATTCACAGGCAGGTAGTGTATCCATGATGACCATACATGCCTCTAAGGGTCTGGAATTTCCCGTTGTATTTATAGTAGGAGTAGAAGAAGGTCTTATGCCTCACTCCAGAGCGATGGAAGATGAAAATCCACTTGAGGCCGTAGAAGAAGAACGAAGAATATGCTACGTTGGTTTCACAAGAGCAGAAAGAAGACTTATCCTTACTCATTGCGACTGGAGACAGGAGCGGGGAAAAGAAGGCAAGATAAGATGGGCACCCAAAAAGCCTAGTCCCTTTTTATATGATTCGGGATTGCTTAAAAGAGAGTTGAAAGATTTAAAACATGAGCGAGATTTTTGAGCAATACGACATATTTAAAGGCAAGCATGCTGGCTCTACTGCTTTTGTATGCGGTGCAGGAACAAGCCTTAACGACGTATTAAAAGATGTAAATTACAAAAAGATTTACGACCATGTTGTAATATCTGTAAATTCCAATATATTATCACATGAATGGGATAAAGAGTCCAGCGATAGACATTTTTGGATTTCTAATGATTCTGCTGTTTTACATTGGGATTATTGGAATCTGGTTAAAAAATCCAAATGTAATAAGTTAGTCAGGAACTCTTGGGAGAAATATTACGATGCTATTCCACCTGAGTTTGTTATTTTTCGACCTCGTAAAAATGATAAAGAAGAAATTAAAGGCGATGATGGTCTATGCTTTACGAGTTCTATTCCTTCGGCCATAGACTTGGCCATTCAGATGGGATGTAAAAAAATCTACCTTTTGGGAGTAGACCATTATTTTCTCCCAAATGGAAAAAGTCATTTTTGGGAATTGTGGCCTATAGATAAACAACCCGTTTCTACTCAGTTCAGATTGCCAGCAAGCAGACCAGCCCCTCTCGGTATGCAAAAAAGAGTTTTTAAAGATAATCAAATAGTATACAGTAATTTAAGCGAATGGGCAGAAAAAAGCGGAGTTAAAATCTATAATTGTAGTAAGAGAAGTGCAGTAAAGATTTTTGACAAAGTAGATTTTGCAGAGATAATATGAAAGAAATAATTAACAAGTTTTTATCAGCCACAGAGAAAAAGAAAATAGCTATCTGTGGTGATTCTATGTATGATGAATATTATGAGGTTGATGCAGAACGCATCAGCCCGGAATTTCCTATCCCTGTCATGATGTCCAGCAACAGCGAGCCCACAAAGGTTATGCCCGGTGGTGCTGCCAACGTTGCTAATCAGTTCAAATATTTCCAGCATAGGTTTCCTTCAAAGCTTTATACCTTTGTAGATAAAGATTTTTGGAAATTGCTTTCAATAAATAGAATAGATTCACATCAAAGCCCACTGACACCATTTACTCTGCCTAAAAAGAAAAGATTGTACTGTAATGGTTTTCCATTATGCAGATGGGACATAGAAGATGATACTTTGCGAACAGTAGTTAGTAAAGACAAGGTAGAATTTTTGCAGGAGGCATTATACGATAGCAATCCTGACATAGTGATATTTTCAGATTATGACAAGGGCACCTTTACTTATTCTGACTCGTGGATCAAAAAATCAGATGCGTTCACGATAGTCGATCCCAAAGCTGGAGATTTGTCCAGATGGAATGGTTGTGATTTATTTAAACCCAATAGAAAAGAAGCTATTGAATTATCAGAAGGAGAAACAAACTGGAAGAAACAGTGCGTGTATTTTCTAAAGAATTTAAAATGCAAAAGCGTAGTTATTACCTGTGGAGAAGATGGTGTTTTTGGAGCAACACTCCGTGATCCAGATGGATTTTTTGAATATACACCCAAAGACCATATCGATGCTGAAAGCGTCATCGGGGCTGGTGATTGCTTTGTATCCTTTTTAGCAATGGGTATTGGGGCGGGTTTGTCTATAAGGGAAAGCTCGACTTTGGCTTACGAGGCTGGAAAGATTTATGTTCAGAAGAAATATAACGAGCCAGTTACTCCTATGGAGATTTATAGCATATTAAAAGACAAACACATTGAAGACATAAGTCTCTTTAAAGCCAGAAATTACACTCTATCTTTTGCCAATGGCGTATTTGACATCCTTCATCGTGGTCATATCGAGCTATTACAGATGGCCAAGGACAAATCCGACAAACTGGTTGTGGCTTTAAACTCTGATGAGAGCGTTGTTAGACTTAAGGGACCTAACCGTCCAATCAATTGTTTGGAAGACAGGATTGCAGCACTGAAAGCATTGGAGTGCGTGGACTATGTAACGGTAATTCATGAAGATACTCCTATAAAATTAATTAAAGAGATTGTGCCGGATTTAATTATTAAAGGTGGCGACTATAAAAAGGAAGACGTAATAGGAAACGATATTTGTAATGTCGAAATATTCCCATTATACAAAGATTTATCCACTACTAAATATTTAGATGCAAGTAAGCGATCTGGTAAACAAGCATGAGAAGAGGATGGGGTTCGTTATCGGAGCGGGCCCATCTTTACATTTCCAAGATTTAGAGCCTCTTAAAGAACACATCACAATAGCAACCAATTCTGCCTTGCAAAAGGTAACTTGGTGTAATTATTTCCTATCTGACGACTGGGCATGCACTGGTTGGGATTATTTCTGGAAATTAAAAGGTCTACCATGTACAAAGCTTTTTTATGATGTCAAATTAAAAAACAGAATAAAAGATTTAAAAGGTATAAATAAAGACGAAATAGTCTGGTATTCTCACCGCCAATGGCACCCCAAGAGGCCAGATTGCCTATTAATGTCAAAAGACCCGGAAACCCCAATTATTGGTTCTCGTACATCGGCGGGAAGTGCAGTTAATTTCGCATATTTAATGGGATGCGATCCCATAGTTTTATTAGGATGCGATTGTTGCCACAGTGAGGAGCGACATAGGTACTACTGGCAGTATTCAGATGAGAAGAAATGTAGACCCATAGCTCGCATTCCACTACAGTTGTCTCCAACCAAAAGAAAAGGAGAAATATGGACGGACAGCCACTCTGATGATTTTTTGAAATATTGGGGTCAATTAGCAAGGCAATCAAAAAAACAGGGAATAAATATTATTAATGCATCTGGTGGAATTATGGATAGTTTTCCGAGAATGAAGTTAGAGGAAGTATTGGAAAAATATGCATGATTAATGATAAAACAGTTTTAGTCGTAGTGACAGCCCGTGCCGGGTCAGTGGGTGTTCCGGGTAAGAATTACAGAGATTTTTGTAATGAGCCCTTGGTTAACTGGTCTATAGAGGCGGCAAAATATAGTGATCACGTTGATAAGATAGCTGTTAGTTCTAATTGTCCCGATGTACACAAGGCTGTAAAGTGTTATTTGGATGAAC
>Ga0209349_1001048_pt1 | contig 13860 bp, 6 predicted proteins | sample ETNvirnome_2_130_FD_184067 | JGI IMG/M metagenome (GOLD analysis project Ga0209349, IMG submission 184067) | Marine viral communities from the Pacific Ocean - ETNP_2_130 (SPAdes) (version 2) | ecosystem: Environmental > Aquatic > Marine > Oceanic | place: Pacific Ocean | collected 2013-06-22
AAACGAGATCGCTAATGAAATTGCCAACGATGCTGATAAAAACAAGTACTTAAGCACTGTGGCAGCCAAGCACGTAGAATCGCTGCAGCGGTCCAACGAACAGTTGGTTAAAATAATTGGACTGAGACAAAAAAATCAAACACAAGGGTTTGCCCTGTCGGACGAAGATAAGGACAACTTGTTTGACATGATTCAAGGAGGCGCAGATGGGCAGTCATAACCTAGAAGATATTTTAGCAGATCCAATGGCCGCCTGGTCTCAAGGCGTAAGAAACGCGCTAGAGGATAAGGCTCACCCGGGTCTCTCGGCTAAAGCAATAGTCATGACGTCTCCCATGGGGCGCCCCCGCCCATCACCCGGGTCTTTGAAGCCGAACTATGAGTACACTTTTTACGCTATGGTTCCCCGTATTCATGGTAAACTTTTGAAAGAGCCTGGTTCTATAACTTATGCCACTGGTATTCCTCAACGCGAAGCAGCAAATAATTATCATCATCAACTTACAAGATTTACTATAGTGGGCGATCTTCCGCGACCTTCTCCTGGCGACCTTATAGACGTCAAACTGCATGCCTATGGTCATGACCGCGGCTTCTCTGACTCAATATTAAATTTGGAGGATGGTGAATATGTAGGAATGGACACACCACAATATGCACCAGAGTGGGTGCCCAATACTCCGGAAACAATGCATCAAGCCGGCACAAAACTCGCTGATTTAGATTGGACACAGGCAGTTAAATCACCAGTTGGGTTAAATCAGGACCCGGGCACCTTTAGTTGGTCTAACGGAAAGGCACAGTATAAAGTAATATGGACGGAAACCGGACAAGAGTTAAAAAATGGTCAAATTGAGGATTCCGGGTTGCTCGTCACAGATACCATTGCGTGGCGCAGAGAAGTCGCGACTCAAGAAGGTCATTCGGTGGCTTTCGGTCAACCATTTGATATTGATCCTAAAGCGATCACAGGAGCTACGTTGATCCGACCAGCTATGGATGACTGGCTAAAACTCAATGCGGCTTTTCGCGCTGTGTTTGATGAACCACTTAAAAGTAGTGGCTATCGTACATATGATGGGCAGGTTCATCAGCGCATGAAGAGGGCTGAGGGAGACGTAAATTGTCCGGGTGTGGCATATCCTTGCAAGGGAGGGACATGCTATAATAAAGGAAATGGCGAAGGAAGTGGTGTCCTAGACATAAATTGTAAGGTCGTTTATTCGGCCGCCACCCCTGGTACTTCTAATCACGGTTGGGGCGCCGCCGCAGATATTCGACGACGCTCGATCCGAGCGTGGAAGAAAACATGGAACTCCGAGACGGGGAAATACGAGCAAATTGGCGCTTACAACAAATCCGGCACGGCCGATCCATTCAGGTGGTTAAACAAATTTTCTCGTGATTATAACTTTATTTTTGGAGCCTCCGACGAGCATTGGCACCTTGATTGGACGAAATTTACTGAGAAGATTACGGATTCCACGAAGCGCGTTGGAAAACCCAAGGAGTGGACCAAGGAAGGCTCAGGATTGTCCGGCGATGTGGCTGGCGGCAAGTACGCCGATGGCACAGAGATTGTTGCTGCAGTCACGCCGGCTAGCTGGACGGGACGCCGGCTATAGGTCCTGCATAAAGGAAGAAGACAATTGGCAAAGCGTACAAAATTATATTCGTGTAACACTATAGAACAATCTGATGTCACAACGATATGTAAGGACAATTTCGGAAAAGTAATCCCCTGCTCAAATTCTTCGACGGGTGAGCATGATGTTGCAGCTTCTACTACACGCCCCAAGGTTAAGAACCCAGCATGTGTAACAGTTGAAGATTTAGTCAAGGAGGGCAGAACCCCAAACATAGTACCTTCCCTTAGTGGTTTGTTTAATACGGCAGTTTTGGACGAATCTGCTGAATTTCAATATCCAGTTAGTTGTCATCCCATAAAACATGGAGATGCCTACATTACCTTGGCTCGCGATATGCCTGCTGGATTAGTGTCGGGATTCGGTGGCAAAGGCGCAAAGAAAGCCGCGACAATTGATTTAGTTGTGGGGAGAATGGCTAGCATTAATGAGGGAACGGGCCCGCCCCCGGGTCAGGTAGTGGGTAACAGTTTTTTTGCAGATGCAGCCAGAATATACATTAGCCAGCTGACCAAAGTTGATAAGAATTTTGGATTGGCAGTTACAGACAAGGACCCTAAGACGGGAGGACCTAAAGGTCATGTCGGTGCTGCGATTGGGCTAAAGGCAGACGCAATAAGAATCATCGGAAGAGAAGGGATAAAGATTGTCACCGGGAAAGCTCAAGGTGTAAAGCTTGGACCTGACGGTGAACTGAATTCGCGCGGGGGTAAAATAAAGAAGCCCGCTCCACCAATTGAATTGATCGCCGGGAATAACATCGAACCGCGCACCCTTCCTGGCGGAAAGTTTCGAAAGGGAAAGACTACAATAAATACATTGCAGCCGCTAGTATTAGGGGAAAATACAAGAGATTGTATGCAAGACTTGGGAAATATCGTAGACGAACTTGCCAGTACAGTATTTAATATGGCGCTAATTCAGCAAACTGTCAACACCGCGCTTGGAATTACTCCAATAGCTGCTCACGCCGCGGCAGTTGGCGCTGCAGCCCCGATAAATTTACAAACAGTTGTAGGCGCACTCCACAGTATCCGAGCCAACAAGCTGACATGGGAATTGAATTATACTAAAGCTGTTGGCTATAAATATATTTGCAGCGAAAATGTCAAAACGACTTAATTATTAACGAGATCTAAATGGCTGAATCAAAATTTTTAAAGTATCAAGACCCATCTGGTGATGGGTTAATCGATGTATGTGATGCATTTATCGAGGTGGCGGAAGTTCCTTGCGAGGAATGCAAGTGTATAAAAAAGAGCACTGCTATCACTCCTAATTGGCGCAATCTAGATGATAAAGATGTGTTTTTGAATGAAAAGAATTGTACGTATCAAGTCTTCATTCAGACAGGTGAAGATAAAATAGCAGACTCAAATGGCGACGATCTTTTGCCGGGCTTCTATGAAGAATATGCCGATCAAGCAGTTGAGGCTTTGTTGACCGCGTTCGATAAAGACACTGGCGCCGCGGCCCAGCGAACAGTTAAGGAAGTTCTTGAATCTACTGATTATGATTTGCCTGCTCGTCCACATTCACGCTTGGTTTTACTTTATTCTATTCCGCATATCACTTTATGTAACATTGAAAATGCCGACGACGAAGATGACGCCGACGAAGAAGACGAAGAAGGAATTGCGAAAGAAGTAACCTATACGATATCAGAACTTAAGACCAAATTAATTCGAGTCAGAAAAGGATTGCATTTGTATGCTGCATATATGAAACCTTGGAGGTTTATTGAAGGTGAAAATTTATATTTCGAAGAAGGACTCAGCGCCGGAGCCACTTTTGATCTAAAGAATTATGGTGATTGGGGAATTCCTGGCGGATCCATGTTGGCAAAAATACTGCCACAGTTAGATAAGTTTTTAAATACAAAGGGCAAAAATATCCGCGGTGTCGCTGGAGGTTGGGGTATTTTTGGAGATACAGTTGAAAAACTTACTTTTGCGTTTGACAAAGAATACAGATTAAAGAAATTAATAGTCTATACAGTCGAATGCGGCGAAAAACCAATTAAATATACTGCTGGAAAAAAACTAGACAGTCTTCTTAACAAACCGTTGAAAGAACAGAAATATGCCAATCACGGCGCCATTAAAAAGACCGATGTAACAGCCATGGCATATTTGGCTCAGCTGTCTGAAATGGAAGCGGATTTAACCGCAAGAGAGCCGATGCCATGGCTAGAATTTGTTAAAAAATATACTTATCCTGCGATATATTCCAGTGTAAATCAGGGATATACCAACACTGATCCAGAAAAATCAGCCGGAAGTTGCATTGCAGAAAAACTGCAGGAAGAAGGAAAACAACTTGCCCAAGACATTCTTGATACGACATTTAGTATTGGGGACGCTCTCGCTTATAAATTCTCAGATAATCTATGCTCGGAAGACCCAGTAGAAGATAAAATAAATGTAGGGCTGATATATGATCCAAATACAGAAGCGTATAAGACAATTGAACAGATGGCGAAAGAGCAAGCGTTTCAGACTCTAGAACAAGATGATGCAGTCTTTGATGAATTTTGTCAGCAAATTATTAATGGCGGTTTTGGTGGTTCGGATAGTCTCGCTGATTTTATAGAGAGCTTTGGTAAAATTAAACTTTGTGGTCTTCATGCAGCGTTACTTGAAGCAATTAATTGTTTGCTTGGTGGACTTTCTCTTGAAGAATCATTGAGTACAATTGCGAAAAGCGCTCTCCGCGCAATGAGCCTTGAAAATTTCGGCAATTTGTTTGTTGGGTTGCCACCAGAAAAACAAGCAGAATTAGATGCACTGGTTAAAAAGAAGTTTGAAAATGGAGAATTCTTCAAAGAGAACAGCACATATCAACAAGCATCAGACGCCATCGCGGGCAAACTAGACTATACCATACCATGGGAAGATCCAGCTGCAGTAGAAGCCCAAAAAGAAGAAGAAATGCAATCCAGTTCCACCGGCGAAACAGAAACAGCGAAATCGGTACCGACTCCTTCTGAGAATTCTAGAAGAACTCTTGCCCAGCAACTTGATGGTTCAGCAGCGAAAAAAGAACTAAGTCCAAATATTGTTTTTGAAGCATATGTTTTGGCATTAATAGAAGTATATTCGGATAATTTATTTGAATTAATGGAAGAGTTAAATAAATTCCCTGGCGCACAATTGGTTGCTGGACTAATAGCCGCAGTAGACTGTCCGAAGCCGCCGATACTTGAGCCTAGTGCAACAGATTGGATTAAAGATGTAGAGCTGCCTTTTTGTAGAAACGCGAATCCAGTTCGATTACCGCCTATAACTAATCCTGCTTGGTGGATGCCCAAATGGCCTGATTTATCTGGCGCTTTTTTAGAAGCAGCCAAAGAAGCAATTCAAGAAGCACTTTTCAATATTTTAATGACATTGATGATGAAGGTGTGTCAAACCTTGGGAGATGCTGCATGTGGTATATTGGCGGCCGGAGGCGCGGCCGCCGCGTCGTTACCCACGGGAGGCAGAACAAGTATAGCCGATGCTGTTAACGCATCTATTTGCGGTGATGACGTTGATTCAGAACAAATCGACAATACAATTGTGGACATGTTTGCGGATTTGGGTCTAGGTGCCGCGGCGCTAGCAGATACAGAACAAGTACTTAACTTTGCTGGAGATATTTCCGCAGCCACTAGCAGAGTAGAATTAAGTAACGCATTTTTGGGGAATGTTTCAGACCAATTTGGAAAAGTTGTCAGCACGCTGGTAAGGTTTGAATATCCAGATTTTGAACCAGCGTTGGGAACAGAAGAAGCAGTCAGAAGTTTTTTTGAGAATATGGGTAACTTAATGCCGGCAGACTTCAGAAGCCAATTGGGTGAGTTTGTCGAATCGCTCCCAGAAGATGATATGCTTCCGGTTAATCCATCCTTGTGCGCAACAGAAGAACAAATAGAAGAATTCTGCGCCTTGCGCGCAGAAATATTGGGTGGTAGAGCAACAGAAGAGCAGATCGCGAAACTCTGTGAACGACCTGTTGACGACTTAGAGGACTTAGTTAATGCTTTACAAAATCCGACTGTTGACTTACCACCTTTATTTTCTGAACCTGGGTGTGATGACGGCTTAATTCCTTATGAGGCCGAAGAGGCTGCAGCAACCGCCACCACCGCTTTGAATGGGATGATAGAACAATTAAAAGTTGATTTTGCAACTGACATGCTTGGGAATGGTCCCGGCGAAGGCAAGTGGGGTCTCATTAATATGATTCTCTCAGACACCATGGGAAGACCCTATACTGCACATACAAGAATGGCCAGTAACAGGCGAGCTTGGGTAGATTTTTATATAGATCCGGATCCTGACGGCGCTAGCGCTAGCGAAGTCCCAGATGGGAAATTTGCAAAGTTGAAACGCCAGCGAGGTGCATATCCTTATAAAGTTGCTGCTTGGTTAGAAGATTATATGTCCGATTCTTTAACTGTTGAGTTTACTTCCAACAACGAGCTACAAGAAGATGTTCAAACCTCACAGAGTTTTGATGATGCCGGCATTACTGCTTTTGGAGGCGGTATAGATTTATTAAAGTTGCCAGATTTGGGATATAATACCAAAGTTGGTGTGAATTTTGAAGGCGAAGAAGTGGTCTTTACAGAAAAGGCACGGAAAGCCACCCCCGATTTAACTTTACAGTTCAAGGATAATTCAAAAGGTTTGTCCGATGAGGATGATATGTTTAGTTACGGATTTGATTTAGAATTTTATTTGTCTGATTTAATATCTGGTCAGGGGCGGACTATTGGAAGAGCAGCATCAGCAGAAAGGTCAAGCATTCTCTCTTCTGATTCTGTTTCTGCTATTTCTGGTCGAAATCGTTTTGATGACAATGTTAGAATTAAGATTAATGAAACATACAACTCTAAAAGCGATCCAAACACGGTGTTAGCCGCTATGGTTCCCATGTTGATGATGAGCTATACTACTATTGTTAATATTTTAAAGCCCGATAATAACGAAACTGTTGAAATTATTGAAAGAAAGTTTGAATTTTTGGCTACTGATAATACTTTGGAGGAAATAGATTTAGACGCCTATCCCAAATTTCTCTCTACTTTTATTGCCAAGCAAAGCTATCTTCCACAAATTGTCTTATTGGATGAAATGATCGGCGCTGGCACCGTAACAAAGGGCGACATTAAAAGTAGCTATGATGAAATAATGTCGTCTATAACACAAAATTTCATAGACTTGGTTGCCAGCAACGAAGATGCTTTTCTATATGGTGCTACATATGACGATTTGTCTTTTGATGATATTGAATATGTAGTAGACGACGGTCAAACAGAATCAAATGGCGGAACAAGTTATTATGAAGCAGAAGTTGATGATGGCGAAGGAGGCACTAGAAAAATCAGAAATGATGATCAAATCATGGGCATAAGCAAGATGCAACATGAAAATGAAGACACAAACAGAGTGATGTATCTTGACCCTGGCGCCTTTGGCGGTTCATACATGAATCCTCCTCTTTACATTAAGCCGTTAGAAAACAAAGGATGGCTTGGGTTTATGGACGTGATATTTCCAGACTTAAGTCCCTGTAAGCCGTATAGGACCGACTTGATTGATTTTGAAGAGATTCAACAAAAGGTGGAGAATTCGTATCCCACTATCCCCGAAGACGAACGTCTGAAATCAGATCCGGATTGTATAGTAGAAACACCCTATGCGAGAATATTGGGAAGAGCAGCCAAGTCGGGATTAGAAAGTATCATCACTGCCGCCATTAAAGTCTATGTGAGTACTTTTTTTGTTAAATCGATGGCAACATTTACTAAGTTTTATCCTAAATTTCCAGATACATTCAGTAATATTTATGCGGCTTACCTTGTGGAAGAGATGGAGGCATCTTTTAAAGATGCGCAAAAAGCAGGATGGGAACTGTTTAACCCATTTAAGGATACTGAATTCTGGTATGCATTCTTGGAGCAGTCCGTGCAGCTATACTCTCGTCGTGTAGATAGCGGAGATATAAGTGATCCGTCCGACTCGGCCATAGAGGCGTTAGTGCAGCTTAATGAGGTACAGGAACGATATCACTATCCGTATAAGAAAGATAGAAAAGATGCCCGAACTAACGATGAAATAGGAAATTTGGAGTACTTGGGCGCCCGCGGGTTAAAAAATTATCGCCAGCAAAAAAACCTTGAAGCTATTCAAGAAACAGAGGAAGAAGCTAAAGTAGTTTTGAAAGAACTTGTCGTTGAGCAGCTAAATATTATGGGAGAGAAGTTCATAGAAAATCTTAAAACCATAGGTATGACGCCAACTGTTTATGATCTGGATTATTATCTTCTTCAGTATTTGTCACAAGGTGGTGAGAGCTTGACACTTGATCAAGAGATTAAAGAAGAATACGCAGATTTTGCCGAATATAGCACCAAGAAGCCGGCTGCTAACGATGGATATTATACAAACGGGGGAGAATTTGCACTTCCGGACGGAACAGAATATATAGGATATTATCATCTTGGGATGGAGAGCGGTGTTACGACTTATATAACTGGCGAATTTGGAGGCAGGAATGTTACCGGCGAGACATTGACTCCCTTTGCAAGTAAAATTACGGTCCCCATTGGGGACATTACAGAATATGGAAGTGTGGACGTTGACACAGACGACACAAGCAAGCCGTTTGTGATTGAAAAATACATTAGCATCAACGGTACTGCGAAGAGCCCATCTAGCGCAGTAGATACGATAACAAGCGTTTTAGATCAAAGTCAAAATATTTCTGATGTTTACCCGGGCTCTTTAGAATTGGTAACAGACAATAACGGTAGAGTCGTTGGTCTTGAAGGAGAATTGGGCGTAAGACACGGATTAAGATTTTCTGTTATAGTTAACGGAACACGATATACAATAACAGAAGTTGAAGTAGACGCTCTAGATCGCCCGTTGCCACAAATAGATCCACTTGAAAGTGATAGTAAATTATTGTTATGCTTGATAAATAAACTTAAAGAAGACGACAAGTTTAAACTAATTGCGCAATATGTTTTCCCATTAAAGAAAATAACAGCCATGACGGCCATTTATAATGGACTGGCATTTTTGCCTTCCATTGGTGAGAAGGTTGCCGCTGATGGCGAGACGTATGGCTCCGATGGTGGCGATATTGTCATAAAGCCCGGAGTTTCAGTAAGTTTTGACGAAGATGGAAGTACCACCATTTCATCATCTGGTGACGAAGGCGCCTGGGCAAGTAAATTAGATCGTGATCCGGGCAGTATTGGTGGTATAGGGGTTCTAGAGTGGGACAATTGGGATCAATCCTTGTTGAGAAATTCTAAAAGCAGAATCAAAAAGATTTTCAAGAGCTATTACAATTCTAGAGATTTTGATCCTAGCAACGCCGGCGATTCGTCAGATAGCGGTGGCACTGTGATAACTAATGAATTTAAGTCAAGATTCAAAGTGAAGCCGGGACAAAACCTTCTTCCATTTTGGAAAAAGAGAATGCTTCGCACAAATCCATTTAATGCAGATGGAGAAATGTGTGAAAAGAAAGATTAGGTGATAATTACAGAGAGGTAGAAAATTATGGCTTCCTATGGAGTTGCCCTCCCGTTACAACTAGATTCAGCAGACGGATTTACGATGATTAAAAGCATCGGTAGTTTGGCTAGACAAAATTTAAAAATGCTTATATTGACCATTCCGGGCGAACGCGTGATGGAGCCCAACTTTGGAGTTGGTCTTCCTATGTATCTTTTTGAGAATTATGGTCAGAATACAATGTCGCAAATAGATAGCAAGATTAGAGAACAAGTGGGAATCTATATGCCGGCAATTGAAATTAATAATATTGATTTTGGCATTATCGATCCAGATAGTAACTATTTGGGCATTGCAATAGAATATTCTATTCCAAACATAGGAATAACAGATTTATTAGAATTAACTACTTAAAAATGAGGATTTTTTAATGGCAAGTGATCAGAATAAGATAGTATCAATAGATTATACTCATCGCGAATTTAGTACAATTCGTGAAGATTTAATGGAATTAGCCGAAAGGCTCTACCCAGACTCATTTCAAGATTGGAGTGAAGCGTCTTTTGGGGCTTTAATGATAGATGCAGTCGCATATGTAGGAGACCAATTATCATTTTATCTAGATTACAATGTTAACGAAACCTTTATGGATACAGCGTATCAATATGACAATATTGTGCGGCATGGTAGAATTCTTGGATATAAAAATGAAGGAGTGGCGTCTACATACGGTACTGTTAGTATGTATGTATTGGTTCCGGCCTCTAGTGCTGCCTTGGGGCCAGATACAAATTATATTCCGCTTGTTAAAAAAGGCACACGATTTACATCCGAAACTGGATTGAATTTTGTATTAACAGAAAATGTTGACTTTTCAGATTCTAGTAATCTCACTGTTGTGGCGGCGGTTGATTCCACAACTGGTTCTCCTACATATTATGCGATCAAGACAATTGGAACTGTAGTTTCTGGATATTTTTCTGAAGAGGCAGTAGCCGTTGGGGCGTATGAAAGGTTTTTAAATATAGCACTTTCGGCAAATAATATAGCAGAGATAATAACCGTCTTTGATTCACAAGGAAATGAATATTTTGAAGTAGATTATCTTGCTCAAGATATGGTACTGAAGGAGATTGGCAATACCAATTATAAAGATGACAATGTTCCCTCCCTTTTAAAGCCCTATCTGGTGTCTAGAAAATTTGTTGTTGAAAGGGACTCTACCGGCACTTATTTACAATTTGGTAGCGGGAAGGAAGGAGAATCAGATGTTGTGGCCGATCCACAATCAGTGGCAATAGATACTTATGGAAAAGCTTATGTGACAGATATAACGTTCGATCCTACTAGATTATCAAAAAGTGAAAGCTTGGGCGTCGTACCATCGAACACAACTTTAACAGTTACTTATAGATTGACAAATGGTGGAAGCTCGAATGTATCCACCGGTGCCCTGAACTCGGTTTCAGAGGCATTGATGAATTTTAGCGATCCAGTCAGCTTGGTTGAATCGACAATGCAAGACGTTGTTAATTCTTTGGAGGTGACCAATGAAGAGCCAGTTATCGGGGAAGTCACTATACCAAACTCAGACGAACTTAAAAGAATGATCTTTGATACGTTTCCTACGCAAAATAGAGCAGTAACACAGGCAGATTATGAAAGTATCACATATAGAATGCCTAAAAAGTTTGGCTCCTTGAAGCGGTGTTCCATGCAAAAAGATCCAAATTCGCAAAAAAGAAATTTGAATCTATATGTTGTTTCAGAAGACAACTCGGGCAAACTAACAGCAACAAACAGCACCATTAAGGACAATTTAAAAACTTGGCTAAACCAGTATAGAATGCTTAATGATACAGTAGATATCTTAGATGCTTATATATTGAATTTTGGTATAGATTTCATTATAAAAGCGGCGACTAATGCGGACAAATACACTTTGTTAGATGATGCTGTTGCCGCATTGGCTACTTTATATGAAAATTCCCTTTATATTGGAGAGCCATTTTATATCAGTGATATATATACGGAGTTGAAAAATATATCGGGCATTTTAGATGTCACAAAAGTAACAGTAACATCTAAAACCGGCGGAAACTATTCGAACGCAAATATAGTCATTAATGATAATTTGTCTCCTGACGGGAGTTATGTAATAGTACCAGCCAACGCGTTGGTGGAAATTAAATATCCGACCACGGATATTAGAGGAAAAGTTATTTAATGGCCCTTAAAAGATACACAGCATCTGCTGACAACACTATAGTTAATGCCTACGAGCCAAACTTGAGGACTCGTGGTACCGGAGCAAATATGGGCGAAGCAGACATATTAGAAACGTTTTCGATTTATGGTAGAGTAACAACAAGTTCGCAAGAGCTTTCCAGAATACTTATCAAGTTTCCCGTCACAGATATTTCCACAGATAGAACCAATGGGGTTGTTCCAGCCAGCGGAAGCGTTAGTTTCTACTTGCGAATGCACAACGCAGAACATTCCAAGACAGTTCCTGTAGATTATACGATATCTGTATACACTGTTTCCCAATCATGGCAAGAGGGAGTTGGCTTAGACCTAGAGGGTTATCAAGATTTAACATTTGGCAATGAAGGTTCTAACTGGATGAGTGGCTCAAACACTGCTTATTGGAAGGATGTCAACAATACTGTGTTGGCAGGAGGCTCTTACATCACGGGCGCAGAGCCTAATGGTGTTGGGGATAATGCCGACACTGATCAAGCAATCTTTATTTTTAATCAGACTCTTTCAACAGGGATAGAAGATCTTGAACTTGATGTAACTCCCGTCGTGGAACAATGGATAGCTGGTACATATTCAAACTATGGATTCGGAGTACATTTATCTGCTAGTTATGAAGCAGATATTTCTGGAACAGCAGACACTGTTACAAGTCGTAAGCCCGGGCAATTGGCGCTTGACGATGATGATACGACTCAGAGCGTCATCTATAACCCTAGTGGCTCAAGCAAGTCATATTTTACCAAGAGATTTTTCAGTAGAGGGACAGAGTATTTCTTCAAGCGCCCGGTGATTGAAGCGCGGTGGAACGACGCAATAAAAGATGATCGTGGAAATTTCTTTTACAGTAGTTCATTGGCAACCAATGAATATAATTTAAACACCATTTACTTTTATAATTATGTCCGCGGACAGCTTTCTGATATCCCTGCTTTGGGCGCAGATAAGCGCATATATGTAAGTCTTTATTCTGGTTCTGTTGGGGGATTTTATAGCGATCAAGGCGGCGGAGATGGCGATGATGTGCCACCATCAAACTATCCCGTATCTGGAACAACATCAGATAATACCGGAAGTATTCAAATTTTGTCTCTTGATGGTGCAGGGCATGTTAATGGTCCGAATTCTGCAGTGGTGGGCAATCTGTTGTCTGTAACAGGCGGCATTGTTTCAACAGGAATCTACAGCGCTTCTTTTGCCTTTACCGGTTCAGAAAAATTAAATACAATATATGATGTATGGTTCACTGGCAGTGATACGGTCACTAGCGCCAACGACGCTATAACTCAATATTTTACTGGCGCCATCAAGCCCACAACACTTAGGGCCGAGAATAGAGCGCGCCGCCCAACTCATCACCTGAACATCACAAACCTACGTGGCAAATATCGTGCGAATGAAACTGCGAGATTTAATTTATATGTTAGGAATAGATTCTGGGATCCAACAGTTTACACAGTGGCTAATTCTACAGCTCCCTCAACTAACATTGTTAGCGCGTCTTACAGTGTTTATAGAATAATAGACGCCTATACTGCTATTCCTTATGGAACTGGTAGTGACAAACACACCGTGCTTTCTTATGATGTTTCTGGAAATTATTTTGACTTTGACATGAGTTTGTTAGAGCCGGGTTATGCATACGGTCTTAAATTCTCCTTTTATGATAATGCCCTTAGTTCTTGGGTTCAGCAGCCCGATACATTCAAATTCAGAGTAGAAAATTATGAGTATTAAAGATCTTTTTGAATCTGCTGTCACATCGCGTAATTATCTTTCCACCGCGGACACGAAAATTCTTTATAAAGATGTTGAATCGTCAGGAAACGTTGGCGCGATTTATGAAAAACAACAGAGATTCGTTCCGCAAGTAGATTATAGCGAGCCTGCTGATTTTGCCAAGTTTGGTTCCGCGCAAATATATTATAATTCTGCAATAAACAGAATTCTTGATTATTATCCATATGATGGATCTGAATGGGAAATCACAGAATTTCACAATAAGTCGTTAGATATTGAAGAATACGTATTCGACAATCTGTATCCTCGCACAACTGGGTATGCGCTTTTTAGCGCTAATGGGTGGGGCGCCCGGGACAGTTGGGTCAATGCCGCCGGTTATGGCATGCCATCGAGCCAAGAATATATTGCCTTTACCGGTGGCCCTCATACCATCGGTATCGCCGGTGATCGCGCGGCTTCTCAAGGCGTTACTGTTTCAGGCAGCAAAACAGCAGATCTGTTTCCAACCGATGATACTTCGAAAAGAGCATATTCTAATATTTATGATACAGATATTTACACAAGCGCTGGCCTTGAATCGGATTATGGAACTGGCTCTCGGGGATCTAACTTAGAATGCAACTTTGATAAGGGCATCACAATTGAGTTTTGGCTCAAGAAAGATGCTTTTGGTGACGTGGATATTGCTCTCG
>Ga0209349_1001049_pt1 | contig 13858 bp, 7 predicted proteins | sample ETNvirnome_2_130_FD_184067 | JGI IMG/M metagenome (GOLD analysis project Ga0209349, IMG submission 184067) | Marine viral communities from the Pacific Ocean - ETNP_2_130 (SPAdes) (version 2) | ecosystem: Environmental > Aquatic > Marine > Oceanic | place: Pacific Ocean | collected 2013-06-22
AGCCGAATCGCTTCAGGAGCACATGGGGATTACTGCCGAGCAGGCAGAAGCCACAGTAATCATTGCCGAGTCGCTGGGGCACGATCTGCCCAGGATAGTGCTTGGCACGCGGGACTCTGCAACCGACACAGGGCTGAAGCAGTTGTCAGAAGTCGCTGAGTGGTTGAAACAACGGTATGACACTCCAGCTAACAAGAACGAGTTTTTTGGCACGCGACTGCCAGCGGCGTTACGAGCACTCAATATCCCCGTAAAGGGGTTCACTGCGGGCGGAAAGATTAGCAAGGCCGGGGTGGAGGCGGCTGCGAAAAAGCACGCTGCTGACCTTCAGGAATTCCGCACAGATAATCCGCATATCGAACAGTATTACCACGACGACGCCAGCGCTGAAGTGGAACACTTGGCTGAAATCTTCCCAGAGATGAAATCGACCGAAGCGTTTTTGTTCTACAAGTTAATGAACGGCATGGCGTCGGGCGGTACGGAAATGTCGCAGAACATCCAAGAGACAATGGATGCGTGGCAAATACTGCGATCAAAAGGACACGTCAACGGTGCTACACTCAAGGGCGATCCGAAGCAGTGGAGCAACAAGAAGCTGAATTACGACACCGTCAGTCAAATGCTGAAAGGCACGCGAAAGAACATCAAGGCAAGGCGTGATCCTGGGACACTGAAGCCAATGTCGATGGCGGAAGTTATGGACTGGATGTTGACAGAGGTAACTCAAGCGGAGTTGCGAAAAAGAACGCGGCAGCAGTTTGGGCGAGGAGAGATTAACGGCAAGGACATCAGGGAGATCATGGACGTTGTCGAGGCAGCGACAGGGCAGCGAGCAGTGGCACCAAGAGTGTTTATGATGGGTCCGAAGATCGGGGCCTATGCGATGAACCTAATGGGAGATCCACGGTTCCATACGATGGACGTATGGGAAACACGGGCAGCAAGGGGGTACTTCAGCGAGCTTTTAGACGAGGGGCTCGACACGATGTTTGGCGGTGCCGAGGCGATCGACAAGCAATTGGCGCAGGCATGGGCGAAACGCACTTCTGAATTGCTGGGGATGGATATAAATGCAACTCAAGCAGCTAGGTGGTATCATTACAAGAGGTTCACCAAAGCCGCAGGCTATAAGTCGAAAGGACTGGACGTTGGAACGATCTCTGAAGAAACAAAACGGCGGGTCGATGACTTCAAAGCTGGAAAACGACGCAAAGGTATTACTCAACGCGGGGTCAATGCCGTCGTTAAAGCAGTTGGAAGCAGCGCAACGCCTGGCAGCAAAGCAGCTCTTGGAAGAGTCATTGAAGCCATCGGCGGAGAAACGCTAGGACGCCATCTTGCGCAGGACCAGGATAGGCTAAATCAGGCGGCCCCGAATCGCTGGCACCTAAAGTCTCGTCAACTCGTCGAGCAGAAGATGGGTCCGAAGGGAACGCCCGGCCAAGTGCTGGCCATGCTCAAGAAGAACGGCGTCAAAGCCGAGGAACTGGAGTGGATGGGCCTTAGCGAACTTCTCGGTGGCACAAGCCTGAAGTCCGTCACGAAGGAGCAGGTGCTGGCGGCGATCGACGTCGGGGTTGAAGTCAAAGAAGTCGTTAGATCGGATGCTGATACGTCCTCGCCTGACACGTCCACCATGTCGCGGGCAGAATTGGCTCGCGAGTACGAGCGGATTGTTGGGTATGACCCGATTGAAGACGATCCCAGCATAACTATGGAGGATATGCGTGCCTCACTTGAAGAACGCATTCAGGAGGGGCAAGTCTATGGCGAAGGTGCAGGCACCAAGTACGGCAAGTCCGACTACGTCCTTCCCGGCGGCACGGATCACGTCGAGATCGCAATGTACGTCCCGAATATCGAGCAGTACAGCGGTGAAGACGCGGCACACTTTGGCGACCTGACTGACCAGCGGGGGGTGGTTTGGATACGCGGAAATACCCGTACCGATACAGATGGCAAGAAGATGTTCTTCGTCGAAGAAGGGCAGTCTAAGCGGCACCAGGAGGGACGGAAGAGGGGGTATGCTGACGACACGACCCTTCAAGGGAAACTGGCAGAAGCGGATGACATAGAGTCAAGACACAACGATTTGATAAAGGAGATCCAGAAAAGGCAAGGCGACGACTCGTTCGATTCCTACAGCGCCATAAATGAGTCCAATCGCCTTCACGCGGAAGCGGCAAGGATTCGTGCAGAAGCACGACGTGAGCATTCCGGTGGCGTTCCCAACGCTCCATTCAAGAAGACATGGCCGATGCTGGCAATGAAGCGTGCCATTCAGTGGGCAGCGGAGAACGGTTTCGACCGAGTTGGTTGGACAACAGGTGAACAGCAGGCGGATCGGTATGACCTTAGTAAGCAGGTCAACAGTATCGACTGGGTGTCACGAGGGGACCGAAAACTCGTCAATGTAGATGTGCGTGACACCGGCAACATTGAATTGACTATTGAAGACGGAAAGGTGTTTCGCGTTTCCACTGATGATGCGGCGCAATTTGAAGGAAAGCCACTTGAAGATGTTGTTGGCAAAGAAGTAGCCGAGAAGATCCTTAGTGAAAACAAGGGCGAGTTACGTGGGCCTCAACTTAAAGTCGGCGGCGAGGGCATGAAGTCGTTCTACGACAAGATGCTCCCCAACGAAGTCAATAAGTTCGTCAAGAAGTTCGGGGCCAAGGTCGGTCAAGCCACCATTGAGACTGTTCCGGGCATGGGAGTCTACAAAGGCCAAGACTTCACCATCGAGAAAGACGAGGCCACGGGCACATACGCTGTCTACGACGCAGGACTCGACAAGCCAGTCATAGAGAATCTCGACTCCCGTGCGGACGCTGTGAGTGCGATGTCGGGGCTGTATGTCATTGTGGACGGTGCAGGCGAGAATGTCGGCGAGGGGCCTTGGTTCGACCAACAGGAGGCTCAGGACTACCTTGAGGCCGAAGTAGGTGCTCAGGGGGCTCGGGTAGTCACCCTCGGTGAAGAAGCCGGTGCTCGGCAAGACGTTCACGCATTCGACATCACGCCCAAGATGCGTGACTCGGCAGTCGATCAGGGCCAGCCACTATTCCAGGACCAGGAAGGCGCAAGCGGCGTCAAGGCGTTCGTCGATTTCGCCCAGTACAAGGAGAGTGGCCGCATTCTCATAGCAGCGGTTCGGAATCCAGATGTTTCCAGCGCCCTGCACGAACTGGCGCACGTTACCCGTCGAGAGCGGTTAATGGAGCCCAACGGGGACATCACCCAGGAAGACATCGACTTGCTGGATGAATGGGTTTCAGAAGAAACCGGCATCCCCGTCAAGGATGGCAAGTGGACGACGCAGCACGAGGAGTTATTCGCTCGTGGTACGGAGAGGTACTACTACGATGGCGTGGCACCGACCAAAGCCTTGGAACCGATCTTCGCAAAACTAGCGAAGTGGATGAATGAAATCTACCAGACGCTCAAGGATTCTCCGATCGACGTGGAGATCGGCCCAGTCCGGCACATCTTCGACAAGCTGCACACTCGTGAAGAAGCGGGCCGCCCAGATGGTAGTCGACCCGGCAGCGATCGTCCGTATCAAGCAGCAGAACGATCGATTGAACCTGACCCCGTGGACGTGATGTATCATGTCCGCCCAGCCAGCTTGGGAGTGCCGGACTTTGACTCTTGGAGTAGCACTGACGATTTGGAACCTACTGTATCGTTCTCCGTCCACAAAGAGGCTTCAGATAATATAATCGAAGCTATTGAGCGAATGAACGGATTCAAGTCCCTCGACGATGTTGACGAGTGGTTCTTGAGCCACGGCGCTGACAGTAAACAAGTAGCTGCGATACGCAGTGCGTTCAATAGAGACTTAAAGCTAGACAGTCCTCGGAGGTCAATTCGGGAGGCAAAAGAGAAAGGCAATCTGCCTGCGGCTCTCTACATGGCTCAACAGGCTGAACTTCTTCCACTCTCCGGAGTTCCTGACGGGCAGTACCTGTATTACGACTTGGCCAGAAAGTTCATTGGGGACAAAGCTGTTCAGTTCCCCTTTCAAGCTATCCACAAGGAAGACATTGAACAACTTAAAGACTTAAAGACAAGGCAACGTAGCGATTCCATTGAAGCGGAGATGAAACTTGATCCACGCAAGGCTAAGAGATTCAAACCGTACAAAGGCGTTGAGGAAATAATAGCCCCAGCGGAAGCCGAAGGTGGGGGCACCGCTCGCATGGGCGATTCTATTCCTACTCGCCAAGCCCGGTCTAAAAGACGCAGGACCGAGAACGAACAGGCGGGCATCGCTGCAGCCGACATTATGCAGACGGTTGAGCGGCTGTTTGACGTGGCGATTCGTCAGGGCGGATTCAGCGATCAAGCAGCGGGGATCTACAAGTGGATCACCAAGCGGAAGGGTCCACCGAGTCCCGAAGTCGTTCGCACCGCTGAAGACCACTATGCCAACTTGGCCGTCGTTGCCCATGAAGTAGCTCACCACGTTGATGAGACGACCAAGGTAGTTCGCAACATGCCGGAGGACGTGAAAAACGAAGTAAAGCGACTGGACTACGAACCGGAGAAAGGACGTGCGTTTGAGGGATGGGCGGAATTCCTACGCCGCTACATCACCGAGCGGCCAATCGATGTTGCTGGAACTCAAATACCGAACCCTGGCATCGATGCGCCGCAGACGCTGGCGTGGTTTGAGAATACGTTCCTGCCAGCTCATGCAGACGTGGCCGCACAGATTGAGCAGTTCCGAAAGTACGCTCAGCAATTTGCCCAGCAGTCGGTCTTCCAGCGAGTCGGAACATTGATCTCTGATCGCCAGCCACACGACTTGAGTTTCAAGGAGCGATGGTTGCACAAGTCTAAGCGACTGGTCAATCGACTAAAGAACCACTTCGTCGACAAATTCCACACATTGGAATGGATTCAGGAAGAGGGCAAACGTCGTGGCCGCAAGGGGATTGGCATTTACGACATGACGATGGCTTACTTCCTATCGTCTACATCGCACGCGAATATTTCCTTCGAGGAGGGAGTGGGATCACTTCAGGAATGGCGTCCCATCGGCACCACGCCGCTGTGGAGTATTCGCAATCACCTGGAATCTGACGGTGAATACAAGGATGCGGTGCTTTACTCACTGGCGCGTCACACGCTGTTCATGGATGAGAAGAGACCGGGCTACAATACGGGCATGGATGTCGGTGATGCGGAGCAGTTGATCGCTGAAGTCGAGGAAAGCGGCAAGCAGGAACGCTACGAGTCATTCGCCAAAGACCTCGCCACATTCAACAACGACCTGATTAACATGCTGGTCGACGCTGGAGCGCTGCCTAGAGCCGATGCCGACGTGATGATTGACTACTACGGCGGCGAGAATTATTTCCCGCTTCATCGTGTCCAGGACGCCGAACGTAGCATGTTTGCAGGTTCAGGCGCAGGATTCGTCAACCTCGGTAAAGCAGTACCAGGACGAAGCCGGAAAGGATCTGGCCGGCAGATTGTAGACCCGATTGACGCCACGGTTGCAAGAGCAATCCGGTTCTACGGTCGGGCGATTCAGGCTCGCCAAGCCCATACGTTGGCAGAAACACTTGATCCTCTAATGGGTGGCGTCGGCGGAATGGGTGGCCTTATGGACAGGGTCGATCCTCGCCGCAAGGTAACGCAAGGCAATATCGAGGAAATCCTCAAAACGCTGGTGGATGAAGAAGTCATTGAGGCTGATGACGCGAAAGCCATGAAGATCGCGTCGAAGATATTGAACCCGGAACTAGGAATGCCGGGCCCACGGTCGCTGGAGTGGTTTGCAGAGAGACATGGCATCGAAGTGGAAGAAGGGGAGATGGATTGGGATTCCATGCTCGACGCTGCCGCGCAGGAACCGGATGCGTTAGCGGTGATTTCGTTGTGGCGACCAGATTACACGCCCAGTGCTCAAAAACGAACCGTCGTCATCTACGACAAGCAGGGCAACCCCCTGATGTACGAGATGGACAAAGACCTATATGCGACGGCGACTGGCATGGAAAACATTCAGTTTGGCGGCTTCATGTCGGTGCTTCGTGAGGGCGCTAGGTGGTTCAAAACAGGGGCAGTCGGGGCGAGCACTGGCTTTGGAACCGCAAACCTGTTTCGTGACTACTGGGAATTCCAGGGGAAAGCACGGCACACCAAAGGGCTGGATTCATTAGGCAAGCCTCCGCAGATGCTCGGTCGATACATCGCCGAGAAAGCTCGCAAAGCGACTGGGCATAAGGCCGACGATCCGCTGATTCGCTTGTACGAAGAATCTGGCGGAAAGGTGTATTCGGTTATCGGGCACGACGTTCACAGTCGTCGAATGTACCGCCGTCGCCGAACCGGCAAGTCCACGATGAGTAAGTTTGGGATCGACGTAAAGAAACCTTTCGATACAGCGGAGCGAGGGCTTCAGTCTCTCCAAGAACTAATTGCAATGAGCGACGCGCCGCCGAGGTTGGCCGATGCGGAAGCGGCTCTCAAGGAGGAGGGGTATGAAATTCGCGGTGATAAATGGTTTGACATCGAAGCTAACGAGGAGGTTGATCGACTGCCGGAACACGCCCGAATTAAAGCCTCTATAGCGATGGCTGAAGCGACGATTAACTTCAAGCGTATCGGCGCGAAAGGGCAATACATCGAAGCGTTCATGCCATTCTTCAACGCGACGGTACAGGCTTCCTATCGCCAGTATAACCAACTGAAGGGGCTGAAAAGTCTTGGCAAAAAAGACACCGAGGGAATGCGAGCCAAGAGGTACATGGTGTACCTGAGTGCCCTTGCATCGGTCGGACTTCTACACTGGCTACTAAGGCACGACGACGACGACTGGCGAGAACAGGACGCACATTTGCGCGATGGATACTGGACGTGGGGTGCCAATGGCAAAACTTATGTGCGGATACCCAAGCCAAGAGATACCGCAGTTGTCAGTAATGTCGTCGAAAACATGCTCGATGGTTGGTATCACGACGATGCCAGAGACATGAGCGACTTGATGTTGCGAGACTTCGGCGGCAGACTCCCGACTGGTGGAGGTGTTGCAAGAGGCGCGATCGAAACCTTCATCGCTGATAAAGACTATTTTCGCCAACGGGATCTAACGCCGGAATACTTGAAGCGACTACCGAAAGAGCAGCAAACTACACCGTACACAACCAGAGCATCGGATGCCATTGGTTCAGTCACAGGACGTTATTTTGGTACAAGCCCGATACAGGTCGAGCATCTACTTAACAGTTCATCAGGCGGTTTTTACCGTCGAATAGCGGATTTGTACGATGCGTCAATGGATGGTCGGTTGGGGCCGGAACACCTCCCGTTCCTCCGTGGACTATTAATAGACCGCCACCAAGCGCGGAGCATCAACACTTTCTACAACGAGATGGAAGCCACAGACACAGCCGCCTATCGCGAGAAAGCCGCGACTGGCGAACTGTCAGATGAGACGATTGGCAAGCAGGCTGTCATGCAAGGACATGCGGAAATGATGACGGAATTCCGCAACATGGAAGTCAAGAAAGGCAAACGACGGAGCTACGAGCACCAGGGCTATATCACGGGATTGGCAAGACACAGCCTGGGTTATGAGGAACTGAAAAACAATCCCAATCCACTCACGGACGAGAAAGCCCCCGAAGCTATCAAAAATGTCGTTCACGACTATTCGATGCGAGCAGTCTATGCAGCGGCAGGCGGCAAAGGCGAAGGCACCGAAGACGATACCAAAGAGACAGACGATGCCGAAGAGAAAGCCCGCCGCAAGCAGGTTCGTGGTGAAGCAAAGTTGCAGTCATTGGCAATCACATTCGACCAGGCAGAGATACTTCTCAGAGACTACTACATTGATCGATACAACAAGATCACTCCCAGCCACGGCACACGCAGGGCGGCACTCTGGCTACTGTACGATGCCTGGAGCGATGAGAGTGGACAACAAGCCGCCCCGTGATATATTGAAAGACTGCGCTCCTCATGGCTTGAGCGCGTACAAGGGCCGCTAGCGACCGGGAATTGCTAGCGGCCCGTTTTCATTTGGATTGGTGCTGGTGAATTAGCCGGCAGACCGCGAACCACAGCACGATTCCGAGTAGTATTCCAAGTTCTGTCATGCCCAAACCCATTTCTGACCTGAGCAGGCGTTTAGTTTCTTCGTCAGCCTGATGGCCGTGTCCTCATCTGGCACGTCAAAATAATCAGTTCCGCCCGTGGCTGGAGTGTGTTCCTGGTTGTAGACGCGAAAACTAACGCTGGAGGTCAGGTTCAGTGCCGTATCATCTTCAAACTCATCTTTCCAAGCCGAAACGATTGGATGTGGTTCGTTCGCATCATTCGCAACGTCGACATAGACCGTCCACGGGCCAATCGTCAGGTATACAGCCGCATCATTTGTGTCTATTTGTTGTGCCATGATTGTCTTATCCCTTGTCGTGGTTGTGGTGGTTAGGTTACTTTGCGTCGCGCCAGATGCCTGACGCCCTCGTTCAGCGGCAAATCCTGAAAGTCGCCAACAACCAACGGCCGGCCGATCCGCTGTTCCAGGCAGCGAAGGTGACAATACCCCACCTTAGAGCTAAACCGCGCCTCGTCTCGCCAGACGGCCCCTGTGACGAGATAATTATCCTCTGACGGTTGACCGCAAACTAGGCAGTTAGGGGCCGTGCTGGCCCGCTCGACGATCCTCTGGCCAATCTGGTGTGGCTCCTGGACCGATCGAGCAATGCCCGTGAGGTATACGCAGCCATCAACGATCCTCGCGACCTCCCAGCAGTCCGATCCAGATGTCATTCGCACCCAGTAAAAGCCGTCTTTCATGGTCGTGCCCCTAGTCAGGCGGTGACTCCCCACCGTTCCGTGCATTCGTAAACGATCCCGCCGTCTGCCCAGTCTTCGGCCTTGGTTCTCGCTTCGTCTTCGGTGTCTGCGAAGAACGATCGTCGGACCTCGACGTTGTTGTCCAGAACGATTCTAAATGTGAATTTCATGGCTTCATTCTCCCGTGTGGTGATGATAGGTAAGCGCGGTCATGCCTAGCACTTAGGTAAGTTCAACGACTTCTACGTCCGCCCAGCGGATCGCGCGGGCCGCTTCGGTCGCTGCCGCTTCGCTGTCGTACAGTCTCGGTCGGGGGGCGACAACGCCTCCACCTCGGATTAGTCGCTTTGTGTGAATGTCTCGAATCGAGAATTTTCCGACATAGGCTGGATGTCCGCTGTTTTGTTTCGGTGCCTTCCCGTCTCCGTACTTGCACAGGTCGCAGGTTTCCCAATTACGGTGCTTTTCTCTTCCGCAGTCGCATGTGTTCCAATTACTCATCGGTGGTTTCCTTTGCGGTTGGCTGCGTGGTGACAGGTAAGCAAAAGGCCCCGCCCGACAGCGACGCCGGGGTGATTCGCTCCGGGGCTCCGGGGCTTCGTGGTTACAGTGCGTAAAGGCGCGTAAACGTGAACGACCCAACCGTAGCGGTTGCGTGGACTGCCTTCCGCTCTAGCGTTTCGTCGCATTCGTCTGTCCTGCAACTATGCGTCTTTGCGACAAGCGTGACGTTGTCGCACACCAGTTCGCGCATATATTTCAAAATATCCCACGCAGCCGAACTAAGTGGTTCCTCTTCGACGCCACACTCCACCTGGCAATCGGTCTCGTCGGGGTCGTCGCAGGTGCAAAACTCATCCCGAGTGATTCGGTCATATCGCCCGAGATGGTTGAGCGGCGCGAAGGCGTTATCACGCATCGCGTCAATCACCTCGCTGTCGGGAAGCAGGCCGGCCGCGTAACGCTCCTGCTGGTTGGCGTCTCCTTGGCAGCTCACCCACTCCTCAATTTGGGCCGATTTGGCGTCCTCTTCGGCTTGATCCTTCTCGGCTTGCTCGCGGAGTTCTCGGTCACGTTCGGCTTTATTCACCTTGGCTTCCGCGATAGCAACCGACAATCGATCCGCGTTGATGCTGTCGAGGTCAGCGCAAAACGCTTTAGCTTCCTCGCTGTCGGTCACGTCGCTATCGAAGGGATAGGGCCAGTGAGGTGTGAGCGTTTCGTACGAGACGGAACAGTGGGTGGGATACTTATTGCTTTCGCCGTCTGGACTGCCGAAGTGTTTGCGCGTATGCGTCAGCCGTTCGTCGATTGTTCGCTGCGTTTTGAGGCGGATTTGTTCCGCTGTCTTCGCTTTGTCGGCTTTCCTCGCGTCGTCCGCTTCCGCGTATGCGTCGAGCACCGTCTTGACGCTTTCCGCTGTGGCTTCTGTCAGCTTATCCGTTTGCTCGTACAACCAGAAATCGGCGGCTTCGATATTTTTTTCGTGGTCAGGTACCCGCATCGGCTTCTTCGCGTTACGAGCTAGCGTCTCACGCTGTCTCTCCGTCAGTTCGCCTGCTGGTACCTCTGCCACCGTCCAACCGTGACGGTCCAGGCCAGCCATCAGTGCAGCAGATTTCGAGATTCGTAGGGCAACTTTCATCGTTCTTTCTCCCGTGGCCTAGCCACAATTCGTCAATCCAAGATCGACTACGTTTTCTCGCGCCCGAGTTACCTGAACACCCGCCAGGCAAAATGCCCCGCCCGTGATCGGACCACGGTTCCGCCGGCTTGGCCGCGCGGGGCTGCACACTCAGTCGGCTAATTCCATCGTGCCGTCCAATCGCACCCGGATGTGCGCCTCTGGCGGCAAGTCCCCAATGGGTTCGACTGTCGGGTTGCGATTCTCCCTCGCGTCCAGCCTGTCGCGCAACTCCGCGAGCTTCCCATCTGCCAGAGCGGCTTCGACCTCCCAATCGAACTTAGGCAATTCGTTGTGTTCCTCCCCGTCAGCGTCGAAGTTGATGTACTCGGCACCCTTGGACTTAGCGAACTCGAACACGGCCACCAAGTCTTTCGGGTATAGGTCGTCGTACTCACCCTCGGCACCATCGTGAACGTAAATGAACCAGCCGTAGCCATGAGATCCGGCATGAACACAACCGCCTGGTTCGTCCAGGTTCTTCGCGGACTCAGCTTGAAGCCACTCCGAAGTGGCCTTCGAGATATGCCCTGTCGAAACGCTGAGCATTTGGTACATCGTTTGTGACATCGTATTTCCTCCGGGAAAGGGGACAGGTAGAACCAAGGGCACGCAGCGCAGGGGCGCTGCGCGATCCAGGGGCTACCCTACTCCTCGCCTTCCTGCCAGTTGTAAATGCCGATCTGTACGCACTCAGGAGGGTCGATATTGACCATCAGCCACGAGACAACATCGTCCGTGTTCTTCTGCTTCCATAGTTCGTCGGGGATGTCTACGAAATCCGTGTCCCAAGTGCGATCATCGAAACACATTATGATTTCAATCGACCGCATTTCGGAGACCTTCCAAATCACCGCACCGTCAGAAATCAACTCAAACCCCACGCCTGGCGTGCCGTCTTCATCCAGCGTCTCTACAACGCTCCAAGTCTCGCCGCTGACGGTAGCCATTACCCACCATTGCCCGTGCTCGAAGTGGTGTCGGTAGTCGTCCTGATCTGCGCCGGGTTCGTTGTCGAGAAGGATGGTTGAAAAGTCTTCTTCGCTTTCCTCGCTAAAGTCAATACGGTCTATGTGGTGCGCAACGTCGTAGCAAGTGTCTTCTAGGATGTCGACATCTGGCCCGCACTTCACGAGAACGTGTAATTCTTCACCGTCGCGCGTCACCTCAACTGTGACCTCGGCGCTATCATGCGTGGCCGCGAAGTCGATCACGGCTAACTTGTCGGGCTGTTCAATGTGCAGGTAGGCATGGGGGCGGTTTTCGCCTGTTTTCTGTCGTGTCGTGGTCATGGCTTGAGTCTCCGGTTCGGGGTTAGGAAATTGGGTGCGTCAAGTTAGTCTTCGAGCCAAAATGCGATACCGTGAATGTCGTCAGCATCACCGCACGCTTCGGAATAATCTCCGTAGGGACCAAACACCTTGCCTTTGCTCAAAGATAACTATTTCGTCCCTACAGGGTTTAAGCATTTCACACACGACCTTCAGCGCGTCGTCTTGCTCTCTGGCAGATTGCAGCATTTCGTCGTCGTCACAATACCGCGGGTCCAAGGCGTTTTCTCGCGCCAAGTCGAGCACCATCGCCAACGCTGCTGTCAACTTCGGGCTGGCGGTCGGTGGATTCGTCCATATCACATCGACGGTGAATTCTTCCAGATCGCCAATGGCCACGTTACTATGAAACCAATCAAGGATCGGTTCATCAGCACAATGAAGGCTGTGGTCTTTCGTTGCTTCAGGGATTTCATAGTCCTTGGTTGAACCCTTCCCGCCACTTCCGGCTGGCAGGTCCGTCTGATCGTCACTGTCGCTCAAATCATCGACGTTTTGCGTTACTCGAATAAACGGGGTCATGGCTTCAATCCTCCAGGAAAGGTCAGGGAAGCCGGAAAGTACCGGCAGGGCTTGAGACTCAATTAGACTCACAACACCAAAACCATCCGTATGTCTGAGCGATGATCGCTTGCACAAGCGTTTCTGCGATCTGCAATGCGCTGTCAAGCGGTTTGATTTCGCTGAAGTTCAAGCTGTGAGTGTGTTTGCCGTTCGCGTCGTAGCAGTCCGCGCCCCACCCGCATTCATTGCCGATAATCAGGCGGTAACGATCCAATGGCACACCAACCTCTGCGATGGCGATACACATGATTCCGCCCCCAGTGTGATAAATCCCAGCGTGATAGCCAATTTTCTGAATTTCGGCTGTCACATCTTCAAGCGTGGGGGCGAGTGGCTGGACTTCGTAGTCTGGAATCGTTTCGGCGCGACTATGAGCGAGTGCCTCATCACTGACCCACGCTTGAACCTCTACCCAATACCCACCGTCAACTTGTTCAACGCGATCACCTACTGACAGTTCATCATTGCCGTGCAAGTCATCTGCTACAATCTGGCAAAGCTCCGCACATAATGCTCTTGAAAGACTCATGGCTTAAACCTCCGGGAAAAGGGGGAACAACGGTAGACAGGTCCAGGCCAGCGCGAACCGGCCCGGTAAGGTCAACCGTCAATTTCCAGGGCAAACACCACATCGACCGCTTTCTGATAGCCGCCGAGCAAAATCTTCTGGATGCACTCAGCCAAGTCGTATACCGACACGTCGCCCACAGTGGCCGGGAGTGGTTGCTTGAGGCCGAAATTCGACAAGCAATGTCCCATCCCGCTGTCGCCCCATCCTCCGGTGAAAACGTACCGCAGGACACCGAATTCGTCAGATGTGACGTGCAGGGTGTACTTGTTGTCGCACATATTTGCAGTCAGGTAGAACCGAAGCGACACCTTTCTAATCTTGGGAATCGCCCCCCGGCATGTGTGCGCCTCGTTTGTTCTCACATCCTGCCCGCAGCAATCACAGACCAACGTCGCGCCGTTGTCTTCATCTAAGAATTCTGGCTCTGGTGGGGCGGGATCAGACGCCGCCAGCCGCACCGCCTCGTTTATCCGCTCCTTGGTCGTGGCTTTTAGCCCCCAGTCCTCGAATCGTTGCCACGCCCCGGCGGCGATCACGTTCTTGGCGTTCGCGTAAAACTCGTTTTCGGCGGCTACCTGGCGTTCGCTGCCCCAGTCGTCTTTGCCGCGCGGCATAGCTTCCCGTGCTAGGTCGGATAGTTCGATTTGATCGGTTTGAATCGCTACGGCTGGTTCGGCCACTTGCCGCATAGCTTCGCCCCAGCCGATGAACTCATCAGCAATAGATTGCGTCATGCTGGCGTGTTCGTCGCCGTCGCACCCTTCTAAGGCATCCTCTAGGCATTCAGCGACCGCCCGCGCTTCCGACTGGCACGAGGCCCTAGCGTTGCGGATAAACTCGTCGATTTTCGTGGTCATGGTCATGGCTTCTATCCTCCGGGTAGTTTCGTCG
>Ga0209349_1001050_pt1 | contig 13848 bp, 8 predicted proteins | sample ETNvirnome_2_130_FD_184067 | JGI IMG/M metagenome (GOLD analysis project Ga0209349, IMG submission 184067) | Marine viral communities from the Pacific Ocean - ETNP_2_130 (SPAdes) (version 2) | ecosystem: Environmental > Aquatic > Marine > Oceanic | place: Pacific Ocean | collected 2013-06-22
TATTTCTGTATATAACGTAACCACATTAGATGAAATAGCTACAGCTTCTTTACATGATTTTGGAATATTCTTAGAATTAGAACCAGATGAAGAAGAAAAAGCAATGTTAGAACAAAATATTCAAGTGGCGCTTCAAACTCAATCTATAGATTTAGAAGATGCTATAGATATAAGAAATATTAGTAATTTAAAACTAGCTAATGAATTACTGAAAAAGAGAAGAACTCTAAAAGCTAAAAAAGATCAACAAGCTCAACAAGCAAATATACAAGCTCAAGCTCAAGCAAATGCAGAAGCAGCAGAAAGAGCTGTTTTAGCAGAGGCCCAAAAACAACAAGTTTTAACAGAAAATACTTTGCAAGTTGAACAAGGGAAATCTCAATTCGCTATTCAAAAAATGCAACAAGAAGCTCAAATGAAAAAAGAGTTGATGGAATTAGAATTTCAATTTAATATGCAACTAGCTAGAGTTGAATCAGAAGGTAAAAGATCTGCTGAAACTCAAAAAGAAGATAGAAAAGACGAAAGAACTAAAATCCAAGCAACACAACAAAGTGAACTTATAGATCAAAGAAAAAATGATTTACTACCAAAAGATTTTGAATCCAAAGGATTTGATAATTTAGGTGGTTTTGGATTAGAGCAATTTACTCCAAGATAGGTTCTATTTAATTATATAATATCATATCATGAAAAAAGAAGAAACAGAAGTACAAGAAGAAGGTGCTTTTAAAGTAAAGAAAAAACCTTCAGTAAAAAAATTAAACAAAAAAGATAAACCAATAAAAATTGATTTATCTAAAAAGAAAGAAGAGGTTGAAGAACCTGTAAAAGTTGAATCTCCTAAAACCGAAGAAAATGCCATTCCAGAATCCAAAACAAATGACAGCGATGCTATTATCAAAGGATCCACAGACGCGGAAAGTGGCGAAAAGGTGGTTGAAGATATACGGTCCACCGAAACGAAGCAAGAAAAGGACGGGGCGAAAGAAGTAAAAGAAGAACCAGTTATTCAAGAGCTTAGTGAAGAAGATTTTGAACCAATAGGGGAAACAACTCTAGTTAATAAAACGGTTGTAAAAGAAGAACCTGAGTTAACTCCTCAAGTAGAACTACCAGAGAATGTAGAAAAACTCATAGAGTTTATGAAAGAAACTGGTGGAGACATGAGAGATTACATAAGATTAAATGCCGATTATTCCACTATAGATAACGACATATTATTAAAAGAATATTATACTCAAACAAAACCGCATTTAGATGATGAAGAAATTCAATTTATCATGGATGAAAAATTTGCGTGGGATGAAGAGTACGACGAGGAGCGAGATATAAAAAAGAAAAAACTCGCACTCAAGGAAGAAGTTGCCGAAGCCAAGGGTTATTTGGAAGGTTTAAAAAGTAAATATTATGAAGAGCTTAAGTTAAGACCTTCACTTACTAAAGACCAACAAAAAGCCACTGACTTTTTCAATAGATATAACGAAGAACAAGAGGTAGTTAAACAACGTCACGAACAGTTTAAAAACTCTACTAAAGATTATTTCACTAAGGATTTCAAAGGTTTTGATTTCGATCTTGGTGAAAAGAAATTTAGATATGGAGTTAATAATCCTAGTGATGTTGCAACTAATCAGTCTGATTTGAACGATTTTGTTAAGAAGTTCTTAGATGAAAAGGGAAATATATCAGATTATAAAGGTTATCACAAAGCTATTTACGCCGCTAGAAACGCTGATACAATTGCACAGCATTTTTATGAGCAAGGCAAAGCGGACGCTGTTAAAAATATTACTGCTAAATCTAAAAATATAAGTAATGAACCTAGAGATAATGCTCCAGGAGATATGTTTGTAAATGGATTAAAAGTAAGGAGTATTTCCGGTGTTGATGGTTCTAAGTTAAAAATAAAACACAAAAAATAACTAAAAACTAAAAATTATGGGTTTTGCAACTAGTGGGAGTTTTCCCGCATCAATAACGCCTATGCCGAATAGAGTTACGCTTCCTGGAAACTATATAGATTTCCAAGACGCTGGCTTAGACGCATGGACGCAACAATACTTACCTGAACTCTACGAACAAGAAGTGGAGAGATATGGTAATAGAACCTTAAATGGTTTCCTAAGAATGGTTGGGGCAGAAATGCCAATGACCTCAGATCAAGTAATCTGGTCTGAACAAAATAGATTACACATTGCATACGAAAACGTAACAAGGACTGCTGGTTCTAACGTTCTTGGTAATATTACAGACGATGCTATAAGAGTAAATAGCACTATAGTTGTTTCAGATGGTTTTACAACTGCTAAATGTTTAGTATCAGTTGCTGCTGCTGGATCTAGTAATATAACTGCTTTGCCTTATACAGCTGCATCTTTAAATGCAATATTTGGTGCTGTAACTACAACTACTATGAAAGTGTTTGTATATGGTTCTGAATTTCCTAAAGGTCAAAGTGGCATGGATGTTGCTGTTGAACCTCAGGTTACTACTTTTACAAATAGTCCAGTTATTATCAAGGATTTTTATGAAGTATCAGGATCTGATGCTGCTCAAATTGGATGGATTGAAGTAGCTACTGAAGACGGAACTTCTGGATACCTTTGGTATTTAAAAGCTGAATCTGAAACAAGAATGAGATTTGAAGATTATCTTGAAATGACATGTATTGAAGGTGAATTAGCTGCTGCTGGTTCCGCTGCAATAGGTTTAAATTCTGGATCATGGAGTGCTACTGCTTTACCAAAAGGTACAAAAGGTTTATTTGCTGCTATCACAGATGATGGTAATGTATGGAATGATTTTGCTGGTGCTGCTGCTCCTGGAGCTGGTGCATTAGGTGATTTCGATGAAATACTTAAGCAATTAGATAAACAAGGAGCAATAGAAGAAAACATGTTATTCTTAAATAGAGCTACTGCTTTAGATTTTGATGATATGATTGCTGCTCAAGCTGGTGGAGGTTATGCTTCTACTGCTAGTGCTTCTTATGGTTTATTTGATAATGAAGCTGAAATGGCTATTAATTTTGGATTTTCAGGATTTAGAAGAGGTTCTTATGACTTCTACAAAACTGACTGGAAATACTTAAATGATGCTACTACTAGAGGTTTAACACAAGATATCGACGGTGTATTAGTTCCTGCTGGAACATCAACTGTTTATGATCAAATGTTAGGTCAAAATATTAGAAGACCATTTTTGCACGTAAGATACAGAGCGTCTGAAACAGAGGATAGAAGATTAAAATCTTGGATCACTGGTTCAGTTGGAGGTGCTTACACTTCTGATTTAGATGCTATGCAAATACATTTCTTATCTGAGAGATGCTTAGTAACTCAAGCTGCAAATAACTTCGTGTTATTTAAGTCTACTAGCTAATTATTAACATTTTAAAAATATAGAAATTATGGCAAAATATATAAAAATATATGTAACAAGTGGCGGTGGCGCTGAATTGACTGGATATAGATTAATAGATATAGATAATATTAAAGATATAATCCAAGTAAACACAACAACGTGTGTTGTACAATACGCAGACCCTGCTGGTGGTGGTGCTGTTGATAGAGTCGAACTAACAGTAGCTACTATGGCTGCTAATTCACCAAAATTAGTCGATAATATCGTTGCAACTATTGAAACAGCTCTAGGGCAAATATATCCAATACCAGCTGTCAGTTTGACAGGGATTGGTGCTGCAGATGCAGATGTAACTATCACAGCATACGAGTACAAAACATAAGAACAACTAACAATAAGATCCCACTTCGGTGGGGTCTTTTTTTAAAACAATTATATTATATTATATCATGAAAACAAAAGAAAAAGAAAAAACTACTACGGTAGAAATGACTCTTCCATTAGAGAAAAAGTGGGAGATAAAAAATAGAAATTACTATTTAAAAGGTAATAAATCACCTATAAGCTTTAAAATAGGATCTAGACATACTTCTAGACATTCTTTATTATGGTTTGATTCAGATAAAGGATATCAAAGAGAATTAAGATATGCAAGTAATCAGCAGTCTCCATTTGTTGATGAGCAAACTGGACCTGCTACTTTAGAGCACATTATATTCACAAATGGAACTTTAAATGTTCCTAAAGAAAAACAAGCTTTACAAAAACTATTATCTTTATATCATCCAGCAAAAGGACGTTTATATTTAGAGTTAGATGAAGAAGTACAAGCAGAAGATGAATTAGATATTTTAAATTTAGAGTTACATGCTATGAACTCAGCAACAAACATGGATATTGATCAAGCTGAAGCTATTTTAAGAGTAGAAGAAGGATCTAAAGTATCTAATATGAGCTCTAAGGAGATTAAAAGAGATATAATGTTAATGGCTAGAAAAAATCCTGGAATGTTCTTAGAATTAGCAAATGATGATAATGTTCAATTAAGGAATTTTGCTATTAGAGCATGTGAAATGAATATAATTCGTTTGTCTCAAGATCAAAGAACCTTTCACTGGGGTAGTAATGATAGAAAACTTATGACTATACCATTTGATGAAAATCCATTTTCAGCTATGGCTGCATGGTTTAAAACAGATGAAGGAGTTGAAGTTTATAAGACAATAGATAAAAAACTTAAATAACAAGTGATTATAAAAGGGTGGCCTAGTCGCCACCTTTTTTTTTAAAAAAATATTAATATGGTTAATGTAGATACTGTTTATAAAACGGTCTTATATATCTTAAATAAAGAACAAAGAGGTTATATAACACCAGATGAATTTAACAGATTAGGAACGCAAGTTCAACTTGAAATATTTGAACAATATTTTGAAGAGTTGAATCAACACTTACGTATACCTCAAACTGATAGTGAATATGCTAATCGTATAAAAAATCTAGAAGAAAAAATTGATGTATTTAAAAAATATGATGATGCTACTTATGTAGGCCCTCATTTTACACTACCAACAGATTTACATCGATTAGGTACATTAATTTATAATGAAAAAGAAATTCAAGGAGTAAATAGGAATGAATACTTCCTTATAAATAAATCTCCTTTAGTTAAACCAACTGAATCAAATCCACTTTATGTACTAGAAGGCATAGGTCGTCCTTCAGCACCACCTAGTTTAGCATATATTTATCCAGATTCAATTATATCTGGAGTAGAGGCTTATTATATTAAAGCTCCTAGAGATCCTAAATGGGGGTATACTGTTGATCAAAACAATGGAGCATATATATACGATAATTCAGAAGAATATGCTTTAATAGCTGGTTGGGATATGATAGGATCTGTAACGCAAAATCCTCAACAAACTATATCTCGTGGTACTTATACTGGTGTTGTTGGTACTGATTTATATTATACTACGAGTGGTTTTGGGGAAGGTGCAGAAATAACAGTGACAACTGAATTAGATGTTAATCTTTCAACAAGTGTAAGTAAAAGTTTATTAAGTAGTATAACACAGGCTTTTGTTGGGGCTACAGATACTAGTTATACAAATCTAATACCTGGTATTACCGCTGGTGTAACAACTACAAGTGTGTCAGGAACTGGATTGAGTTTAGATCTTACAGTAGTTGGTGGTGTTGCTACAGCTCTTACAATTAATACGGCAGGATCAGGTTTTGTCAATGGTGATACTATCACATTTGCTAGTGGTACATTTGGCGGAAGTGCAAATATGATTGTTACTGTTGGAACAGGAGAAGTAACAAGTGTTGTTGTTGATAACACTTTAATAGGTACTGGATTTGGAGCAGGTGATACAATAACGGTAGATAGTTCAGTATTTAGTGGAACATCAGATTTAATAATAACTTTACGTCAATCTCCAATATCAGTATCAGATTTATACATAGACACAACAGCATACTCAACTGACTTTGAATTACATCCTTCTGAACAAACTAATATAATACTAAATATTTTAATGTATTCTGGTGTTATAATAAGAGATCCACAAGTAGTACAAACAGCTGCTAGAATGGTACAACAAGATGAAGCATTAGAAAAACAATAATAAGATATGGCATTATTAACTGAAACTAACGAACAGTATTACGGAGGTCAACAAGCTTTTGTAGCGACAACGTCACAAACTGAATTTACTTGGACAGGAGATACAACTTTAGTAGCAACAACGGGTACTACTAATACTAATTTTAGTGTATCAGTTGCAGGAACTGTTGTTACAACTTATAGTTTAACTTCTACTAATACTATAACAATGAATTCTGCTCCAGGTAATGGTGTTGTTGTTGTAATAGAATTAACAGATAATGCTAAATGGAATAATTATGGTGGATATGCTTATGTAACTATAGAAGATATAGTTAATAACTTTTTAGTAGCTTATGTTGGTGATGGTAAATTAATACCTAATGCTAAAAGAACCGATGTCATATTCCACGCTAAAAGAGGTTTACAAGAATTTAGTTATGATACTTTAAAAAGTATTAAATCTCAAGAGTTAACTATACCACCTAGCTTATCTTTAATAATTCCTCAAGATTATGTTAATTATGTAAAATTATCTTATGTAGATAGCGTAGGTGTTAAACATATAATATATCCAACAACATTAACTAGTAATCCATTTACAATACCTGTGCAAGATGCTGATGGTGTTCCTACACAAGACAATTTTGGAGAAAATAACCAAGGAACTTCTCAGATTAATGAAAATTGGGATAATAATAATTTATTTGGAAATAATGTTGATGGTTGGAATGATTTTTATTATAATTATCCTAATTGGCAAGATTTATCATATGGTCGTAGATATGGTTTAAGCCCGGAAGTATCTCAAAGAAATGGATGGTTTACTATAGACGAAAGAGAGGGTAAATTTTCTTTTAGTAGTAACCTAGCAAATCAATTGATTTTGTTAGAATATATATCTGATGGCTTATCAAGTGATTTAGATACTAAAGTTCCTAAAATGGCAGAAGAAGCTATGTATATGCATATTGCTTATTCTATATTAGCTGGTAGAGCTGGAGTTCAAGAGTATGTAGTTAGAAGATATAAAATAGATAGAAGAGCAGCTCTTAGAAATGCAAAGATTAGATTATCAAATATTAAACTAGAAGAATTCACTCAGATAATGAAGGGGAAATCTAAAATAATTAAAAACTAGAATTCAATGGCAGAAGTAAAACAAAATTTTCTAAAGTCTAAAATGAATAAAGATTTAGATGATAGATTAGTTCCTGTAGGAGAATACAGACACGCTCAAAATATTGCTGTTGCTAAATCTGAGGGTCAAGATGTTGGAGCTCTTGAAAACATTTTAGGTAATAATGCTGTTAGTAATTTCGCGTTACCTGATAATACATATGGTGTTGAGATTATTGGTCAATACATGGATGTTAAAAATGACCGTATAATAGTTTTTATGACTAATTATGTAGATACATCTGGTAGTGCTTTAAACAATTTCTCACCAGCTGATGCTTATCATGCTATAGGAATGTATGAGGTGTTAGGAGGAAATAGTACAATTCTAGTAACTGGAAGATTTTTAAATTTCTCTAAAACTCATGAAATATACGGGGTTAATGTGATAGATAATTTATTATTTTGGACAGATAATAGAAATCAACCTAGAAAAATAAATATTGCTAACGCTAATCCAGTTGACTTAGCAATACCTACTTATTATACAACAGAAGATACGATTTCAGTATCTAAATATTACCCATACAAAACTATAGATTTAGTAGCTGAAAGAGTTACTAGCGCTGTATTTTGGCCTCCTGTTAGTACGGGTTATAGCGGGCTTTCTCTTCCGGCTATGAATTTACCCTGCCATAACGTGTCTGGTAGTGGTAATGGATATGGATTAACCGTTGATGTAACAGCTGTAGATGTTACTGGGCAAGTGACTGCATTTAATATAAATAACCCAGGATTTGGTTATCAAAATGGGGACATAGTTGTAATTGGATTAATTCCAGGAGAAGTTCCCGTAGGTGGAGCATATTTATATCTTAGAACAAAAGTTCAAAGCACAATGCACGATGTTACTAGTGATTTTCTTCCTGATGGTACTACTGACAACCCTTATAGACAACCTTATGATAATAATCAGGATATAACGTGGAAAGGTGATCCTGAATATTTAAAAGAAAAATTTGTTAGATTTAGTTATAGATTTAAATTTGAAGATGGAGAATATTCTTTAATAGCACCTTTTACTCAAACATGTTTTATTCCGCGACAAGATGGTTACTTTATTGGTGATGATGACACTAGAACTTTTAAAAGTACTGAAGTTGAATTTATGCAAAACAAAGTTAATGATATAGATTTAATATTAACGTCACCAACTGGTAACTGGGATGATCTTAGAGATACAATGAAAATAGTAGAGGTTGACATATTATACAAAGAAGCTGGCCAAAATTCTATAAAAGTGCTTGATACTTTAACTCAAACTTATATTTCCGATTATCCTTCATCTATATTAACGTATAATTATGCATCATCTAAACCATGGAAAACATTACCAAGCAGTGAAGTATTAAGAGTGCATGATCAAGTTCCGGTTAGAGCATTAGCTCAAGAGATTATTGATAATAGAGTTGTTTACGGTAATTATATAGATAAACCAACTCCACCTGCTACTATAAATTATTCTGCTAATGTTATTCACAAAAATACAAATGATAAAATAGAATATCAAAATCAAAATCTCAAACAAAATAGAACTTATCAAGTTGGTGTTGTACTGTCTGATAGATATGGTAGACAATCAACTGTAATATTATCTACTATAGATGATTATAATATATCTTCTACTATAAAAGGTTCAACAATATTTAATAAATTTAAAACTTCACCTTTTTCAGATTATTCATCAAATGGATTGTTTAGCGCAACTGATGCTTGGGATGGAGATAATTTAAGCTTAACATTTTGGGCAGCTATTTCTTCAGGATTATCTCCTAATTCTTTACCAAATTATGACACTGGAGAACCTGGTTTATATAATGCAACTACAAATCCACTTGGTTGGTATAGTTATAAAATAGTAGTTAAACAAACAGAACAAGATTATTATAATATATATTTTCCTGGTATACTAAACGGATACGCTGATGGAGAAGCCATATCAACAGCGGCTACAGAAAAAGAACCTGTATGTCATTTTGCTTTACATGGAGATAATATAAATAAAGTTCCTAGAGATTTATCTTTAGTAGGACCTAATCAAAAAGTATTTAGAACTAGTAGACCTACTATAAAAGAAGATCCTAGTTACTATCAATTTGCTGGACAACAAATTGATCCTTATTCTGATGAGGGAGAAAGATTATTAAAAGAAAGAGATAGAGAAAGAGATTTAGATGCTGGTAGTCAAGTATCTAATGCTAATGTTAAATTATCATTAAGATTAAATAATATAGAACCACAAAGTATCACTGGTGGATCGACTCTTACAGCTATAGATACAACTACTGCTCAAGGATATCCAGGAATTAATTTAGATACTGTAAATACTATAGGTACCGGTGTGGAATTAGGATTATGGGATGCTGCAGGAAAACCTCCATTTAATACAGCTAATGTTTTCTATGGTTATAAAAACAATCCATATATTGCAAAAATAACTGTATCAGCACCTATTACCGCTGGTTCAGAAATACAAACAGGATTAACCGGACCACATCCACTTTCTGGAAAACTTAATCATTGGATTGAAGCGGATGGTGATTTTGATGGAGCTAGTTATGTTGCCGGTTCAAAAAATGTACTATGTACTATACCTGATAATCCTCCAGGTGTAGATGCTAGTACAGGAAGTGGTTTTAAGGTAAATATTGATAATGATGATAATACTCAGACCGGAATGGGAATGCCTACAGCGGTATCTGTAGCAGATATTGGTGGAGGATGGGATCCATTAATGAGCGCGGGTTATATTGGGACAGGCGGAGCGCCACATACTGATAATGTTAAAATAACTGGGGCTGGAGATGGCTTGGCACATTTTATATTGAAATGGAATAAAACTCCTTTTGAAGGAACTATGGCACCTTCATTAGCCGTATATGAAACTCAACCTTTAAAAAGTAAATTAGATATATATTGGGAAACCTCTACAAATGGATTGATTGGTGAATTAAACGATGCTATAGCTGAGGGAGATGTTGTAACTCCAGTAAAACTTACAGGACTTAGTGGAAGTCTACCAGAAATTAATCATGATGAAGGAATGCCTACAGGACAAGATATAACTGGTCCGCTCTTTCCAACTAATGGTTTTGGTTCTCCTTTATCAGGCCCAATAACTGCTTCTATAATTTCAGTTGATGATAATATGCCTGGAACTGGAGATCAATCTCATTTATTTACAATAAATAATTCTGTTCCAGGTTATAATGATGCTTTTTCCATAGAAACAAATGGATATTGGATGGTTGATATAGATAGTAGCACATTGCATAATTACACTTTTAAAATTAAAATTAATTGTCCTAGTAGTACATATGCAACTGGAGGTGGTTTTATAGATAGACAAATAACACTAGGTCCTTATACAGTTGGAAATCTACCACCATATTTTGTTTATGATGGTGATAATGTATACGATGGCACCTCAGGTTTTATTGCAAAAGATGATAATCCTACACAAACAGCTACTATAACAACGGTATATACTACTCCAGCAATAGATACTTCGTCGATGAGTTATCCAGCGCTTGGCGGTAATATTGGATGGTTAGATGTTCCATGGTATGGAGTTTCAAATCCTTGGCATCAGAATAATTATGCGTCTTCTACTAATTGGTTAAAAACAAGTAGTAGTTCAAGAATTTATACTGGGAAAGAGGAAACTGATATTGATAATGTATATAATATATCAAATGGAGTATTTACTGTTCCAAAAACTGGAATTTATAATCTTCATGCAACCGCTAAGTTTAACGCTAGGTGGTGGGTTGCTTGGTATAGAGATGGATCAAAACAATCTCAACCGGTTGATATGACCAGTTGTGTTGCTTATGTTTTTTGGATGTATAATATGACAACAAATACATACATCGGCAGACAACAAGGTGCAATGTATCATTCGGGGGAAATTGAGAGGTGGAGTGCGAATTTTAAGCCAAGTTACTGGATACCCGCAAATAATTTTACGGGGGTTCCAACTGCAAGGGGAGGATCAAATGGTTATATTGATACAACTTCCAGCGTTTGGGTTAATAATGGTAAAAGAATTGGAACCACCCAAACACTAAATAAAAATGATGAAATAGCGATTGGAGTTTGGGCTTCGTGGCTTGGGAATAGAGAATATAATTGGAGAGATGCGAACGCATTTAATAGACCATTTGTAAATAAGAAATCAGTGTTATTGGGTGGAGGCGTACGTACCTATAGTGGTATAGCTCAAATTCAAGTTACTGAATCAGCATTTAGTGCAACAAGTATTGAAGAAATTTATTATACAAACCAAACTGGAGACGTTTATACTTTTGAAGTTGAAAATGGATCTAATTTAAGTGGAGGATTACAAAAAGATAGTATTGTATTTGATACAAATATAACTGTATATGATGAAAATGGCGTTGACATTACAACACGAGCCGGAGCAAGTAATACCCACGTCAAAATATTTTCTTTACGTGATAATAATGACGGGTCTGCAACTTTAGTTAAAAATGCCTATTGTGCTGTGGGTAGTTATCATGTTCAAATAACAGCTCGAGATATGAGTGGCACAGGTAATCCTCCAACTACATTTGAAGCAGTAGTTGTAATAACATCATTAGAACCGTAAAATAATTAATAAATAAGTAATTATATTAATAATGAGTACAGAATTAAAAGTTAAATACTATAACTCCTTTATTTTAAAGAAGATTGTAAAAAAATCTGCAGATGCAACGCCAAATCAAGAAGGTAGTTGGCCTGGTTTACCATGGGATCCTACGGTTATTACATCTGATGGTAGCGTTGTAGATTATCCTCCTTATCCTTTTAATGATGACGCTGGTGCTGAAGAAACTGTTAATTGGTATTTAGAAGAATCTAGAATAAAAGGTGGTTTTAATAATGACATAATAGAACTTGGTGCTAGAGCTTATGCTGTAAATAAAAACTTTAAACAATCTGATAGAAGTAATAGTTTAATTTTTTCTGGAATTTATAATGATAGAACAGGTATAAATAATACTAATGTATTTTCTGTTGGGGAAAATATAGTTAAAGATGCAGATGCAATGTATGGTAGTATTCAAAAATTATATGCAGAAGATACTAATTTACTAATATTTCAAGAAAATAAAGTTCATAAAGCATTAATAAATAAAGATACTATATATTCTGGAGATCAAGGAGCACAAGAAGCTCTTGGTAGAACTAAAGTAATAGGACAGTTAGTACCCTTCCTAGGAGAATATGGTATTAGTAGAAATCCAGAATCTTTTGCTATTTATGGTTATAGAAAATATTTTGCAGATAAAGATCGATCTGCTGTTTTAAGATTATCTAGAGATGGTATAACAGAAATATCGTTTTATGGTATGCGTGATTATTTTAGAGATGAATTTATTAATATATCTGATTTAAGAACAAATAGAGTTATAAACATAACTTCAGGAATGAGTGGTGGTTCTACATCCGTTTTAACTTTAAATAATGTTATAGGTGTTGAAGTTGGTGCAATAGTAGAAGAAGTAAATAATACGGATCCTCCACAAACATTTCCAACAGGAAGCGTGGTTGTAGGTATTCCATCTAGCACAACTGTGACAATATCTCCAGCTTATGTTGTAACTGCAAATTTAGCGAGTTTTAATTTTGTAACGAAAAGAAGAGATAAAGTTTATGGAGGATGGGATAGTCATAGTAAAAATTATACTACATCTTTACAAACCGAGCCTAGAAATATTTCATCATTAATAGAAGATACAGATGAAAGAGAAAATACTTTCAACACTTTAAGCTTTGATGAAAACGCGCAAGGGTGGACTAGTTTTTATAGTTATCAACCTATATTTATAAATAGTTTAAAAAATAAGTTTTACACTTTTATAGATGATAAAATATATGAACACTATGCTGACGTTGGATCAAATCATTGCAAATTTTATGGTAGAACAACTCCTGATGAAGCTAGTGTTGAATTAATATTTAATCCTAACCCTTCTGTTAAAAAGAATTTTAACACTATATCTTATGAAGGTGATAATGGTTGGGAAGTGGAATCTATAATATCTAGTAAACAAGGGGTTGATAATGGAGTTCAGTATCAAGACACTGCAAGTCCGATAAAAAGTTATGATGAAGGTGCTTATACTGAGCGTGGAGTTACTAAGCATGCAGGATTTGATAGAAAAGAAAATAGATATGTAGCTAATATTGTTAATGGAAGTACAGTTAGACCTGGTGAAGTAATTTTTGGAGCAAGTATAAGTGGTGTTAAAGGATATTTTACTACAGTTAAACTAAAAGTTGATGATTCAACTAATATAGGTGGTGTTAAAGAATTATATTCAGCATCGTCTAATTATGTATTATCATCTTATTAAAATTAAATATAATGGAAGAAAACGAATTAGTAATAGATAGACAGGAAAAGATAAATGATTTAATGTGTAACTTAATAAATGTAGCTGATGGAGAAAATATCATCGGTGATGGGGAGAATTTAGTTACAGATGCTCCATTTGCAAAAATAACTCATGATTTTGCTGATGGTGTTTATATACGCAGAATGGATTTAAATGAAAAAGCATTAGTAGTAGGAGCTGTACATAAACATTTACATGTATGGTTTTTATTAACTGGACATGTTACTATAGCTAGTAAATTAGGTGTAGAAGATTATGAAGCCCCGTGTTATATAATATCAC
>Ga0209349_1001054_pt1 | contig 13815 bp, 10 predicted proteins | sample ETNvirnome_2_130_FD_184067 | JGI IMG/M metagenome (GOLD analysis project Ga0209349, IMG submission 184067) | Marine viral communities from the Pacific Ocean - ETNP_2_130 (SPAdes) (version 2) | ecosystem: Environmental > Aquatic > Marine > Oceanic | place: Pacific Ocean | collected 2013-06-22
AATATTTCCTTATACTGATAAAATTTTTATTTTTACAACAATTAATTAGGCAATGCTCCTACCAGTATCAACGAACTTTTTTAATGCCATTTTGAACACTAATCTCAGCATTAAAATAGCCAAAATGATACCCGAAGCAAGGCTTAACCAATGCGGTAGAACCTCATGTTCAGTGCCCATCATGGGAGCCACTACAAAGCCAAATTCATCCACTAAATAATCCGTTAAAAAGCCAAACAGTAAAGCCATTCCGATTACCCCAGTTAAATAAGCAAACACCGCGCGTTTACCTAACTCCTTTCCCACCACTCCCAAGGTGGCAATATTCGTCGCAGGACCTGCAAGCATAAACACCAAGACCGCACCAGGGGATACGCCACTTAACAGTAACCCTGCTGCTATCGGGGTCGAGGCAGTCGCACAAATGTACATTGGTATACTAATCAGTATCACCACCAGCATCGCAAAAATACCGCTTCCCCATTGACTTAAATAAGACTCAGGAACATACGTTTGCACTAGCGCCGCGAAAAAGAGACCAATCACCAGCCACACCATGGTGTCTTCTAACAGTTTATTGCAGCTAAAACGAATAGCGCGTTTAAATTTAGCAACACGGCTCTCTATCGAAAGACTGGGCTTTTCGCTTTTACAGCAACGGTCTGCTTTTATCGATGCAGAATCTTCAGTGCTAAAGCCGCTCGGCTCTTTTTTAACTTCAGCTGCGGTATTACTGCTGCAACAGCTCGACTCTTTTTTAACTTCAGCCGAGGTATTACTGCTGCAACAGCTTGGCTCTTTTTTAACTTCAGCTGAGGTATTACTGCAGCAACAGCTCGGCTCTTTTTTAACTTCAGCTGCGGTATTACTGCTGCAACAGCTCGACTCTTTTTTAACTTCAGCTGCGGTATTACTGCTGCAACAGCCTGCACTATTATCATCTGCAGTGGCGGCTTGATGCTTATGCTGTGAATGAATTTCATGGTCTTTCCCAACCAAGACACCCGCAGCTATCGCGCTGCACACCGCTGCGATTGGGCGTATAATGGCCATAAATGGTCCCAATAAAACATACGAGACTGACACTGAATCAACGCCTGTTTCGGGTGTTGAAACTAAAAATGCCGTCGTCGCACTTTTCGATGCTCCCGCTCTTCTAAGCCCTATTGCTGCTGGAATAACACCACACGAACACAATGGCATAGGCGCACCAATAAAAGCAGCCTTAATGGTTGTCCAAAGCCCCTCTTTTCCTAAGTGACGATTGAGAAAATTGGCCGGTAAATACACATTTAATAAACCAGCAATCAATAAACCTAACATTAGCCATGGGGCAGATAATAAGAATAACTGCCAAAAATTATTGAGTAAGTCCATCAATATCCTCCAGTGTCGTCAGTATCGAGCAGTTCTCAGCGGGCTCTTCACCACCACAACATTTATCTGCTAATAATGAAAGAGAGTCATAAAAACGCGTGAGTTCAGCAATGCGTGCGGCCACTAAGTCACGTTTTTGTAATGTCATTGCTTTAACCTCATGACATGAATGCTGATTTTTATGAAACTTAATTTGCAATAACTCTTTTATTTCAGACAGACTAAAACCAACGTTTTTTGCCCGCAAAATGAACGACATTTGCTTGTAATCTGCATCAGAGTAAAACCGATATCCCACCTCAGAACGCGAACTTGGCGTTAACAAACCATGTTTTTCGTAGTACCTTAACGTATCTGTTGAGACGCCTAATTGACGGGCAAACTCACCTATTTTCATCACTGTCTCCATTGTGAAGCGTTTATTTATTATGCTCACTATAAACCTTGGAGTACACCCTAAGGTCAAGCAAAAATTAATAAGGAAAGTATATGAATATCGTCGTCCTTGATGCCGCCACATTAGCAGACACTTCGTTAGATGAGCTGGCACAATTAGGTTCACTCACTTGCTATAACCTAACTAATCAGCACGAATTAATTGAACGCTGCCAAGACGCTGATGTAGTAGTAACGAATAAAGTAGTTATAAATCAACAAGCAATGGCGCAGTTACCCCATTTAAAATTAATTTGCGTTGCTGCAACTGGCACCAATAATATTGATTTACCAGCAGCAAAAGCCCATAACATCGCCGTGACCAATGTGGCCGGATATTCAACACCTTCAGTGGTTCAACACACGTTTACATTGATCACCAATCTGCTTGGTAACACACACAAGTACATTCGCGATTGCCAGCAAGGTTTATGGCAGCAGAGTCCGATGTTTTGTCGCTTAGATTACAGCTTTAATGAAATTGCAGGGAAAACCTTAGCAATTATTGGCTACGGCTCGTTGGGCAAAGCGGTTGCTGAAGTTGCAACCGCATTTGGTGCCCATGTAATTATCAGTGAACGTAAAGGACATACACCGCGTGAAGGTCGCGTTAGTTTTGAGCAAGCATTAAAAACGGCTGATATAATCAGTGTTCACTGCCCGTTAACAGAAGAAACTCGCGATCAAATTGCGGCTCATGAGCTGAACATGATGAAACCCTCTGCCATCCTTATTAATACTGCCCGTGGAGGGATTATTAATGAGGCTGATTTAGCATCTGCGCTTGCTAATAATGTGATTGCTGGCGCGGGTGTTGATGTACTCAGTAAAGAACCCGCCGAGGCAGATAACCCACTTGCCCGATACACTGGCGACAATTTATTACTTACGCCGCACATTGCCTGGGCAAGTAAAGAGTCTATTATTCGCTTAGTGAAAGAAATCGCGTTAAATATCAAAGCATTTAACCAAGGAAATGAGCGCAATAGGTTGGTCTAAATTGCAATTTTTTGGTCAATTGAGCGAAATGGTTTGCAAAAAAGCTCCTAGCCAATTGACCAATTAAAAGCTAATCACTTGATTTAATTTACTTTTTAAAATGTGGCAAGCTGATTGCTAATTAAGAGCAACGTAAACATTAAATTCTAGGGATAAAAAAATGAAAAAAGCACTTTTAATTGCAGCGCTTACTGCACCATTTTTAACTGGCTGTGTCATTGCAGTATCTGATGGTGAAGCTGAAACACATTGGGCAGGTGATTCATCGACGAGCTGGCAAAAGCAGCACAAAAATAACCGCGAAATCATTTCGACTCTTGCGCTTGATACTAACTACCAAGTGGTACTTAATAAACTTCACACCCCTAACTTCACTGAATTACTAAAACAAGGTGACGATGTTTACCAAGTATTGTTTTATGCCACTCATAGCATTCACTCTGATGGTAAAATGACAAAAGATGAGTGCACACCACTAGTATTTAAAAACGATAAGCTAATTGGCGTTGGTGATACCATTTATAAATCACTGAGCAATGGCTAATTAGCCGAAAATGGCAGAGTAGGCCTTGCCTACTCTTTACCCACTCACATTCACTAATCTCGACACAACTTGGTCACGTCCGCCATCTTTAGCCTGATATAACCCTAAGTCAGCTTCTTCAAGCAGCGTTTGTTCAGCGTATACTTGGCCTGTTTCTGTGGTCGCAATGCCGATACTAATTGTCACATGATCCGAATTTAACGAAGCGGTATGGGGAATACCTAAATTACTCACTGCATGTCGTAATTTATTAGCAAATGCGACTGCTTGTGTTGCCGTTGTATTAGGCAAAACAGCCGCAAACTCTTCCCCCCCATAGCGCGCCACAAAGTCACTGCCTCGCTCGCAGGCCCCAACAAGCGCATGAGCAATTCGTTTTAAGCAATCATCACCCGCTCGATGGCCATAGCAATCATTAAACCGTTTAAAATGATCCACATCCATGAGTAATACAGACAAAGGGGTTTGATCGCGACGACAGCGACGCCATTCTCGGGCAAGATTTTCATCTAGATAACGTCTATTAGGAATTTCAGTCAGGCCATCGATTGACGCTAGCATTTCGAGCAAGTCATTTTTTTGTTTGATTAATAACTGATTACGCACACGCGCACGAACAATCGCAGCACTAAAGGGTTTAGTTATATAATCCATCGCCCCCAACTCGAGGCCTTTTGCTTCGTCGTCATGGCTCGAATTAGCAGAAATAAAAATAACAGGCAGCATATTTGTGACGGTATTTTCTTTTATTTTGCTCAGTACCTCATACCCATCAATACCGGGCATAACAATATCCAGAATCAGTAAATCAACGGACTGTGTTTTTAAAAACGTCAGTGCCTTTTCACCACTTTCAACACAAAAAACATCATAATCTTGCTGTAATGTTTTTTCTAATACCAAACGGTTCAACGGATCGTCATCAACAATCAGTACCTTGGCTCTTTTTAGCATCTGTAGATCCTTGTTCGATGATAAATGCAATGACTTGTTTAATCTGCCACTGCAACTCATCGTTTAATAACTCAGGGAGTTCGCCTTGTGCTTTAAGCTTAGCCTCACATTGCTGAGCGCAGGCTGACAAACGTTTAAAGCCTAGATTACCGGCCGACCCTTTCACATTATGGACAACTCTGATCAACTCATCGGTGGTCTTTAATGTTGAAATTTGTAATAGCTGTTGTGCTGCCATGGTCGCAAACTTTGACAGCATAGTTAATACTAATTCTGTATTATTTGAAAACTGAGTGAGAACAAACGTACGGTCAAAAAAAGCCTGTTTCTGTACTTCAAGCTCACTCATCGCCAAAAACAGTGTACTGGCAACAATGGGTTTAGTGAGGTGTTTATTCATGCCCGCCGCAACGGATTGCTCTATGTCAGCCGCTTCGCTGTGCGCTGTTAATGCATAAATCGGCATTTGCTCTTTCGTGAATGACTGGCGAATTATACGCGTAGCTTGGCAGCCATCCATCTGGGGCATCTGAATATCCATGAAGATCAGGTCGGGTCTGAGACAATTAGCAAGCTCAATGCCCTTTTCACCACAGTCTGCACACACAACGGTGATATCGGCTTGCTCTAAAATACTTTTAATAATGCTTAGATTAAGTGGGTTGTCATCTACGGCTAACACTAATAGACCCGATAAATCGGCACTTGAAGGGAGGGATACAACCGCCTTTTTCGCCGGTTCGCTGGTTTTATCTAGCTGTAAGCAGAAACTAAATTCACTGCCTTTGCCTCGTTGACTTGCTAGTTTTATTTCGCCACCCATTAACGCCACTTCGTACTTTACAATTGCAAGCCCAAGCCCAACGCCTTGATGTGAACGCGTTAGTGACTCATCACCTTGTGTAAAGGCATCAAATAAGCGACTTTGATCCGCATCGCTAATCCCAATACCGGTGTCTTTTACAGCAAAGCATATTAGTTGTTGTTCAGAGGTTTGTTCGACTAAGTTTAAACTTAATTTAACGCTTCCTTGCTCTGTGAATTTAGCGGCATTAGTCAGTAAATTACCTAACACCTGTTGTAAACAGATTTGATCGCCCTTTAGGTTAGAATTGATCTTTTCATCACATTCAACGCTGAATTCTAACCCCTTCGTTTTACACAGTGGCGCGACGATTCCTTCGCAATAATTAATTAAATCAGACAAGCTAAAGGGGGCTTTAGTTAATTTAACTTGCGAACTTTCGGCTCGGGCAAAATCGAGCATACGGTTTAATAAAGACAATAAGCTGTTGGCTGCTGACTTCGCTTGCTCAGCATGTGTGCGCTGCTCCAACGACAAGCCTTGCAACGCAATGACATCTATTAGGCCCAGTACGGCATTAAGTGGGGTGCGTATCTCATGACTTAAATTGGCAATAAAGCGGCTTTTAGCTAATGTGGCACGCTCGGCGTCATTTTTAGCTTGTATTAAGTCAGTGATATCTTGGACATGGACAACAAAGTAATCTGGATTTTTTTCACCATTCCATACCAATGAAACACTAATTTGTAGCCAACATTTTTGTTCTTGCTGGGGCAAACTAAAGTGATACACTTTTTTCTTTTCGCTGAGCAATTCAAGTAAGGTACCTTTTAACGTGTCTAGTGATTGCTCGCCAAACAAATCATCCAACCTATATTGGCTGCTCAAGGTGTCACTGCGTTCTAGTGAAAATATTTTACGCGCCGCTTTATTCATTTGCAGTACGCGGTAATCAAGAGACAGTAATATAACCCCATTGGCAGCGTACTCCATTGCACTGCGTAATTTGGCTTCAGAGCTTTGTAATGCGTTTAATGCCGCGTGCTGCTCAGTAATATCACGGCCTATCGCCATAGTTCCCAATAATTGTTGATGCTCGTTATAAAAAGGCGCAATACTCAAATGATAGGTTTTATCATTGGTTACTAAACGTTTTTGATACACTTGGCGGTCTTGTAATACTTGTCGCTCAAGTTCACTTAGCTCGCCGTTATCATCACTGATATCACATAACTGCTGGCCAACGAGTTTTTCTTGCGGTAAACCGATATAACTCTCATACGCCTTGTTACAGCCTAAAAATGAACCATCAATATTTTTAAAATAAATAAGATCTGGCACATTATTAAGCATGGTGTTCAGTAAGGCTAAATGACGTTCTTTGGCATCAATACTGCGGCGCAATTGTTTTGATTTAACTTGCACTTGTGAATCAAGCGCTTTGTTCGCCTCTTGCAATGATTGAACAAGCTCTTCATTACGGGTAAAAACCCGCTTAACTCGGCTAAACCAAGGTTGCCAATCAGCAGGAATACGATAATTTACCAGTGTATGTTGGCCTTCATCATGTTTTTCTAGGTAATTCATCAAGTGAGTCATTGGCTTTACAAATATGCGCTGACTCAACCAAAATACCGCGCTGAACATCATGACTAAAAAAACACTTAAGAACACAAATTCTATAAACATGTCGTAGCGGACAGGCCCACTGAGTGCTTTTTGAGATTCAAAGTAACGGGTATAAATTGGTAAATCAGACGATGGTTGCACTAAGTGACTGTGACTTTTTGTGTTTTTGTTTATCTCACTTTCGGGCCAATAATCATCGGCATTAATCGCTGTTTTTAATACTTTACTTGAGCTGGCTATTACTTGGTTATCTTGATTAATGAAAATATATTCGCCGTTACTCGGGGCAATTTTCATTAACCACTTAGAGATTGCCTCTAAGTCATAAATTAAAATGATGTAGTCGTCGCTTTGTAACGCTCGTCTTTTTCCTATTGCAAAGTACGCGTGGCCATTAACAGTAATAACAGCACTTGAGGCCAGCGCTTTATCATTTAAACGCGACGGTCGAAATTTATTATCCAACACACTCGTCAGCAATTCACTTTCAGCTGTTGAACGGCGCTTTATATAAACAAAACCCTGTTCGTTAACATAGGCAACACCTTGCAACGATTGAATCAATGCCAGCGTTGTGTTGAACGAGGGCCCTAATGCAAGCACTTGACGCCACTGAGTAAGAGCAAAGGCAGTGGATGCAAATTTACCTTGCCCCACAATTTCACCCACTCCTCCCTTTATGGGTTGATAATAGTAGTGATCAAACTGATTTACATTGCGGGCCCAGTTGGGGTCGAAGTCATATGATAATGGCTGCTCATACAACTTAAACATCGTATCAATCAATCCATCAGCCGCATGCATTGCATGACCAAGCTGAGCAGAGATATTATTAAAACTACTTTGTCGGCTTTCTTGTGAGCGTTCTAACTTTAGATTATATAAGTGTAAACACAGAATAAACGCCACCAGCAATGGCACAATAAGCGCCACGGCCAGAGAACGATAATAATGCTTTAGTGGTAAAAAATTCACTCGATTTTAAGTACCTTGCCTCGGTAACACCTAGATTAACGAGGCAAAGATTCACTGGCAAGTTATAAATTTTCTTCAGCGAAGCTTGCCAAGCGACTACGAACAACACCATTCAAGTTAACGGTTGCACTTCCTTCAAAATTTTTAAATCGTTCAACAATATAGGTTAAACCTGAGGTAAGAGGGGTTAAATAGTTACTATCGATTTGCGCTAAGTTTCCTGAGCAAATTAACTTCGTGCCCTCACCACAGCGGGTGATTATGGTCTTCAATTGAGAGGCGGTTAAATTTTGACTTTCATCTAATATCACCACGGCATTTTGAATACTTCTTCCTCGCATAAAGTTAACCGACTTAAACTGCATGTTGGCTTTTTCCATAATGTAGTTGCGACTAGATACCGGGTTTTCATCGCCTTTGTGTAACACTTCGAGGGTATCGGTTATGGCAGCAAGCCAAGGGGCCATTTTCTCTTCTTCGGTACCAGGTAAAAAGCCAATTGATTCAGCTATTTCGGGGGTATTTCGGGTTACGATAACTTTATCGTAAATGCCTTTTTCAATAATCATTTCAAGTGCGCTGGCAAGGGCAAGTAGAGTTTTACCACAGCCTGCAGGGCCGGTTAAAATAACCAGTTCAATACTTGGGTCTAGTAAAGCATCAAGCGCCATGCCTTGGTACACATTTTTTGGCTTAACGCCCCACGCAGTTTGGTTCATTAGACGTTCGACACTAATGTCTTTTAAAGTAATGGTTTTATCGTCGTAGCTTTTTACTCGTGCCGCAAAATGGTCGCTGCTATCAAGTATATACTCGTTATAAAACACATCACTTATGGTACTCTTTGCTATATGATGGTAAGTGTCGCGTCCTTGTTGCTCAGTTTCACACTCACCGACATGTTGCCAAAAATCACCTTCTATTTTTTTGTAGCCGCTGGTTAATAGCGCAATATCATCAATTAATTGGTCTGTGCGATAGTCTTCAACAAACTTCAGCCCTGCTCCTTTCGCTTTAAGGCGCATGTTGATGTCTTTGGTAACTAACACAACTTTGCTATCACTGTGCTGTTTTTGTAAATGTACCGCGCAGTTAATTATGCGGTGATCATTTTCGTTGCCTGGTAACCCTGAAATGCTATCGGCAAATAAATGGTCATTGACAATAATTAAACGACCGCGAGACTCTGTTTTCGCCTTTTTATTACTTGGCAACGCGACACCTTGCAACATTTGCTCTGGTGAGGCGTCTTTGAGTATTTCATCCAAACCACGAATTGCAACACGAGCATCACGGCTAACATCATGTTTTCTATCCTTTATATGATCGAGCTCTTCTAATACGGTCATCGGGACAACAACATCGTGTTCTTGAAAAGATAAATAAGCGAGGGGTTCGTGGAGTAAGACATTGGTATCGAGCACATACATTTTACTATCAAGGTTCGAAGCTTTTTCCATAGCACTTTCCTTACGTTTTATGATTTTTATGCTATACCCAATTAACTAAACAAGCAGCGATTAAAGCGGTTATTTATTTGTTAGGTATATACTCAGTTTAGTCTATTTGCAGCAAAAGTCCTTTTTATGACAGCCAAAATTACAATTATTTAAGTGGTTAAAATACATACAAAATTTACCTGTAATATTGACTTAAAAAGGTTGACTAAATTTAATTGTGTGCGGCGAGTTTACTGCCTTGAAGTAGCCTGATGTTACAGGTAACATAGCCGCCTTTTTCTTCATAGACGAGACATACATGAATTTTTCCTTAGGTCAGCGTTGGATCAGTGATACTGAGTCAGATTTAGGATTAGGCACCGTAGTTGCCCTTGAAGGCCGTCAGGTCAGCATTTTATTTCCAGCCAGTGGTGAAAACAGAGTTTATTCTTTAACAGAAGCACCTGTTACTCGTGTCGCATTTAATCCAGGCGATGTTATTCGCAGCGTTGAAGAGTGGGAACTTGAAGTAGAGTCAGTTGAAGAACAAGGTGAGCTTTTATGCTACCACGGTACACGCGTTGATAACGGTGAAAAAGTTCAGTTAAAAGAGACCTTTTTAGATCACTTTATTAAATTTAATAAACCGCAAGACCGCTTATTTGCAGGCCAAGTAGACCGTTTTGATCGTTACACCCTTCGCTATCAAACTTGGCAGCACCAGTTCGAGCGCCAGCAATCACCTTTAAAAGGCTTAATTGGTCAACGTGCCAACCTAATACCTCACCAGCTTTATATTGCACAAGAAGTGGGTAAACGTTTCGCGCCGCGTGTTTTATTGTCAGATGAAGTGGGCCTTGGTAAAACCATTGAAGCGGGGATGATTTTACATCAACAAATCATTAGTGCCCGAGCTAGCCGTGTATTAATTGTGGTGCCTGAAAACCTGCAACACCAATGGCTCGTTGAGATGCTTCGTCGCTTTAATTTACGTTTCTCTATTTTTGATGAGGAACGTTGTGATGAAGCATTCGCAGACTCACCGAATGTATTCGAAACAGAACAGTTAGTACTTACTAGCCTTGAATTTTTAAGCAAGAAAAAACGCTGGTTTGAACAAGCAACATTAGCCGATTGGGATTTACTCGTGGTTGATGAAGCGCACCATTTGAGTATTACAAATGGTAAACCAAGCACAGAATATCAACGCATGGCTGAACTTAGCCAAGATATTCCAGGCCTTATTTTACTAACAGCTACACCCGATCAATTAGGCCACCGCAGCCACTTTGCGCGTTTGCAATTACTCGACCCTGATCGTTTTTATGATTACGATGCTTTTGTTGAAGAAGAAAGTAACTACAAAGATGTCGCAGAAGCTGCTAATCAACTACTCAGTGAGCAACGCTTAGATGACACGGCTCGCGAGACATTAAAAGCCTTATTAAAAGAAACCGATATCACTGAGGTGCTTGCTAAAGCTGAGCAAGGTGATGAAACCGCGCGTAATGAAATTTTATCAATGCTACTGGACCGCCATGGTACCGGCCGTATTTTGTTCAGAAATAGCCGCAGCGGTATTGATGGTTACCCAAGCCGTAAACTCCACGCTTACCCAATGGCGATGCCAAAGCAATATAAAACCGCAATGTCGGTCTTAGGGAATATAGGCGGCATTCAAAGTGCTGAGCTAAGTGCTCTGCGCGCGTTATTCCCAGAAAAAATATTTCAAGAATTTGAAGGTGAAAACGCCAGTTGGGGCGCCTTCGACCCACGTGTTGACTGGTTAATTGAAACATTAAAAACACTAAAACACGAAAAAGTCCTGCTAATTTGTGCTAAAGCTGAAACAGCGATTAGCCTTGAACAAATTTTACGAGAGCGCGAAGCCATTAAAGCATCTGTGTTCCATGAAGGTATGTCGATTGTTGAGCGTGACCGTGCTGCGGCATTTTTTGCTGATGAATACGACAGCGCACAAATCCTTCTGTGTTCAGAGATTGGTTCAGAAGGCCGTAACTTCCAGTTCTCACATCATTTAGTGCTCTTTGATTTACCTTTGAACCCTGATTTGTTAGAGCAACGTATTGGTCGCCTTGACCGCATTGGTCAAACGCAAGATGTAAACATTCATGTGCCTTACTTTGAAAATACAGCACAAGAAGTCTTGCTACGCTGGTATAACGAAGGCCTAGATGCGTTTGAAACAACATCAACCACAGGGCAAATGTTGTATAAAGAATTCGGTGAAGAGCTGCTTGAATTCATTGGTACACATAATTGTGATGAAGAAGAGCTAGACCCACTACTAGAACAAGTTGCTAGCCAAAATGCAAAACTGCGCAAACAAATGGAAAGTGGTCGTGACCGTTTATTAGAGCTGCACTCAAGTGGTCAAGGCCGTGCTGAAAGCTTAGTCGCTGATATCGAAGAGCTAGATGACCAGTTTACATTGCCAAGTTACATGATCAATGTGTTCGACACTTTTGGTGTAAGCCAAGAAGATAAAGGTGAAAATACCATTATCTTAAAACCAACCGAGCATATGTTGAATCCCTCTTTCCCTTGCTTAAAAGATGACGGTATTACCGTGACCTTTGACCGTGCAACTGCACTATCGCAAGAAGATGCGCATTTTATCAGCTGGGATCACCCGATGGTGCAAGGCAGTTTAGACATGATTTGCGATGATGACTTTGGTACAGCATCGGTTGCCCTGCTGAAAAACAAAAAACTCCCTGCGGGTACATTTTTTGTTGAGCTTATCTTCATTGCAGAAGCCATGGCACCGAAGTCATTACAGGTAGGTCGTTTCTTACCGCCGACTCCTATTCGAGTTTTACTTGATAAAAGCAGCAATAACTTAGCCGATAATGTTGCCTTTGATGCCTTTAACCAACAGCTTTCTGCGGTTGGTCGTCAAACGGCAAGCAAGTTAGCCAGTGCGCTACAAAGTGCCATTCACCCAATGATCACCAGCGCTCAGGGGTTAGCCCAAACAAAACTCGACGCATTGCGTGTTGAGTCATTAGAAAAAATGCATACCGCATTAGGTGAAGAGCAAGCCCGTTTAACCGCGCTTAAACAAATTAATCCGAATATTCGTGATGAAGAGCTTAGCTTCTTTGATAAACAACGCAGTGACCTGACGACCTATATTGAAAAAGCCCAAGTTAAATTAGATGCGATTCGTTTGATTGTTGTGTCGCACTAGAGCGAGTGACGTAAAACGTATAAATAAGCAACGCGATGTCATCCCACATCGCGTTTTTTATATTAAAAACGCAGCGAGGCTTATCACCAACGCGACGGCGGCTAATTTGCAAAAGAGAGCGGCTAAGCCTTTATTTTTCTTAATGACATCTTCTGTGTAAGCTTTTTTTAAATACACAGCTTGTAAGTCAGTAAGGTCTTTGCAGTGCCAACACTCAGGCTCGCGGTCGTTAACGTGTAATCCGCATCGTGTGCAAGGCTTACTGCGAATACGGCCCAAAAAAAACATTCAATGACTCCTGTTTTGCAAATACGCTAAGTAAGCAACTGTATATCGGATAACAATTCAAAACCACTCCTAGCATTGTGTAAGCATTGATACTCCTTTAAAATAACGCCCTTGCATATCATCGAGGCTGGCTGTGTTACTCAATTATAATCCCCCAATGACGCCCTATTTGAGCATTGTTTATCAAGATGATGATTTACTGATCGTCAATAAACCAAGTGGTTTACTTACGGTGCCGGGTAAGGACCCAAAACATGCCGATTGCCTTATTGCACGCGTTAACCGCGTATTTCCTAACGCTAAAATTGTTCATCGCTTAGATATGGCAACCTCAGGGATTATTTGTTTAGCGATGCATAAAGAAGCACATCGCAATCTAAGTATTCAGTTTCAAGATAGAAAAACCGCCAAACGCTATGTTGCGCGTGTATTTGGAAAGCTTGAACAGCAAACAGGTTCCGTCGATTTACCGCTTATTTGTGATTGGCCGAACCGCCCTAAACAAATGGTTGATCACGACAAAGGCAAGCCTTCATTAACACACTTTAAAGTACTTGAGCATGAAGCTCAGGCAACGCGCGTTGAGCTGACCCCAATTACAGGGCGCTCTCACCAACTACGTGTGCACATGCTGTCTTTAGGCCACCCAATTTTAGGGGATAGACTGTATGCCCACTCAGAAGCGTTAGCGCTGGCTCCTCGTTTGCAACTGCATGCAGAAATGCTGAGTTTAACTCACCCTGCCAGTGATGAAAAAATGGTGTTTGAAGCTGCTCCAGAATTTTAAACTAAATATTTACGCCGACTTGCCGATACATACCTAGACCTTAATTAAGTGATATCGGCATGACTTTATCCCCTTTACATACGTTACTTTTCGCAGCCAGTTTTGCGCTAGTTAGCACAGTGAATGGGGCTGATTTTATTAAACCCACCCCTTGGTCAAGTTTGGTCACTAACGATATTCAACGTTTTTTACCCAGCGATGAAGTACGTCCCCTGCTTGCCGGTGAAGATGAGTTTATAAGCCTATATCGTCAATCTATGGCGCCAACACAACGTGGCATCGTGTTAATTATTCCAGACTGGCAAGACGTGCCTACCAATAATGCGGGGATCAACTTTTTACGTAAGCAATTAAATGATATTGGCTATG
>Ga0209349_1001062_pt1 | contig 13792 bp, 2 predicted proteins | sample ETNvirnome_2_130_FD_184067 | JGI IMG/M metagenome (GOLD analysis project Ga0209349, IMG submission 184067) | Marine viral communities from the Pacific Ocean - ETNP_2_130 (SPAdes) (version 2) | ecosystem: Environmental > Aquatic > Marine > Oceanic | place: Pacific Ocean | collected 2013-06-22
GCTTCCAATTGAAAGCATCTCGCGACCGTAAGTTGTTAACTGAAAATCAAAAACTTGTTCTTTTTTGTTGATGAATTTTGCCATTTTTAATACATTCCTCCACCACCGGAAGTTCCACCACGAGAGCCGGTACCGGGATTCCCATTGGAGTTTCCGCTATCATTGTTAGAAGTGCCATTATTTGATTTACTATAAAGAACTTCTGCATCCACCTTAATTAGCTCCACAAAAGATAAGTAATCATATGGCCAATTGAAACAAATATCATATCCATTATTTCCATCAGCAAAATCAAATACGCCACCGTTTGCCGATTGCCCAACTTGTGAAGTTAACATTTTTGAATAATTACTTTGAGATCTCTGCTTAACTTTGAAAACCATCCAACGAAGATTTTCATTGTCCATTAAATTTTCTTCACTAAGCAATTCGTTATCGCCTAATTTATGTGCAATCGAATCAAAGGTTAAAGTTATCTTCTTATAGTCTCTGGGTGCTAAATTCTGCCAAATGTAACTTAAATCATCTCTATCTAATGTATAACTAAATTCAAATATATACATCGCAATTGGATCTATGTCAGAATTATTTAAGAAATCAAATTGAGGCGGGAGAATGTACCGCTCCATTTTTTGTAAAAGTGTTCTGATAGACTCACCGGCAACATCGAGTGAGTCACCGGTGGCGCTCCCAATAGCAGTTGTTTTGGCGGCATCAACTCTTTCTTGCGGAATAGTGATAAATCTTTTTCTTCCTTGCGCTTGCTCTCCAGACATAGTTTCGGCAGTAGTGGTCCCCTCAACAACATAAGGAACAGCTACAATTGCTTCGTTGATGACTTTTTTATCTGCCAGTTCCCCTAATCTAACTTTAGACTTTTCTGGCTTAAAATTAACAACATCGGTGAGGGGTCTCATTCTTTGATATAGATCTGATCCACTAGCGGCTGCATTATAGCTATTATAGGTAGAATTATTTGTTATTACTTTATAGTGATTCTTAAGCCAATTGGTGGGTATTTCACCAATTTCCAAGAAAATGCCCTTATCTGATGTTTCGGGAATAACCCCAAATTGATGCCACATTCCTCGTGGAACAGACGCGGAACCAAATGTGGGCTTTGAAAGCGTAGAATTGGCATTAGTGATGGGGCGCGCCCCTTCATCATTGAAGTTCAACATGGGAGTTTCCCATTTGGGTTCAATAATCCATTTCTTGCCAACAGTTTCGTTTTCTGACAGCAGTTCGTTACCAAACTTATCTTTGCTCTGCCGTGTGACCCTTTCTATTCCAAGATAATTTACACTGGCGCTCAATTGCATAGCATTGAAATTGACATTTTTGCCGTCATATATTTGATCACCCAACCCAGGGAACACCACGGAACCACTATAAGTCGGAATCAACTGCGTATTATACGTATTTCCAACGGATGCGCTAATACCACCATCGGCTCTCCAGAAAACAGTTTTTGTTTCTGCTAGTATTTTTTCTAAGTCATAGGCTTTCTGCTCTTGTGGCTCAAAGATAAAATCAATCCACGCTTCGCCATGATAATAAGGGGGCGTATAAGCCCAATTGAATCCCGCCAACCCATCCATTGGTTGAGCGTTCTTGACTGCGGCATGCGCAGCATTTGAACCAGATGGGCGCCCGGTAATAGGCGGCCCAAAAGCAGTCGGTCGACTGTACATTGTAAAGGTTTCTTTAAATTCTGGCTTGTGTCTTGGGTCTTGCGGCAACGGGAAACTGGCTGTACCAAATCCATAAGCGTTACCATTATATACCAACCCACCAAACTTGCTATATGCGGTGTTGTCGCCGGCGGAACCAGATTCGCGCTCATATGTGCGAGGACCAGTCGCCGATCTACGAATTTTAAGTCGGGCGCCATAAATGCTGGCGCTCGGGAATTCTAAATCGTCAGTTACTGTATCGGATTGCAATCTCGTAAATTGCTGATCTTTAAGGAAGAAAGTGGCAACCTCTCCAAAGAAATTATTTGCCATTCTTGAATATATGTCATCAGTCGTTTGTGATGCCCACGAAGCGGTCACACTAAGAGACGCAGAAGGATGTGGCTCCAAATCGAAGAAATCAATATTATTCAAATATTTCTCCGGGGTGATGGCCGCCTCAAATGGTATTCTGAGATCCCAAAATTCGGCGCCGATATACCCCTCTCCAACATTAACACTGCCTGTATTGGCTGCGCTCACCATCCAATTATTGGTTTCTCGGTTGTCTCCATAAAACTCTTTGCCTATTTTAGTTGGTTCTGTTACAATTGGGTAATCAACCGCCAACCCTGATTTAATTGAATTATATACAATTCCCGGCGCAAACAAAGTTTGTACCAATGGTCTCATATGTCCATCCAAGTTTTGAACAATTGTGCCGGCTCTATTAGCAACAAAACTACTAGCATATGAACTTGAAAATTGTCTTGCTAAATCAATTGTTCTTTGAGCCGGATAAAATCCCTTATATGGATTAAATCTGATAGCTGCGCTACACACTAATCTGATTTCTTTTGCATTCAAGTTTGTATCACTTTTAACCTGCATAAAATTGGTCATAAATTCTGAATTTGAATAATCTTTATAAAAAGAACCAGTGCTACTATTAATAGACGTTTCAGGAATATCAAATGTATCAAATTTATTTTTATTAAATAATCCAAATTTAATATAATCCGCAACATGTTCACTAATTCTAAATTCTGGTATAATCGAATAATCTTTGGCAACTAGTTTAAGATCATTTTTAAAATTATCATAATCCTTATACCACGGAGCAGAAGCGGAAGCCCGAAATACTGATGTTGATCCAGACTTGACAACGATGCCGGCTTGTGAGCCAGCTTCCCAATAAGCCTCCCCTCCATATATTTCAACAGTATCTAAGAATATCCTGTTAAGGCTTCCGGTTTCGGCAATTTTTACACCCGATGGGGCGACTACGGACAACGGAGAAGCTAATATGTGTTTTCTAGAATAAAGTGCTCCGGGTACAATACTTCGCACTGGCGTTAAACCAGTAGCCCCAACACCAGTATGTACCATCGTATAATTATTTTGTAATTCTCCCGCCTTGCCCTCACTAATTAATTCAAGAAAGAGCGCAAGAGGAGCATCTATTTTTACCGGAGCAGTTCTTGTAAGAAAATCTTCTTGCGCGTCCAACGGCCAACAACTTTGCGAAACTGTAAGATTGAATGAATTTGTGCTACCAGTTCCTACATCAACCCTATCTGTAGTGCCTTCTCTCCAAAATCTGTTGTCATATCCAATTCTCTCCAGGGAACGAGAAACATATTCGTTTCTCAATGATGGAAAGATATTTTCTGAATATTGGACCCAATTTAAAGTATATGCGGCATTATTCCTACCCAAACTAATCAACTGATCAAAAGGTGTTGTACATTTTTGTGCGGTGGGATATTGTAAATTATCTAATGAGGTTTCATTGAAATAAATTCTCTCATTATTGTATGTTGTTTTAATAGTAACTTCTTCTTCCGGAGAAGCAGAAACGATATAGTTTACATAGGCGGGTCTACCTCTAGTTGAAACTGGCGGCAACCTATAGATATCTATGGCATTCGACCCTTCGTTCAAAACAGTTAATTTGTTTACACTTCTATGTCTTCTTAAAATCGGATGATCGCCAGAACGGGCGCTCTTCCAACTCCAACCAAATGTATTTCCTCTTCGCGTCATTAGAAGATTAAAATAACTTGATGTAAGATCGTTAATTTCCGTGTTAATGCCTTGCTTGATTAACAAATCAGAATTCATATACTCTGAATTCGAAGCCGTTAACGAAAGACCAAGAACATTAGGTTCGCCGGCTACGTCATCAACCGGATCAAGAACAAAGATTCCAATACGAGTAGTTGGTTGATGAAATTGAGTAGATGAAGCACCAGAAATTTGACTTGCAGTAACATAATCAAAGTATGCGACATATCCATCAGCAGAGCTAGAATGAAGGCCCGCCTGTGGTCCAAGGGTTGGCGCCATTCCATAAAATCTAATATCTGTTGCCTCTTCTGATCTTATAGAGTTTGTAACCCAGGCATATTGTCTATCCGATCTGGGAATAGGTCGTTGCACATAAAAATTATCATACTGTGAGGCGGTCTCTAGTGTCAAAGAAGAAGCAGTAAATATATTTCCATCATTCGTAATGCTTAATATGGTTTTTGTATTTCTATTAACCTTGTGCATGTTGGGTGATTCTTCATAGGAGGTGCCGGGAGTAGTAACCAACAATGGATCTCTACCGAATTTAGCAGAGTGGCGCGCCAGATGGGCTCTTAACCCAAAATCTTTTCCATTAATATCGGAAACTCTAATTCCGGGGGTTCCAGATCCTGTCGCTTCCGAAATTGATCCAGAGGGGCCCTGAGATGGTTTAAGTACGGTTAAATTCCTATAATTCAAAGCATTATAAACTGAATATTCAGCCGAACGAATGTCTCCGTAACCAACTCCCATTATTTCAATTCCGCCTGGGGCGGCAAATCGCCCAATTATGGTAGAATTGCTAGCAGTTCCCGTCAAATAACCAACCGAATAAGAAGGTATCAACTCTGTGTGTCCATCTTCTGTTCTGCGAATATCTAAAAATGTTCTTCCCTGGGAGGCTGATGGCGTTTCTGAAATTTGAGATGGAATGGGTGGCTGTTCTCTGATAAAATGCTTCGGATTTGAAAACGCACCAACGGTATGTATAACCTGCCAATTTTTCTGATAATTGCCAATTGCAGATTCTGTTGTCATTAAAATATTTTTAATATTGACCGGTCGTTTAGCTACAAAGTCGCGATAATAAACAGCTTTCGGTGCTTCTGGATTTGGGTACAACGAGGAAGACGGGAACCAAGGGTAATCAGCCCCAACCATACCAAATGCTCCGGTCGATGGTCCTCCGCTACCCTTGACGGTACCAAGCAAAATCTTCCATGCTTCTGGGCGTGTTAAACAGGTGTCGCTATCGGTGGAGCTTCCAGTATTTATAGCAATGTGGCGAGATTGGTGGCCACCAACAACACGATCTGTAAATGGACCTTGCATCGGAATTTCCATATCTAGCCCATATACGTCATTATGTATATTAACAACATTGATTCCGCCGGTCACATTGTTAATTATTAATTCGGTATATCCTGTTTTTACAGTATCTACAGATGCACTAATGATATTAAACGGAAAAGCATATGATGCCTTAACATTACTATAGCCATCTCCATCTTCATAATCTCTGCCGTGCCAAACTTTAAATTCTCTCTTGGTTTTTTTCAATGCAGGGGGAGTTGTAAAGTCAACGCTATCTTTAACTTCCTCTATATTATCGGCTAAGAATAGCAAAAGATTATCAGGAATCGGTTCTCCACCAGCCGACGAAGATAGACCGCCCCCAGCATACAAAGCATTATAGGTATACTGAATATTTTTATTGTCAGTAAAATTCACGCCGCCCTTATAAACTATACTTCTTTCTAATTTTTGTTTATAAGGTGTAGCCAAATCTCTAATGGCAAAAGTAGACTGCTGATAAATGGTCCTCCCCGCCGAGCTTGTTTTAACAAAATATGAGGCACTGCGGTTATTTTTATTTTCAGCAGAAGTTCTTATACGGTTTCTTTGTTCGTCAATCGCAGAATCTCCGGAAGAAATAACAGGTGCATCTTGACGATTAGCTCTTTGGCGCCACCATTCAGAATTTTCATTTTGTTTATCGGAAATTGGATGATGATTTATTCTCCAATTATAAGTAAGCTCGTTAATCCCACGCACATTTCCTTCGGTACTTGGCTTGTATTCCAAGGTAGGAAATTGAGACTTGTATTTGTTTCTTTCTAAAACGTGACTTTCAATAATATTTAAAGTGTCTGCATTAAAATCAGAAGATGCCGGCATTAATTGTGATACTATTTCTGATATTGCGTCATCGAACCATTTGTAATATGTAATGAATTTTTCAACATCCGTAACTGTCGAAACTCTTCTAAAAAAGCTTTCTCTTAATTTTTCTAATGTTTTGTATCTTCCGCGATAACGGTTAACTGGTTCACCAATCACATTATTGAAATCAACCACGCCAGCAAAAAATGTTAACATTTCTTCCGAAATGGCGTTATACATACTCTTCTCTAGTGTATAAAAGAAACTTGGTACTGTCTGTGATACAGGGAGACCAAAAACTTTATCGTCATCAGAGAGAATGCTGATCATATCTGAAGATATTGCCGATTCGGGATCTACAAATTTATAGGTATTTATTAACTTCTTATCTACGCTTCCAGTTTCGCCAGGCGAGAAATTATATCCGTATCCAGTATATTGATATCCAGTTAGCTTCCCAAGCCATCCATAGTTATTTCTAACCAACGCAGAGCCAGAGCTTATGTCCTTAACATAGAAATTACCATTCGCATTAGAGCTTGTAACGTTATTAAAGTCCCAATCCAATATCAAAGCGCGATTATTATGAAGATCGGTGCCCGCCAAACTCCCGGCACTTCCTGAAGCTCGGGGCGACATGCTTCGATATGAACCAGATATACCTTTATTATTCGTATCAAAAAGATGTTGATTTAAATCATCATCTTCTAAATATTTTGTCCAACATTTAATATTAGAAAACAATACATCAGATTCTTGTAAAAGGGCGCCCGTTATGTTTGTTCGGCGTGCGCCAACAGATAACCTCTTTGGTGATCTCAAAAATGTCTGCCCAACCGCTTGTGTAACAGAACCAGTTAGCACGAAACTATCCTGAACAGTTCCCAATATCGAATTCGCGCCCCTGAAAATATAATCAAATGTGTACGTAGTAGATCCGGTCACAATATCGGCATATGGATAAATACTTGGCTTAAGCCGGAGAGATAAATTCCAGCGTCTATTGTCGTATACCTCGGAGAACACGCTGCTGGTTAATACTGAAAAAGGAAACGGAGCAACAGAAGAACTTAATTTAAAATATACATCTTTTGAGCCAACTGATGGCCTGATAGCATAAACATGAAAATTAACATCATCGGAGTCAGCACCTCCGGATGCGGTAACCCACGTTGTACTAGCTGTGCTCTGAGTATCTGCCTCGTTCATTCCAAACAAAGATACTGTTGCCGGGCGATTGATGATCTTATCTTCCATCGGATTAAAATACGGAAACAAAATATCAGATTCTACTGTAAAGCCATATTTGCTCTGCTGATTGCCCGGCGAAAAGGAAGATGAGGCGCCATCGTATGCGAAAACTGGCGATGAAGAAAAATTACCAGTAATAAAGCTAAAAGAATTTGAATTTGAATTATCCTTTAGCTGATATATAACTGCACCGAGGTTTCCGCTATGATTGAAATTAATATGGGTTTCATTAACTATGGTCTGCTCTAAGTTGTTTTTGAGAGGAAAAACTCTTCCGTCTGAATATGTTCTCAATTTAAGAAGCTTGTCGTCCAGGTTGAAACATCGAAGAACATTTCTAATGGACCTCTCTGTGCCCTTGCTCTTATAAATGTTAGTAAGGTTATTATAAAGATTAAGATAAATTAAATTCTTAGTATCATTTAAATCAGATTCAAATAAAGATGTTTGGTTCCTGCTTAAAAACTTTTCCATAACATCAGAATCAACAAACAATTCTGGCGCATACAATCCGAGTGATTGCGGAAGATGTTGCGCAAACGGAAGAGGTTTTTGAGAAGCACTAGTATAATTTGTGCCCTTAAATTTAGGAAGAGCATCAATTTGTAAAGACAATTTATCAAAGTATGTACCAACTATGTGCATCATTTTTTGTAAATCAGATGTTTTACCTTCGTCTTCTTCGATAACCCAAGCTGGCAACATGCTCAACATTGAACTATTATTATTTGAATCGTGGAAAGAGCCGCTAGCTAATAATGAATTCTTTAGTGAGACAACATCACCATGTGATGAATAAATAATTGGATCTTTATATTCTGTTGCCGAAGCGGTTGATTCATAAATGGCAGATCCGGTATTCCTAGAATATGCATCATAGCCAATCCAATGACCATTGCTAACTCTGCCAGCATAATCCAATACAGCACTATCGATACTGCTCTCTCCAGTAACTCCCTCGTTGAATTTGTAATAAACCCCCAAAGTTGCATTATTAATATCTGTATTTACGCCTCCGCGGACTTGAGTAAAGTAATGTCTTGCAATATTGTTGGCACCCCTGGCAGCCTTCCAAAATCTAAATTCGTCAATCGAAGCGCTTAATTTTCCTGCGCCGATATAATCATCTGCTGAAGAAGTGCCGGCAACACCGGCCGGTGCAGTTAAAAGGGCCCCGATCCTTCCCATCATATTCTTCGATTTTAATATTCCGAGAGTGCCCGTTATGGCACCCTTGGAGCCAGTCAACTCTTCGTTTAATAAACCGTTTACATATAATTTTGTTGAAAGGGCACTTCCACTATTTTGAAAAGTAAATGCATAATGACCCCAATTAGTCAAAGTACCCTTTACGATATCTTGCCCTATTGATGCCGTAAGATATCCATCAGTACCATCTTGTGCTGTAATTCTAAACGGGGTACCCACGCCGGAACTAGTTAATTCAATTGTGATTCTACCATAATCGCTACTTGAAGTATCTTCATTGTTCCACATGTCAAAAACAACTTCTTTCTGTGTCTTTACCGCCAGGAAGGCATCTTTCTGTAGCCAAAATTCGACCGTGATGCCACTATCAAAGTCAGTTCTTAAGTTTGATTCGCGGGAACCAGTACCATAAGTATCAGGAAGCCCTTCTGTCTGATAAATGTTTGTATCATAGATATTTGCGGATTGAAATTTACTATTATGGGGATTGTCAAAAGCACTTGCCAGTGTGCTATATGAGGAAGTATTTGGTCCACCATAAAAGGTAATATATTCGTTCTCATCCGAATTACCATAACCCCCCGACACCTCTGGTCCTTGGTTCTGGTTACTACCCCACCCATCAGCACTCAGTTGGGCGTATCCATTGGTTCTGGGATACAAATTATTAAAAATATATTTTTCAACGCCCAACAATCCATTATAAAATTCATTAATTTCTGCGTCAGATCCGTCATACGGATAATAATCATGAATTCTTTCTATGGCGCTTTTGTAATATAAATATGCAGAACCATACTTGACGAATTTTTCTGGATTTGAATAGTCTATTTGCGGAACAAACGTCTCCTGTTTGATTTTCAGTTGTTCTACATTGCGTCCCGATTCTGCGTCTTTAAAAGCATCTTTTTGTGTCGTATCAGAAAGATAGTTTCTTGATTTATTTGTAGAATCGAAAAGCTTTTTAATACTCATAGTCTTCCACTCTAAACTTAAATACCTCTGGCTGCTCTGTCCAGGCGCTCAATTCTGAATCGTAAAAGGCAAATTTAAGCCCATATGTATAGCCAGGTTCAAGAAGGTTCATATCCATATCAAAATAATTACCAGATACATCATATGATAGTTGTGTGTGTAAATCAGATCCGGTTCCATAAGAGATGGCATCATAGGCATCCAACGTTCTAAACACCCTATAAGATGCGCTTACTATAGTAGTGCTTTCCGGTACTGCATTTGCCATTGTATAAATGGTTGGATTCCAATTTTTATTTCTTACATATAAATTAAATCTCGCTGTTTCGTCGGATCTATACTTACCTTTAAGATTTGTAATATTTAAATAATAGATTGGTTTAGCCACCGTAGTAGTTGCCTTAAGGGTGTGTGGGGCAATGGTGCCAGTAAAATACTGTGTCGTTGCGTTGTTGGCACTTACAGTTGTGTGATCGCTGCCAGTGAACCAAACGTCATAAATTGTCTTTAATAACTCTGAGCCAGTAAAGGCAAAGGATGCACTATAAATACCGGCAGAAACAATCCCGCCCGTAACAACAAGATAATTTATACTGTCGGTATCGCCCGGCGGGTAGTTGTCTGCCGCAACGGCAGACAACACTTGAACACTCCCGGTATTTTCTGATGTTGTTCCGGATACAGGATAATTTGAGGGCGCCACATTGTCGCCGTCGCCGCCGCCCTGATCACTATAAAACCCACCAACAGAGCCAGAATATATGCTCACCGCAATATTTTTTGCGTCACCCAAACCAGGAATTTCTTTTAATGTTCCGCGCACATAATTGTAAAGATAAATGGTGTTCATGTTGTCTATTCCCGGCGCAAGAGAACTACTAAAATAGAAATTACCTCGATCATCCTTTACTGCGTCATTCCAACGAGCTTCGACTACGGGACGTTTAAAGAAATATTGAGTACCTCTCGCAAAAAATCTCTTTGTATAATATGACACAGTTGAGCCGCTTGAATTTTGAATGATACTGGCGCTGGCGCGACCGGTTATTTGCCCATCTAAGCTATCAATATTTTGATATGCTTCATAACTAGAAGATAATTTTATACCCACACCATAGTTCGAATATGTGCTAGCAATCCACTGCTCTACCAATGGAGTAACATTAACTTCTAAGTTTTCTAGACCAGTCGAAAAGTCTTGTGTAAAAATAAATGTCTCAGTATTACTGCTTCCGGTGTGATAGGAGCCGCCGGCTAATAATGTGCCATTAATATCTGTCCAATGCGACGATGCGCCGGCGGTGAAGCCGCTTACAGTCATATCAGTGGCATCTGATGTTGTAATAGTATTGTTACCGGCGGTACCGGCAGTGTCTTGTGTAAGGGTAAGCTCAAAGCCGGCGCCGCCTGCAAGTTTTCCACTTGTAAGTGCGCTTTCGTTGACAAGAACTGTACCAACTGTGTTTGTAATTGCGATACTATTTCCAGCGGTACCAGCGTTATCCGCAGTTAGATTGGCGTATGTTTCCGCGCTCGTTGTACCATCGGTTGCTGTGATACCCGTAATACCAACTGTGGCGCCATTTGTGATACCGGAGCCAAACTTCACTTTTGAAGTATCAGAAGTACCGTTAATAGCAAGTTTTAAGTTTGCTATTTTTGCAGCGTCTCCGCTCGGATCAAGATACCAATGAATATCATTTGTGCCCGGGGTACTTCCCATCGAATTTCGCGCCACGACTGTAGCAGTGACACCTAAACCGCCGGCGGCTGTGGGAACAAGAACAGTGAATGCATCGTTGTGCCAAACGGTACCGCCTGTTATTTTAAGTGCGTCTTCTGCTTCCGCTTCAGTGACGTTTGTGCCGGCGCCGCCTGCAAGTTTTCCACTTGTAAGTGCGCTTTCGTTGACAAGAACTGTACCAACTGTGTTTGTAATTGCGATACTATTTCCAGCGGTACCAACGTTGTCCGCAGCTAGATTGGCAAATGTTTCCGCGCTTGTTGTTCCATCGCTAGCTGTGATGCCCTTGATGCCAACTGTGGTGCCATTTGTGATACCGGAGCCAAACTTCACTTTTGAAGTGTCAGAAGTACCATTAATCGCAAGTTTTAAGTTTGCTATTTTAGTGGCGTCGTTGCCAGTTAGGTGCCACTGAATCTGATTTGCACTTGGGGTTGACAAGGTGGCTTTTGCGATAACCGTAACAGTAACATCGCCGGCTAATCCGCCAGCGGCGGCAGGAACAAGGACAGTAAATGCCTCGTTAGCATTGACAGTTCCGCCTGTTATTTTAAGTGCATCTTCTGCTTCCGCTGCCGCGGCGGTCTCTCTAGCAGCCGTCACCTTACCATAATGAGCATTGCTGGCATTTAAAATGGCATCCCGAACCTTTGTGGCAATCGTGGGAGCAGTTGATGTATCCTGAATTCCTATATTTGTTGTACTGGTGGTGTACGTGTTGGAGGTTGTATCATCATCGAGCGTATAGACAACCGATGTTCCACCAGTTGACGTAACTGTAAACGTTTCACCATCGTAAGCAGCGGCAGAATTGTTATTGAACTGTATTGTTGCAGTGGCGGCAAGACCCTCGCCACTGTTTGAAGCGCTCATCCAATTGGAGCCTGCGTTTCCTTTTGTTTCGTCTTTATACGTTTCTAAATCTAAACCAACCCCTTCTTGCCAAGATTGTGAAACAGCCAAAATAGATAATGTATAATCAGTTGGTACTGTTTTTGAATGTTCGGCATTATATAATTTGAGATAAAAGCTAACGGCGCCGCTGGCAGGAAGGGTTCCAGCAGTTCTATCTGATGAAATATCGCTTACAGGAAATTGAACTAAAATTCTTGACAATTCTTGAGAGCTTGTAGTTTGTCGTCCATAAATTGAAAACACTTCCAGAATATCGGAGGCGCCCATATTAGCACCGGTGCCTCGGGTCCGCAAGTTGGGCTGAAAAGCATTGACAATTGTTGTGTCCAAACTAGCTGTATATTTTTTTATGGCCATTACCGAATTTTTCCTTTAATGTCTGTTTCTCCAAATTTAATCTCAAAAACAACATTGGACGGCGCAATCAAATATCCACCTTCGGGAGATATATTGGAATTAATATCAAAATTAGTACTGGAGTAATTGGTAGTGGTTTTGTTAACTATTTTAACATTCGTAACATCAAGAACGCCGGCTACTGACTTCAAAACCTTATATATATCAGCAATATAGAGTGGTTCTCCAATGTAAAATTTAGTATTATAATAGACCTTGAGCGCCTCAGTCGCGACACTTAATAATGAATATTTATCAACTCCTGTTGTTGGCTTTATAATAAATTCAATTCCAAGATTAACAACATACGCATCTAAAATATCAATTGTGTCGCTAATCATTCTATAATGATTTAACCAAGTTTTTAAATTATTTTTAATTGTACTATTCATCGTAGTAAGTTTTCCAAATTTATCTTCAGAAATTACATACATATTGAGATTTCTCTTGAGCGAATCTGGATCTCTTTGTACAGAACACCTGGCAATTGAACCAAATTTAGCCGGCATCCTATACGCTACATTTTCATAGTCTGCCTGTGTGACCGCTCGATTTTGCGTTGGAAAAGTATCGTAAACTCTTCTCTTTAGTTCGTCAGTGTTGGCGTTGGTAACATTTCCGACAATTGGTAGTTCGTTGCTTATTTCCAATGAATCAATGACGGCTTGCACAGTAGATGTAGTCAGAGTGTTTCTGTCTTTAAAATTAAACTTTCCTGAAGATACTCTGTTCAACTTACCAACTGCCAAATTAGAATTCATTGGATTCGTTGTCCTGTAGACAACGGTTAAAACAGTATCGGAGGGAACAATTCCAAAATTTTCATTTTTAGAAATTCTAGTTGGATCAAACGTTGTATCGGTGACATAATCTTTACCAAAAATATCCAGCGCAACTTTTTGTGGATCTGCTATAACATTGGTTTCCGTACTTTTGCCACTTCCAAATTGTAAAAATACACCGCCGCGATCTCTTTCAACAGTAAATTTTCTAGAGACCAAATAAGGTTTTATTATAGAAGGAACATTGTCATTCTTATAGTTGTTGTTGGTAAATTCCTTAAATACAATATCTTGAGATAAATAATCTACTTCAAAATATTCATCGCCCTGAGAATCTATAACGGAAATAATTTCTGAAATATTCGGAGATAGTAGCTTTATTCTTTTAAATCTTTCATATTCGGCTACCGTAACATCTTCCTTGGCAAACATTCCAGAAACAACATTTCCGTAAGCCTTAATTGCATAATGGGTGGGTGCGCCAGTCGATGCATCAATTTTGGCTACAATAACTGGATTCTTTGGATCCGCAAAATCAATATTTTCTATTAGTGTAAAGCCTAATCCATTATCAGAACTAAATTGCGAGCCGCGCTGAAGAACGGGGG
>Ga0209349_1001067_pt1 | contig 13768 bp, 21 predicted proteins | sample ETNvirnome_2_130_FD_184067 | JGI IMG/M metagenome (GOLD analysis project Ga0209349, IMG submission 184067) | Marine viral communities from the Pacific Ocean - ETNP_2_130 (SPAdes) (version 2) | ecosystem: Environmental > Aquatic > Marine > Oceanic | place: Pacific Ocean | collected 2013-06-22
TGTTCTTTAATCTCATGATCGATGAACATGAGTAGTGCAAATACGGTCTCAATCATTTCTTTTTCCCTAAATAATGTTCCGAAGGTTCATAGTTCCAACGTTTACCTTTATGCCCCATTAAGGCAGCGTACCACATTCTTAATCTTACAATGAATTTTCTAACGGGTCGCGTCATTTAGCATATCCATTTTGTACTTTATAAGCTCGGTGTTCTTCTTGAACTTTTTCAAGAGTTGCTTGTAATTTTTCAAGTTGTTTTTGCAAGAATTCAATATTAACTTTATTGTGCATACCTTCTTCAATAGCTATTTGTATCTTTTCAATTTGCCCAGCCATGTGTTCGATCAACATAAACTGTTCGCTATCTGCTGGAAGTGAACCTAACTCTCCTCTTGGCCACTTGATTCTAAATTCATTATTCTTTTCAATATCACCACTAAGTGTCTTAGTCACTTGCTCTAAATCTTTTTCTAAAAGGGTTCCACTGGTTTCTAGTTTGTTTAATCTTTCAATGACGCCGAAATAGGCCCATACTCCTACGGCTACTGCTGCTACAATTGATAGTAGATTACGCATCGGCATTGAAACCGAGGTGCTATCGGATATTTTCATTTTTAATAAAGTGCTTAGTTAAGCACAATTAATAAAATTATAATGGCTATAACTACTGCACTAACTTTTTTATGAGCTAATGCTAATGAGTATATTCTCACTGCGTGTTGTTTTAGTTTTTCCATAGTTCTCCTAATTACAATTAGATTTATCTAAGTCTACAGGTTTGCCGTCGCTATGAAACCATACCCATGAGGAAATTTTAGTTCCTTCTTGTGTATAGGTACATTTTTTGCCTACCGAGCAGGCGCTTAATGCAAATAGTAATGCAAGCACTAAATATAATTTATTCATGATTGCTCCTTAGTTGAGGTTCAGTTTCAGCACGATATTCATACGTTTGTTGTTCTGCTGCAACTTGTGCTTCATGATGTTGACAACATTTTCCTTCTTTTTCTTTTTGATCAGAATGACTATTACAATATTTTATCTTATTTATTGACATGTTTCACATTCCTTTATTTCATCTATAGTGACTCCTTTTGAGTCACACTTACACATCTGACACGGACATATGCCAAGCATATCAGGTAGCGTCATTTATTAATTGTCGCTTGGTGGAAAATTAATCCAAACATCATTCCAAAAATCCTTATAAAATTTCTGTACTTGCCCAGTGTATTTTTCAACACTAGCTTTCCATTCTTTATAAGTTGGAATTTCTAGTTTAAAATTAAACATATTTATCTCCTTTGTTATTATTTTTATTAACTTCATTTTCATAAGTATCTGCAACTACATCTTCTTCATAATTCCAGACATTGTTTTTAGGGCAGTTACAAGAAACACATTCGCAATCTGTAATAATTCGGTGTTCATCGTTTGTGTCACAATGACAAACGTGGTCACATCTTTTACAAGTATTTTTAGTCATTATTTTTTTTCTGGTAATCCTTTTGATAGCCATTTAATAAATTTAATCCACGGCCAACAAATAATTTTCCATATTTTTTTAAACCAGTTCATTTTTTCTCCTCTTTTTTTTCTTAGGTTTACTACCATATACCTTAGTCCAACGTTTAGCTATTTGTGGCTTTTTTTTCCATAAATAACGACGTTGTTTTTCTGAGCGAAAGGGCATTATTTCTTCTTAATAATATCTGCGCCTTTTAAGCCATAAATTGCTGATACCACACCAATAAACAAAGCTTGATACCAAAATGGCATATTGCCAAAGTACTCAAAAAACATATCTACTTTTTGTCTTATATCAGGATCATCTGAAAAAATCGACCAAATTAAAAGCATTACTGGGGATGAAACCAAGATTAGCACAAATTCGTCCTTCCATCCTTGTTGATTATTTTGTATAACAGTTTTTTTATACTCTAATTCACCAAGAGACATACGTTCGGCATGTTTCATTTCAGCGACTGATTCAAATTCTTTAGTTCTTCTTCTATTTGACGCGATACTCATTCCTGTTTTAATTATTCCAGGAACTAATTTTGCTGCAATATTAAGCCACATCTATATTCTCCTTACGTAACCACCCGATTACATTAAAACTTGGACATTCCTTTTTGGGTTCTACTTGATAATGTCCAATAATCTCTTTAATACCATGTTTCTTTTGCAGATGTAAAATAAGAGCTTTTAGTATAGTAAATTGATCAGGAGTAAAATTTTGTTCCCATGCTCCTTTTTCATCTGATCCTCCAATAAGACAAATTCCTATTGAACGATCATTAACAGCGACAGCGTGGGCTCCCATATATTCCTCACTACGAGCTGGTTGAAGCGTTCCATCCCGAGTAATAATATAATGGTAACCGACATCATCCCAACCTCGTTCTTTTACATGCCATTCTCTTATTTTTTCAACACCAATATCCATTGTTTCAGGGGTTGCTGAACAATGAATAACGATCATCTCTGTTTTTGTTCGTTTTTGCATCCAGTTATTTTACTCTTTTTTCAGCGATTTGACACTCTTTTTTAGCTACATCGACATAAAGTAATTCTACTTCAGGAGCCCTGGCATTACGCGATATTTTAGTTCCATCCTTTCTATAATTTCTAGTCTTAATATCAAATAATCTAACTTTTAAAGTCTTAGGATCGAGTGCGATTAAATCAACAGGACTATTAGTTTGATTTCCCTTAAAGACGTGAAAACCAAGCTCCTGTAAATAACACACTGATAAATTTTCTGCGAAACAACCCTTTAGGTTAGAATTCATAAAAGCTTATCATAGACGAGTGTTAGTAATCCTATAATTATTAATCCTGCGACTGTAAATAAAACTTTCTCTAGACGTTCTATTTGACGTGATAATTCTTTTACTCTCTCGTGAGTTTGTTTTTGCATAATTCTACATAATTTCTCATGATTATCTATTCGCGTATGTGCGATTTTATCGATCCTATTATTGGGCATTTAATTCCTTATCCATTTAGGTATTGCTATCTCAGCACCTTTTTTCACATCACTCCAAACTGAGTCTTTAGTTTTTTTAACACCACTCATTTCCTCCAGTTTCTTTTCAACATCTAATAACTCTGGTCTCTTAATACTTTCTGAAGTTGATTTAGTATTTTGAATTAACTTGCTAACAAACGCAGTTATAGGTTCCCATATATCTTTATCAACAACTTCTTTAGTCATATCCCAAGCTTTACTTACACCTTCTGCAACATTTGGTTGACCGGGTACCTCATCCCTATGAACATTTAAAAATGGTATTTCTTTTTGAAGAAGATCCACTTCATTTAAGTTCTGAGTTCCTATTCCTAGTCCGTAAGTAGCTGGAGAAGTAAGGGTATCAAATCCAACTTGATATTTAAAAACAGTATCAGCCCATTTCATTTTTTCTCCTTTGGACATCGCGTCTAAAACTTTAGGATACATACCCATCATAAAATTCTTTTTAGCATTTTGAATAAAAACTTGATAATTAGCTACATGAGCAAAAGTCATATCTTCGATATCAAATTTATCATAAAGACGGGCTAGCCGATTTAAAATTAAACGTCTGTGATTCAAAGGTCCATAGAGAATATCGATCATCATTCCTCCTGATTGCGTTTGTTGAGCCAAGGTAGCATAAGCTGGATCAATCTTTCCTAATTTTTTTATTATTGCTGCAGAATTATTTTGAAGAATAATTAAAGCTTTCGCAAGAATTTTATGATCACTTACAAATGAATCTCCAAAAGCTTTTCGTAATATTCCTTGATTCTTATGTAGATAAAGAGCTAGTTTTAGACCATCATAAGAGAGTTCATTGGTAATAGGAGATAATAATGAAGATTGTTTAAACATATCATCGACAATAACTCGTTGAACCGCTTTCCATTCTTGTCCCTTTAGAACAGCTTTAAGAGGTGCTAGATTTAGTTCGTTTCCCTTTTCCATAATTCTTAGACCAATATTTTCTGCAGTATATTTATCAAGACTATCTCCTAATTGAAGATATTTTTGAACAACTCCCATTTCATCTGAATAATCCTTTTGAAATTTCTTAAATGTTTTTGCTGCCGAATTAGAACTACTTAGAAATTTTTTAGAAAGATTTTTTCCTAATATAGATGTCATTTGTTTTCCATATTTAGATATGAATTCCTTATGAGTCATAGCTTCTAGTTTAAGTACTTGTTCTACATAAAACTCCATCGTCGCTGATCTAATGTTATGAGCGACTTGTTTATTCATCTTCCAGTAAGGATTATTTTCTAAAAGAAATCCTAATTCTTTTGCATTAGCGACTGAATTAGGTCCATCAAAAAATTTAATAAAAGTCTGATGTCCTCGGAAACTGGCAGCAGTTTGGGTACCAGACCATTCTTTTACTCCATATCCAAAAGCTCGTGCGAACTCATTAACACCACTTGTTTGTGTTAAATAGATTAGTTTATTTTGAGTCATAAGTAATTTTTTAAGTGGAACATTCCCTGTTTTATATAAGGACTCATTAATCGCTTCAGAAATTCTTCCCTTGAAATTTCTTAAAAAGTTTTGTTGTATACCTTCAGGGGCAAGACTTTCTAAATCTCTAACAATATTACGAAGAAGATTTGCGTTTTGATATGTAAGAACACCCGTTTCACCCGAAAATAATTTAACATAGCTCTTTAATATTTTTTGGGTATCCTTCATCGTTTTTATACCCATACTTTCAAGAGTGGATTTTTTAGTCGCCCATTCAGCCATTTTTAATTTAAATTCTTTATCTCCAAGTTTTCCTGCTTGAAAATTCTTTCTTATAGGTTGTTTTACAAGAATATGATTTATTAATTTTTGAGCATCTGTTCCTAAGATGGCATTAAAAGTTCTCATATCTTTTTTTAGATAATTTCCGAGATCAATTTTATACTTAGCATTCTTTGAATTTGCTTTAATAATAGAAAGAATACTTTTATCAACTGTACCTAAAGCTGTATTCAATCGATAAGTAACTTGACTCATTTCAAAAGCAAAGTTATTTACATACTTAAAATTAGGACTCGATGATGTTATACCTGTTAGGGTGTTAATTTCTTTATTTAGTAATATATTTTTTAAATTTAAAATGGATGCCTTTGAAGCTTCATCAGCATTTACCAATATTTTAAGTTGATCATCGAGTAATTTAAAGTCAGCGACAGTTCTTAAATCCATTCCCACGAGCTTTTGAAGAATTTTACTTTCTACTGAATTTGTTAAATTTTCTTTTTGAATTAAAGATTTAATTAGCGTTTTACTTCCCTTTTTAGTAACTGAACTTTGATAACCCATTACTAAATCTGGAAATTGAAGAGCAATACTTGTCGCTAAATATTTAGAAGCTTCCTCATCTGAAATTTTATATGTCTTTTTAAGTATATCAGTTGCTTCATTAATATGCTTCGTTACACTTACACTAGGTCCATCATATTCTTTAACCATATCTATAATAGGTTTATTCTTCATCTTTATTTTTGTATCTTGTAGAAATTTAAATAGTGCTCCCTGAGCTTTCATAATAATTGCTGATCCGAAGAATTCAATAAGACCATCGGGAATATTACTAAATACAATATCTTTATCGTCCTTTGCATAAGGAAGATCCAATATATATTTTCCGATCATTTCGTTCGCGACCTCGTGAAACCATCTCGTCGCACCTGCAGCTGCTGAACCTGACAGTACAGGTTTACCCCACGCAAATCCCATAGCTGATCCATAGATATAGGCAGCTGTTGTCGAAATCATTTCTAGACCCGTCGTCGCCATAAAAGCTGTTGTATCCTCAGTCGTCCAACCCGGATCATTAATGGATCTCCAGATTCCATCGCCACCGAGATCAGGCATTACTCTCCATGAAAGAATTTTCTGATCAAAAGGTACCAGATTTTTCATCTCCACTTGAAAATTATTAGTATTTTTTAAATAGTCGTTATATGTAAACTCCTCTGTACTAAGAAAATTTTTAAGCATTAACTCTCTGAAATTGCCAATTTGAAATAAGTGATCCTCGGGACTAAATTGAAGTTTCCATCGAACACTATTCGGGGCGCCTTTATCGATATTAAATCCATTTAATAGAAGTCTAACTTCATAAGGAAGATAAACTTCGAACTCTTTATATAACTCTTTATTAGGTTTAATTTTCTCGGGTTTACCAGGAATGATTTCATCTTTTCCATCTGCTGCTTCGCTTGATCGAAAATCAAAATCGTGCGTTAAATTTGTAAGGTCTACTTTCTCTTGTATAAGATTTTTTTTTATAAAAATCTCGTGGGCCAGATCCATTCCTTTTGAGACACTATCTAAATTTTTTCCCTCAGTAATCGCAAGTTCATTTTTAGTTCTTTTTGAACCAGCTACATCAGAACTAGCTTTAATTGTAGATCCCCATATTAACTGAGAGGCTTCTTTTTTATCAATATTACCTATCGCTAAATCTTTTGCTATTTCTTTTGTAATATTAGGAATTTTGTCAAGAAAATTTTTATAGAGGAAGAGTTGATCTTTATCTAGACCCTCTATGGTAAATTCTGTTATTTCGTCTGCCATAGCTCATTATCCTCCCTTCTTTGATTCTTCCAGTTCTTCCCAAATCTCTTCCATAGTTTTTTCTGATTTTTCTGCTTGATCTTTAGCCCATGCTTGTCGAGATTCAAGATCGGCTTTTTCAAGATTAAGAATATTAGAAGAAGCTAGATTAAGATTATAAAGTGATGCAAGTTTTTCAAAGTTAGTCATACCTTCAAGATTAACTTCTTTTCCTGTCATTGCAGTATGTTGTTTAAAAATTTCATTCACACCACCCTGAGTAAGCTGTTTTGTTTTCTCTCCCATCATATATTCAGCATAGTCCTTAGCAAAATCTCTAAAATTATTGGAGACGATCGTAAATCCGTCCTTGGATACCCACTTAACAGGTACCCGTGTTGAACCACCAGATAATTGATAATATTTATCTAAACCATCACCAAACCACTCGGCGCTATCAACAGAAGCTTTTTGAATAGATAATAAGTTTTTAAGGGCAGCGGAGAACGTTCTAACATCACCCGCCGCGTCCAATAGTCTTTGAACGTCAGCTTCTGATACGGGATATAAGTTCTTCGCGTCTTGAATTACTTGTTCCATACTAATCGCTTTAAATTTATCTTGAAAAGAAACGATCTCTTCATTACTTAAACCTGCTTCAGAAAAAGTACCACCGGCCGTAAAGACATTCATTATTGAAGCGATCTTTTCGTCATCCCCCTCAAATAAGTCGGCTGTAATTTTTCTTATAGGAGAGATAATTCTTTCGAATGCTCCTGTAGGAACGTGGTCTTTTACTCCATGAACTAGATTATAACGAAGATTGACTTGTTGATTTTTCTTTTGGATATTCGACCATTCCTTATTATATTCATTTATCCAAGTTAGATCACCTTCCTCAGCGGGACTTAAAGTAAACTTCGTTGGTTTCTGCATTGATTTAAATAATCGTGCTTGAGCTGCTGTCTCTGCAGTTTCGATTTGTTTTCCTTGAATGATTCCTTTAGTAATTCCACTTGTGATTTGACCAATCGGCGTCTTAACACGTCCTGAACTTAGAGGAGTTATTCGACTTGACTCTGTAATTGTATTTAAACTCATTAAGAGTTTCGTTAAATCTTTAGGATTACTTAGAACTTCATCCATCTTTTTTCCGATCTTCTCCGAAGTCGCTGAAAAGGCACCTTGCTTTTTATATGTGCCGTACGCTTTTTCACCATCGTCAGTATCATAAGTGTTTATATCTTTCAATATCCACTTTTTACCATTAATAATTTTAGAAGAACCGATTTCAGTATCTTCATCTACTCTAAATCTTTTTTCAGCCATTAGTTTATCCTCTTGAATTCAACATCAAGCTGAGAATAGTCCACCTTCCAATAGCCACTATCGTCAACCATAGAAGCGTAAGGAACTTCGTGAGCGAGTACTCCTTGATATTGATCGTCGTCTCCCTTAAAGTTAAATGAATAAATATTAATACCACTAGGCGATTGACCTATTTGTTTAACATTTTCTTTTAATCGTATATCACTTTGTATTCCAGCATATGCCATACCAAGTCCCGCAACCTGACCTGCGATCGATGGTTGTCCGAAGACTTGACCGACCATTCCTGTACGTTCTTGCCCGTATGATCTAATAGGTGCACCTGCTAAGACACCTGCACCGAACCTAACTTGTTCTCTTGGATATTCTCTTTCTTCTATGAAATCTCTATATTCTTCTATTAATTTTTGTTGTTCTAATCCTCGTCCCATCGCTCCGTATTGACCAAGCTGTTGTTGTGCTCCTGTTAGTGCAGATATTTGTCCTCCCGCCGCTTGAAGCTCTGCTTGTCGATCAGCAGCAAATCTTTGGGCTCCGGATTCGAAGCCCGCCTGACGTAACCTGGCAGTTGTGTCAGTGACCGTATCGAGGTATCTCTCTCCCGCAAGTGCTCGTTCGACTCCATGCCTTGCTCCACCAAATGCGCCAGCCCCCACAGCACCTTGATTAATCCCACGTAGGTTTTTCTGGTACTGCTCCTCGAGGTCTCCTATAACTCCCGAAATAACTGTATTAGAATACGGATTCATATAACTTTGTGCTGTCGCCGTATCATATTGTTGTGCGCCTATATTAGCGAGTGCTCCTGCCTGAGGAAGAATTTGGTTTGAAATAACACCGCCAGCTTGTGTCTCTGCATTAGAAAGAGGAGCAATTCGATCTCCCGTGTAACCTTGATAAGCTCCTAGACTTGAAACGTTAGCTCGATCTAATAAACTGGATTGAAACTCCTTTAAATATTCTGGAATATCATATGTCGTTGCTGACTGTTGAGGTGCTTGAACGACAGTTGTTGAACCTTTAAATAAACTACCCATGTGTATAAATTCCTCCTAAAACATCAAAACCTAGTTTTGTAAATAACATATGCTTTCGTTGTACGTCGCTTCCTTGAAAAATTTCGATTATTAAAGGTTTCTTAATTGATTTTGCATATTCTTTTAAAACTATCATCATTGATCTAGCGACCTTAAAGTTCCTACATTTTGGTAATACATGGACCCACATCATTCGTAAGAATTTCTTGTCCGTGTACCACGTATCATCAAGCGCCGCTCCAAGCGTGCCGACAATTACATTTTTCCTATTTACCACTACTATAACAAAACTATCACGAATGTAAAAGATAATATTATCAAGTAATTTCTTATTATTGGCAGTTCCAAAGTTATAAGGGCTTTCTGTGAGCCAAGTCTTGAGTACTTCCCGAATATCGACAGCATCTTTTAAAGTTGCACGACGAATGGTATATTTATCGTCTGCCATCGGGCCTTATATTAATTCTCATTGTTCCTAATCTCCAATTATCGCCTAATTGAGAATTAGCAACTTTAAGTGAGATTTGTCTTCCTCGGGCTCGTGTATTTAAATAAGTTGTAGTATTTGTGACATTTTGAGTAGGTTTAGCAGTCTTAGTATCACCTGGATAATCTCGTACAGAGATCGTAACTTCCGTATTTCCTATAAGATCCTTAAAGTCAGGAATAAATTTATTAACAAAGCTAAAGTCTTGTCCATCAGCGATATCAGCATCACCTGATTCAATATGAGCAGATAGAGCTGTTCCATTAGCGTCGTAGCCTGATTCGTGTTTATAGATGACAGATCGACCCGGTGTCATACCATAAATAGTAGTCGTAGTATTAGCAGTATTATTAGGTAAGTACTCCGACGCAAAAGGATTTTCATAGACACCATTATCGATCCAAGTACTTCTCTCCAAGTTTCCTATCGCCCAAACTCTTTCTGTATAATTATAAGTCACATAGCGATCGATTTGATCAGAAGAGCTTGAACAGTAATACCAGATGACCTCAGTGAATCGAGAATTATGTCCCGCATAGATTTGTGCGTATTGAACTTTATTAACATCATTAAAGATATAGTTTTTAACACTACAAGGTATCTCTAGAACTGATCCAGCGTAGGAAAAGAATTGTCCATCGGACATCCAATAAGCTACGTCACCTATAACGATCGCTGCATTTAAACCAATCGATCCGCAGTCTGTTCCTAGTTTTTTAAATCCAAAAGTAAAAGGAGCACCAATAAATTGCATAGAAAAGAGTGTTGTGTCAGTCCAAATTAATGTCTCAGCTCTTCCTGATTTAGCAGAACGAATTTCAGATCCATCTGCTAAACGTTGTGAGCCAGCTGTATTAATAGCGTTAGCTGTAAACTCATCATAATTCTCTTGATCGCTAAAACGTATAAACATTTTGTCTTGAGTATTCGCACTACCAATCGTTGTTTCTGTTCCAAGACATATTAAGTGTCGTGACTCTGGTGTTACTAGCGACATAATACTTGTCGTTGGGGCATTCGCGATGGCTGTGCCCCTATTATTACTCATTCCAGCATCTTGATTCCAGAGATAAGTTCCTCCATTTCGTTGAGTAAAAATTAAATCTTCTCCCCAATTGTCAAAAGACCATTCTGCTGCATCAATTACTAATTCAATAAAACCTGCTGGACGTGCCGTTCCCCATGTATTTAAATTATAAGTTCCTGATCCCCAGCCATAACCATATGTTTGAAGTGCCGGTCCAGTATTTAATTGATAAGTTGCTGTACAGTTACCTGTATCGACAACATTACTTGAGGCAGTATTTCCCGTTGTTTCAATTGTAAAAGAATTACTATTAGATAAATTAATGATTTCAAATTCAGCGTTTAAAGCTGTATTGGCTATTCCTCCAATAGAAGTTGTTACATCAGAAATAGTTACAAAATCTCCCGCAAGTGCTTCATGCGCAGAGGCTTTTACTTCGACATTGGCAGATCCTGTGAGCGTAGTAAATGTTGTTGTAAGGGAAGCTGTTGATCTAATAGGAGTAATATCTAAAATATTTCCAGATCGATAGATATAGACTTTTTTATTAGTTCCTAGTGCTGTATATCTAAAACCGTCAAGATCGAACCAGTTAAAAATAGCTCTTCCAACTCCCACATAATAAGCATCTGTTGTGAGTTCCCAACCTCCTATCTTTTGGGGTTGACCAAATCGAAATCTTACTTTATCACAATCGATCCAGCGACCTTCGGCGCCTGTAGCTGTATTTTCTTTATCGATTCCTGGTGTTACTGTTAATTGAGTTAAAGGCATAATCCTCCTTTTAAATCTTATATCTCAAAACATTAGAGAATTAAAGCTGTTCTTATGCTAGTTTTAAGTATAAAATAGAAATATATGAAACACACTATGTTTGTTGATATACCATATAAGATAATGTATGTATATTGTCAAGAAAGAAGACGATGAATGATATAAGATGGTGGGTGCACTTTGGAGATGATGTTGAGTTGCCTAATATTTGCGATAAAAATTGTCTAGCATGTTATGACGATTATGGAACCAAAACTCTAGAGGAGCGGCCTCAAGATAAAAGAAATGAGCTCTTTAAGCAGAAGGGATTTGATTGGTTTCCTTCTAAATGGAAATTTAAAAAAGAATGGAAAGTTAAAATAAAAAAGCATTTTAAAAACTCTAAACTTCCTAAACGATTTTTATTCACAGGACGGGGAGATCCTTTGTTTTATCTTCCCTGTATTAAAGCCTACATGAAAGTTTATAAAGAACTGGGATATAAAGGTTATACTATTATTTACACAAGTGGATCACAATTAACCCCTCTAATCCTAACTAAATTAGTCAGCTATGGGATTGATGAATTACGTTTTAATTTAGTAGCTACAGATTTCAGTCAGCACACTTTATCTAAAATGGAAAAGACCAAACGTAAAATGAAAATATCGGTTCAAGTTCCTTTACTTTCTATTTACGAAAAAAAATTATTAGAGGTATTACCTTCATTAAATGATCTGAGGATTACTGAATTAGTTCTATCCTATACTCATATCGTTTCTCAAGCCGGAGCGGAAAAATTACAGAAAGTTTTACCCAAGACTACACCGCTAACCAAACTGAATAATAAAGTAGCTCTTATTGATAACCAACCCATGATTGATAATATTAGAAGTCATATTGAGCAGAAAAAATATAAGATTAACCTTAATGTAGAAAACCCCACGGGTATAGAGAGAACCACACTTGCCCAAGTATCCAAACTAGATAGTTCTTAGACAAAATCAAACCATCTTGTTACTATATCTTTTATTATTGACTGGGCTCCCAAGCAGTGCCGTTCCAATCATATGTAGCTGTATCAGAATGAGGTAATTCAGCCATATTTCTTTTTGTAGCTTTCCAGCCTCTTGTATTATCAGCTTGGTAAACATCTTCATTCCAATAATAACCCCAGTACCATACAACGGGATCTGCACCATCATCTTTTACAGATGGATATGGAATTGGGGGTCCCCAATCGTCATTAGAATCTAATGACCAAGAATTATAACGTGGTGGTGCAATAAATTTGTCTTTTGCAGCATCATAAGTGTAACCGATTCCTGCAAATTGTTTTCTAAAATTATTATTGGGGGAAGTTTGTTTCCAGTTATCGTTTGTTTTAAAAAGATTATTTAAAAAATCTATTCCTTTTTGTTCATTTTCAACTCCATCAACCATTAATTCATTGTCATGAACTGACTGAACTTCAATAACTATATTATTTGAATCTAATTTTGCAAAAGAAGCCATTATGCTGTGTAACTTCCTGTTCCTGTAAATTTAACTACGGTATAAGCTCCGCCTGGATCTTGTCCTGTTGTAATGGTTGGTGAACCAGTCGTTGTACCTGAATAATCGCCATCCAACATTTTAATGATGACCACTCCTTTTCCACCAGTACCACTTCCATAACTACCACCTACACCGCCTGCGCCACCGCCGCCGCCTAAAGCGTCAGTTCCATTTGTGGTTGTGTGGCTGTATTGTCTGCCGCCAGTTCCACCGCCGCCAGATCCACCGGGCCTACCACCACCACCATGTGGTTGTCCGCCACCGCCGCCACCTGCGTAAGTAATTGCTGAACCAGTTATTGAAGAAGCTCTACCATTTCCACCGCCGCCAGTTCCACCATCTGAACCGACAGCACCAGCACCTCCGCCGCTTGCGCCTTGACCACTCCCGTGCCCTTCTCCACCGTCATATCCTTGACTTGGTGAAAGACTTGGCGTGTTTCCCAAACCACCAGCTATGGGAGATGGAAGGTTAGAACCGCCGCCACCTCCACAACCACCGTCTCCGCCAACACTATTTCCGCCTCCAAAGCCACCACCGGTCGCTGTATAAGTAGATTGGCCTGGGGCTGATACGGATGAATCAGAACCATCATTACCGTCGGCGCCTGCTGTGCTATGACCAGCGCCTCCATCACCAACTGTGACAGTCATAACTGCGCCTTCGGGAAATTCGTCATAAGTAGAGGTATAAAATCCGCCACCAGCTCCACCACCTCCACCTTCTTGGTTACCAGCAGATTGACCACAACCGCCGCTAGATCCTCCTCCGATTAATAAAAATTCAATAGCATATGTAGGCCCAGCTCCGCCTGATCCAAATCCTAAAACTTGATATCCAAAAGACATTTATCTTTCCTCCTATTAAATTTATGCGTCGTTAGCTGCGTCTGTAGTATAGAATAATTTAATTCCTAGTAATCTTGCATCACCAGTAAAATCGTCACTACCATCGGCTGCATCTCTATAAATTTGAAAAAATGTATAATCAGCATCAGCTGGTGTTCCTGC
>Ga0209349_1001073_pt1 | contig 13729 bp, 15 predicted proteins | sample ETNvirnome_2_130_FD_184067 | JGI IMG/M metagenome (GOLD analysis project Ga0209349, IMG submission 184067) | Marine viral communities from the Pacific Ocean - ETNP_2_130 (SPAdes) (version 2) | ecosystem: Environmental > Aquatic > Marine > Oceanic | place: Pacific Ocean | collected 2013-06-22
CGTGCAGTCCCCAAAGTAAAGGTTCACGCCAGCTATGCAACCCACCCCAACGCGCCATGCGAACAGTATTGGCCAACGCCGCTAAGAGCATCACTCCCCCCATTAATAAAGCAGGAATGGCAACCCCCAACATGATGACCAGCTGCAGCACGACTACGCCAGCCGTACTCACCAGCGTCACTCCTTCGAGTAAAGCAATAGGTTCAGGTTTGGTGCGGCCCAAGCGATTGGCAGTGAACATGGCAATCACGCGCCCGCCCACTACGGTCATCATCAGTGTGATCAACAGTACGGCCAAGTAGGCGGCTTGGCGGATCAGCTCGGCGTCACCCTGCATCACCCCTAAGTGCATCGCCAGATTAGCCGTGGCAAATAGCAACAGCACAGGTATAAAGATCAAGTTGCGCCACCGCTTTGCGGTAATGACCAGTCGCGCCATAACAATGGCGACCACGGGAAGAAATGCAAGGTCAACCGCCAGCAGCAGCCATCCTGGCAAATCCATGGGAAAAGCCATCAGCACTCTACCCAATAGCCATAACACCACCAGTCCCAATAGCGGCCCGCCGTTTAAGCTTGGCAATCCTGTCCAGTTTCGTACAGCGGTGAGCAAAAACCCTCCGATCACCGCTGCGGCAAAACCAAACAACATTTCATGCTGATGCCAGAACACCAGGCCGCCATAAGGGCGCAGCAAAATATTGCCATGCCAAAAGCCCAGCCATACCAGTAGAGATAAAATACTGAACAGCGCTGCCAACAGGAAAAAGGGCCGAAAAGCCAGCCGCAACAACGGCAGCTGCTTGAGCTTGGAGGCAGGTTGGGAGGAGGTGATAGTCGACATAGCATAATACCCCACTGAATTACTTGGATTTGCATTGTGCGCCAGGCCAATTACAAAAACCATGACAAGTATCAAAAATGCATCTTATAGACTCAGATAAGCTTCATCGTCGCTCGATACCAAGCGCTTTTGCATTATATTCAGGCCTTGTTATTCAAATAGCTAGCAGCCCCTCTCCTTAACAATGCTCCTTACTGGTTGGTATTTATAGTTTTTGACGTTAAGATGTATTTGCAATGAATCTTAACGATTGAGGTATTATCCGTGCTAACACATGAGCAGGAAAAACTGATCAACGCGACAGCTCCCGTCGTGGCCGAACACCTGAATGCGATTACACAGCGCTTCTATCCGCTGATGTTTACCCGTTACCCAGAGGTCAAGCCCCTCTTTAATGAGGTTCATCAGCAAAGCGGTGGTCAGCCCCGTGCCCTGGCCAACGCCGTGTTGGCCTATGTGCAACTACGCAGTAATCCAGCTCAGGCGCGGGCTACTCTGGATGTTGTGGTCAGCAAACACGTCTCTCTAGGCATTCTTCCCGAGCAGTACCCTATTGTTGGCGAATGCCTGCTGGCAGCGATTGGCGAAGTGCTGGGTGAAGCTGTCACCCCGGAAATCGCCGATGCATGGGGCGCTCTATATAACGAGCTTGCCGCCCTGTTAATTGACCTCGAAGACCAGCGCTATCGTGAGTTTGAGCAGCGCCCGGGCGGATGGCGCGGCACACGCCGTTTCAAGATTGCCAGTACCCAGCAGGAAAGTACTTTAATTCGCTCATTTGTCCTTGAGCCCGAGGATGGAGGTCGTGTGGCTGACCATGAGCCAGGTCAGTATATCGGTGTACGCCTAACCATTAATGGCGAGCTGGTTTATCGGCATTACAGCCTCTCAGACACGCCAAATGGCCAAAGCTATCGAATCTCGATCAAACGCGAAGAACAGGGCCAAGTCAGCCGCCACTTCCACGATGTCTTACAACCCGGCGACACCTTGGAACTGTTACCGCCAGCAGGTGACCTCACGCTGATTGAAGGTGACGAGCCTCTGCTGCTTGCCAGCGGCGGCGTTGGGCAAACGCCCCTGCTTCCCATGGCAAGACATGCCTTGTCCCTTGGGCGGCAAGTCACCTATCTACACGCTGCCCTGGATGCCGACCACCAGGCCTTTAAAGGCGAATTAGAAACGCTGAAGAGCGAGTATCCTCAACGTCTTAAGGCTGTCCGCATTCATGAGCGCGGCAACGAAGCCGAACATATTGGTCGTATCGACCGCAGCTTATTAGCTCACTATTTGCCTGATCTTAAGGCACGCTGCTATTTCGTCGGCCCTCAAGGATTCATGACAGCGATTAACAGCGCTTTGTCCGAACTGGGTGTCGACGAGGATCGCCGACACTTTGAGCACTTTGGCCCCTCGCGCCCCCTCGACGCAGCTTAATAATGGGCGGCCTCGGGATATACCCGGGGCCGCTTGTGAACATTTCAGAAGCCTGGGTCACTCTTTACGCACCAAACGCTCCAGCCCCAATAACAGTTCCCCCAAACACCCTTGTGCAAGGCCTTCCTCACAACCGTCAAGTAGATTCTTGAGCGTCAACCCCAGCTCTGTATCCCCTTCAATGATTAAGCGACGCTGGAAAAACAGGCTGTCGGGATCCTCGCGGCGCGTGGCAAGGCACAAGAATTCACGCCAACCTCCCCGAATGGTTGCCTCGCCTTTCTCGCGACATAATATCAAGCGCTGCGATTCAAGCGTCAGACTTAACGTCACACCCAAATCGGCGATGGTGAGACTAATGCGCCGACCTTCCAAAGCATCGAATTCCCCCTCTGCGAGCGGTATAGCAAAAGTACGGTTGAGTAAAGGTTCCACGAGGCGTCGCTTGATGGCAAAAGGAACACGCGGATCCAAAACACGAATCGCCTTATTAGGGGTAAAAGGCGGGAAAATTGAAAAAGCAGGCGAATGAAAAGATAAAGGCAGCAACGCCATAATAAATACTCCGAGGTAAAGGCATTATCGGCAAATACTAGGTCACTGATGCTAAGCGTTGCTGAGACGTACGATAATGACATGCGTCAAGACTATGTATTGCGCCAGCATTAAGATGCATATAAAGTGTATCTTAATAAAATTATCTTTTTGTAGCGTATTAGCACCTCAGTTGTTAGCTAACGTTGCTTCAGCATTACCCCTTCTAGGCCAAGAGATGCACATCCAAGCATCCAAATTGAAGTCATAGCGCCCATGACCGTAAAAAAAGTGAGGATAACCATGATGAAACCATTATTTACTGCTCTTATTGCCGCTGGTGCTGCCATGGCGTTTTCCGTCACTGCTCAGGCAGAAACTGATGGCGAGGCGATTTATAACCAAGCCTGCATGGCTTGCCACATGACAGGGGCTGCTGGTGCACCTATCAAAGGTGATAGCGAGGCATGGGAGCCTAGAATCGAAAAAGGCATCGACATCCTTTATGACCACTCGATCAATGGCTTCAACGCCATGCCGCCTAAAGGTGGAAACATGAGCCTTAGCGACGAAGAGGTACAAGCAGCCGTCGATTTTATGGTTAAAGCTGCCGAATAGGCCTACCCACGATACAGGCAGTCGTGACGAATCGTTCTCAGCCAAAACCATCGGCTGGGGACGTTCTACGTAGCTCGGAAAATACGTTTGGAATTGCCGGGCATCCTTGTGAAACCTGGCTAACCGCTTATGGAGTGGAGGATTAATGAGGCGCGACCTGCCCAATCCCGGCTGGGGGCCGCTTTCAGCCCTACCCGGCAATCCATTGATGTGGGTATTGATACTGAGCGAAATGCTGGTTTTCACCGCCTTCTTTGCGCTCTATGCCGGTCAACGCGCCCTTGACCCTGCACTATTCACTGCATCCCAACAACAGCTTGACCCGATGTTGGGCGGCCTCAATACCCTGGTGCTCTTGACCAGCGGACTATTTGTAGCCTTTGCCGTTGAGGCGATAAGCGCTAAGCGCATACAGCGCAGCCGACAGTGGTTAGGCGCCGCTATACTGTTGGGCCTACTGTTCTGTGTCATTAAGATTTTCGAGTATACAAATAAGTTTGCTGCTGGAATAACGCCAGAAACGAACGCTTTTTTTGGTTTTTACTATGGTTTAACCGCCTTCCATTTTGCTCACGTTGTGTTCGGCTTAGCGCTACTAGGCTTAGTGAGCTGGCGCACCTCTACCGAGAACGTAGAAACGGCGGCGGCCTTCTGGCATATGGTGGATTTGATTTGGATCCTGCTTTATCCACTGATTTATCTGTTGAGATAATTTTGTGAGGAAACAATGAGGGCACTGCCCGGTACACGACGTTTACTGATTACTTGGGGCGTATTAATGGCGCTAACCCTGGTTTCCATGGTTTCCGCTCGGCTAGATCAGACCACCGACTGGCAGGCGCTTCCCCTATGGTCAGCCGCCTTGGTACTGATGGCGACCGGTTTCAAAGCCCACTGTGTGCTCATGGTCTATTTAAACTTGCGCGCTGCGACCCCAGCCTGGAAGGGAGTTTTCATTGCCCTGACACTATTAACGTTAACGCTGATTGCCGCGGGCTACCTGGCCGGTCGCTTTCATTTAGTGGGGTAGCCTCACAGGATTGGATTTAGCGAAGTGCGGAATCAGTACCTCAAGGCCGCTGCGCGGCATTTGCCCAGGCTTCCAGCCACCGCCCCAGCCGCATCAAACCATAAACGATAAAGGGAACCAGCAACATCAACGCTACGCCCCAATCACGGTTATTGATAAGCCATACCAGCGGCACGACGATCCCTAAAGCGACCAAAGCCCACAGACTAATCGCCACTACGAGGCGCAAGCGCAACATAGATAACCTCCTTAAGAAGCCACAATCTGGCGGTAGATACTCGGCAGTGCCAAGGCGAGATGCTCCGGACGCTGGACAATAGCATAACCACCTCGCCCAAACAGATGAGGAATATAGCGCCCCGCCTCCCGATCAATCGTTACCCCGAATACGCGCACTTCTTCCCGTCGCGCTTCAAGCACCGCTTTGCGCGTGTCCTCTATACCATAAAGCCCTTCATAATAGTCGGTATCGTTAGGCTTACCGTCGGTCAGCAGTAGCAGTAACCGATGCCGATTGGGTCGTTTGGCAAGTTCTTGGGATAGATGCCGAATAGCGGGCCCCATACGCGTGTAGTGGCCTGGTTTGAGCGCTGCAATCCGCCGTGACACCCGCTCGCCCATTGGCTCATCGAAACTTTTCAGCGTATTGACCCAAACACGGTGACGACGGTGCGAGGTAAAGCTGTGAATGGCATAGTCGTCGCCGCACCCCGCAAGGCCGTGTCCCAATACCAGCAGCGCCTCTTTAGCCACATCCAGCACCCGCCGATCTTCCAGCCAAGCCTCAGTGGAAAGAGATACATCGACCAGGATTGAAACCGCCAAATCCCTTGCCTGAGTGCGGCTAGCTTGATAGAGACGGTCGCTGGCTTCACCGGTCGCCGCCATATCGCAGCGGGAGCGAATGACGGCGTCCATATCCAGCTCGCTGCCATCCAGCTGGCCACGTAGCGTCTCACGACGCGGCCGAAGTGCTTCAAACTCGCGTCGGACTCGGCGAATGCGCCGTCTTGTCGTTTCATCCGGCTGCCAGTTCTCCCCTTCCTCGCTCTGCACATCGCTGAGTACCACACAGTGGTCAGGCATATAGATTTGCTTACGATGATTCCATTCCGGATAGGTATGGCGCCCACGCAGCCTTCCCCCACTCACCTCACCGGGCGCCAGATCAAGATCAAGCTTTAACTTGGAAGCCGCCTTCTTACGGTTAGCACTGAGCACAATTTCATCAATCTGATCGGCCGCCTGTTTTGCCTCATCGTCGTCTTCATCCTCTACATGGCGATTGAGATTGACCATTTCGGCCCAGGAAAGCATCTTTTCGGATGCATTGAGCATTAAAGAGTCATCGCGGTCGGCCTGATCCTGCTCGCGCCGGTCAGCCTTACGTTTACCGTGATCATCTTGTGGCGAATTCTTCCCTGGAACCAGCGCCTCATCATCTTCCTGCTCGGTTCGTGCTTGTTTATGGGTACCCAGGGCAACGGCTTGCCCCCATAGCGGCACCGGCAGTGGCGGCCGGTATCCACGCGGCGCATGAAACTTGTCCAAAGGCAGGGTCTCGTCGAGGATAGCGATATGCATCACTTCGGCCCAGCCAGCCTTGGGCGGCGTTTCTCCCAGCTGGGCACAGAGAACGGATTCAAGCGCTGCTTCCATCGGCGGCAAGCGCTTGCGCTGAGGGCGAATGGCCAGCAATGCCTGACATAACCTGGCGTGACGCTGAGCGAGCCCAGGGAAGTGGGCCAATACAGCCCGAGTCGCCCGGTTTACTTCACGCAGTTGGAGAAGGTCTTGCTGTAGCGGATCTTCGACGACGTGCACATGCCGGGTCACCGCCAGGTACGCTACCAGCCAAAGGTAGAGATCCCGGTTCAGGGAAGCCTCGGCGAACAAGGCAATGCGTGACGGTAACAACAGGCTTTCTTCGTCACGGCGTGCTTGATCGAGCACCTCCTCATCAAGCCCAAGCCTTTGACGTAAGGATAAGCGATGCGACGAACTACGCCCCGCAATAGCAGCAACATCGATACCCGCCTCGCCCCCTCCGGCGCGGAAAAAGACGCCAAGCATGGGCCGCAGCGTTTCAAGGCGCACTGCGGCTTCGGGATGGTCAGGGTAACTTGCCGCACTGGAAGCCCATCGGTGCCAATGGCGGCCTACAAACTCCTCGACTTCAAGAAAATCAAGCATGCCCTGCCCTCACCCAAAGGTTGCGTGAATGGCTTCCATCAGCCCTTCCTGAACATCTGCGTCATCACTCAGCGGCTCCACTAAAGTAGCCCGGGCAGCTTCCAAAATGGGCACCCCGGCAGCAATCAGGGTAGCGCAGTAAACTAACAGGCGAGTAGAAACACCCTCTTCTAAATCCTGCCCCTTCATGGCCCGCAGACTGGCGGCAAGATTGACCAGCGCGGCGCACTGCTCACCGGACAAACCACTCTCCCGCGCGACAATATCGCGCTCGACTTTGGGTGGTGGAAAATCAAATGACATGGCCAGGAAGCGCTGGCGGGTACTCGGTTTAAGCGATTTGAGAATATGCTGATAACCAGGGTTGTAAGACACTACCAGCATGAAGTCATCCGGCGCTTCGAGCAGTTCCCCGGTACGTTCCAACGGCAGTAGTCGGCGGTCATCGGTGAGCGGGTGAAGCACCACGGTGACATCTTTACGCGCTTCTACCACCTCATCGAGATAGCAGATACCCCCTTCGCGCACTGCGCGAGTAAGCGGGCCATCGACCCAGCGGGTCTCGCCGCCCTGCAACAGATAGCGGCCTGCAAGGTCGGCTGAAGTCAGGTCGTCGTGACATGAAACAGTGAATAGTGGGCGGCCCAGCTTAGCGGCCATATGGCTAACAAAACGTGTTTTACCACACCCGGTGGGGCCTTTAAGTAACAGCGGCAAACGTTGGCGAAAGGCGTGCTCAAACATAGCGCATTCGTTGCCGACGTTCTCGTAGAAAGGTATTTCACGTTCATCAATAGGATTAGCGACAGAAGAAAGAGGCATGGGGAGACTCCATTGCCGGAAAATAAATAAAGGAAGCAAAAACGGCCCCGAAGGGCCGTTTAATTCAGGCCGAGCCTGCCCCAGCAGTGACTTGTGTACCGCCGGCTGGCACCTGCTCTCGGGCGGGCCCGAAGAAGGAGTAGAGAAGCATGACTGCCCCCACGGCCACGGCTACACCAGCACCCAGACGCATGATGTAGAACAGGCCTAATTGATCCTGCACTTCCATGTAATTCATGCCCAGGACGCGCTGTAAGTGAGTCTGCACGACCCCGGCGAAGGTCAGGGTAAACGTCATGAAGCACATAGCACTGGTGACGATCCAGAAGCCCCACATGTTCAGCACTTGATTATAAGGCTGCACGCGGCGGATCTGCGGCATGGCGTAGGTAATCACGCCAAGAATCAGCATCACATAGGCACCATAGAAAGCCAGATGGCCATGAGCGGCGGTTACCTGAGTACCATGGCTGTAGTAATTCACGAACGAAAGGGTATGCATAAAGCCCCACACACCAGCGCCGAAGAAGGCAATGGTTGGGCAGCCTAAGGCCCATAGCATGGCCGCTTTATTAGGGTGGTTACGACTGCCCTTCCAGAACATGGTAAAGGCGAATACCACCATGGCGAAGAAAGGCGCCACTTCAAGCGTCGAGAAGATACTGCCGATGGGCTGCCAGTAGCCAGGTGCGCCAATCCAGTAGTAGTGGTGCCCGGTGCCCAGCAGGCCGGAGAACAGTGCCAACCCAACAATGATATAGAGCCATTTTTCGATCACTTCGCGATCCACACCGGTCATTTTGATCAGCAGGTAACCCAGCAAGGAAGCCATGATCAATTCCCATACGCCTTCCACCCAGAGGTGTACCACCCACCACCAGTAGAGTTTATCTACCGCCAGGTTGGTCGGGTTATAGAAAGCGAATAACCAAAACACTGCCGCTAGCCAAAGCCCCAGCATTAGCACCAGATTGATAGCGGTCTTGCGGCCCTTGAGCAGCGTCATGCTGGTATTGAAAAGAAACATTAGAAAAGAAATGGTGATGAGTATTTTCACCCAGAACGGTTGCTCAAGAAACTCGCGCCCTTCATGGATACCGAACTGGTAGCCGACCAGAGCAGCGGCGCCAGCAAAAGCAAAGATCGCCAGCTGGATATACGCCAAATTGGGGCTATGAATTTCCCGCTCGGCTTCCTCTGGCATCAAATAGTAGGTACAGCCCATAAAACCGATCAGCAGCCACACAATCAACAGATTGGTATGGCTGACACGCATGATATGAAAGGGCATCACTTCGGCCATAAAGTTAGGCCAAGCATAGACGGTGGCGGCCAGCAGTCCGAAGACTATTTGTAGCGTAAATAGCGCCATGGCCACCATAAAAAAGGGTAAAGCAACCTTCTGGGTTTCATATTTCATTGTGCGGTTCTCCTTGATTCATCCTTCGGCTGCTTGCTTCAGCCAGCGGGATGTGGGGGCCAATCCTGGTCGTCGATGCCATCGGTCCATTCGAGAAAGTCGATAAGCGATTTCATCTCTTCTTCGCTAAAATCGTAAGATGGCATCTGACGACGTCCCTCGATCCCTAATGGTTGAGCACGGATCCAAGCGTTAATTCCCGCTCGAGCTGCCTCAGGATTTTCATGGCCTCCATAGCGTTCCCAGACGTTACCCAGTTCAGGAGCGAAATAAGCCCCCTCTCCCATAATGCTATGGCAGTTGATACACATGTTTTTTTCCCACACTTCTTTGCCATGCTTAACAGAATCAGTGAGGCCTTCGCTGTCCGTGGAGACATTGACCATGTACCAATGACTATGAGCCGTTAGCGCAGCAAAGAGCAGGAAGAAGAACAGCGAACCGCCGTAGAAAATATTGCGGGCCGCTGATTTAGTGAGACCATCAGCCATAAGCCATACTCCCTTGCTAGTCAGATCCGACCTTCGGCTGGGAAGCCAAAAGGCATACGTTTATTAAGATGCACATTATTTACATTTTTAAGATTAGCAGAAGAATCCCTCTAGCAACATTGCCACAGGTCAATTTTTGGCAAGAGCGATACCCTTGGTAAATTTAAGATTACGAATTAATTCGAGCCAGAACGCGGCTGGGTTTCTTAATAGTACCTAACCACTCTGTGCGATTTTCACCAGGACATAGCCGTTCTAGAGGTAGGCTGATGCTATGACTTCTCAGATTTCACACGGGCATGTACCACTGCTGCTGATATGGGTTGCACACTCTTAAAACAGAGGGAATCAAGCTTCATACTTGACAAAATACAAACTAGCCTTAATCCTGAATATAATATCACGACATGATATTTTAAGCTCACAACGATCAAAACTGACTGCGAGGCTAGACAATGAACCCTCTAACCATTATTCAACTGCCCTTTACCCATTTAGCGGGATGGAAAGACCTCCAGCAACGCCATCCTTCAATCGCCACTCTGGCTTGGTGCATCGTGCTGCCCATGTCATTGTTGCCACCCGTGATGCTCTATTATGCCGGTACACACTACGGAGATATCTTCGCTCCAGGCTTCGCCGATCGGCAGTGGCGCTTCATCACGACCATTCTATTCCTGGCCGAGCTGCTCACCTTCTTTGTAATGGGCTGGCTAATTCACGCGGTGGTCAATAGCGATCGTGATCTCTCAATTAGCTACCACGACGCTTATCTGTTGGCAGCCCTAGCACCTTTGCCACTTTGGTCCGCAGCAATCGCTTTGCTGATCCCCAGCCTGTTGTTCAATGCGCTGGTAGTACTGGTGGCATTGGGTACCTCTTGTAGCTTGGTCTATCACGGCCTTCAGGCTCTATGTGAGCGCTCAACGAATGACGTAACAACGATGTCTGTTACTTACACCGTTATGGCCGCAGGGTTGCTGGCATGGGGCTTGTTGATGGCTATTGTTTGGGCTTACTAAAGTTTAGGTAGTGATGGGAGCTAATCACTCGCTAAGTTTATAGGGCAACCCAGTGCAAACGAGGTAACGATGAGTATCGAATTGAAACGTGCCTACGACTCTCCTCACAATAAGGATGGTTATCGTGTCTTAGTCGACGGAATCTGGCCGCGTGGGGTATCCAAGGAAGCAGCCAAAATTGATGAGTGGCGTAAGGAAGTCGCACCGAGCAGCGAACTTCGCAAAGCATTTCATAACGGCTCACTCGGCTGGAATGACTTCCGCCGACGCTATCTCAAAGAGTTAACTCCCTATCGCGAGGCCCTTCGTGGCCTTGCACAACGTGCCAGGAAAGAGCGTGTCACTTTAGTATTTGCCTCTAAAGAAGAGCGACATAACAATGCCGAAGTGCTGCGCCAGTACTTGAAAATGCTAAAATAATCGTCTCAATCAATGGCACATCAACTTGCTCTAAAGTATGGAGTAAGTGCTGAAGGCAATCACCCCTCAGGCCAGCCAGGAGAGAGGGCTGTGATGAACAGCGGCCCCCACCATATAGGCGAAGATAGCCACCGCCACGACCGCGGCTAGGGCTCGCACCGTTGGCGTCGCTCCGCGCTTAATCGCAATGGTGCCAATACCGATATAGGCCAGCAGCGCCAGTAACTTGGCGCCAAGCCAAGGAAGCTGCCAGGGCCATACGGAAAGCAATACCATCAAAGTCACTCCCAGCCCCAACAGAGCCGTATCAATAAGATGAGGCAATACCTTGACCCAACGGGCGTTGAGTCGCGAGCTTTCCTGTACCGACCACCAGGCGCGCACTACGAAGAGCGTGATGCTCAGCGCAGCGGCCGACATGTGCAGGTGCTTGATGAGGAAATAGTGCTCCATGGTAACCGTCCCTAGCCGACGTTAAGCGCATTGCCGTGATGATCGAAGGCAAGATAGGTGGTGATATTACCCATTTGCAGCGACTCCATCATACGCTGGAGCTGCCGTTCAACCTCGGCGTCATCTTTTGGGTCGTCCATGGCAGCTGTGAAAACTAGATCCCATTCGATCTCGGTACGGCGTGACTCCTCAACCAACGCCGCCATGCTGGTCAACTCCTCCGTCGACTTATCTACGCATACCACAGGCACCAACACACCCCCTTCACCCTGTTCGAAGCGACGACGCTGGTCAGCATCAGGGAAGTCGGGCAGCTCTGCGCGAACGAACACAAACAGCAGGCGCTGGGGCTTGGGTTGTTTACGCGCTTCCTGAAGTAAATCGGCAAACGTCGCTATGGTCATAAAATGGGCCTTATCGATAGTAGGTAAGAATGAGTAAGTGAGGCTAATAGGTGGCATTACTCGGGGGACTCTACGAAAAGCCACAGCAGCAGCACTACCATGAACAGAGGTATCAACAGGCTAAGTGGCGCCGCACGCCAACCATAGGCCTGGACAACCAGAGGTGCCATCCGCAAGGAAAACCCTCCACCTGCTGCTAAAGCCAGAAAAAGGGCAACATAAATACGTGCCCAGCGACCTGGCATCCAGCCTTTGGCGTGGGCGATGCCGGTAGCAATCACAGCGCCTCCTAATCCGAGCCACACACCCACCAGCAGAAATTCCCACGGCTGGCTAGACATCCCAAATCCGCCCAGCGCCAACGCTAGCCCCAGTAATAGCCATTGCATCAAGCGGCAGGTGTCTCCCCGCCTGGCGATATACCAAGCAGGCCATGCCAACAGCACACCGCTACTCAACGGTACCAGCACATAGAGGGGTTGTTTTGCGAGCAGGGCATAAAGTGTCCAGCTCGCCACCGCTAAAGCGCTTGCCAGCGGCATTAGCAGCATGGCGACCAGCAACTGATAACCATTGACTGGCTGTGTTGATGTCTCCAACGTGGGAGTCGGCACAGATGATGGCATGGCGTTTCCCAGTGAGGGTATAAAGACATCGGAAGACATGCCAGAATTGTCGGTAAATACCGGGTGTAGGTCAAAAAACATCGGAGGTAGGCTGGCTAACCCTAAAGGGATAGCCCTCGTATCAAGATGCAGACAGTGCCACACTCTGTGTTACCTCTTCCGCGCTATCGGAACAAGCATGAAATTACTTCAACGTTCCCTGGTTGCTCGTATCATTGCGTCGCTGCTCGCCATTAGCGGTATGGCACTTATCAGCGTCACGTTGACCATGGCAATGTCTAACAGCAGCCGTGGCGATGCTGCGGCAATTAATGTCGCCGGCTCATTACGTATGACTGTTTATCAGATGATGTGGGCCTTGCAACGTCTGGAGTATGCCCCCGATGAGGCCAGCGAAGAACAACTAGCCAGCTTGGTGGCAAGCTTCGATCAGCGGTTGAATGGCACCACCTTACAGCTAACTATCCCGGCTGATGATAGCCACGAGAGCCGCACCCAACTGGAGAAACTTCAGACCTACTGGCAGCACACGCTTCGCCCGGCACTAGAGACACCGTCCTCCGCCACAGCGCTTGACCTGGATACGCTAGAAACGATGATCGTTGCGATGGTCAATGACATTGAAGTGCTAGTGACCAACCTGGAACAGCGTAGCGAGTCCAAGGTGCGCCTGCTGGGCATGATGCAAGTGCTCTTTTTAGTGCTGATCGCTATTGTGGTGGCAATTGCTCTCTACGATGTTCGCTACAATTTAGTAGTGCCTTTGCGACAACTGATGGTACTTGCCCGCGAGGCGGCACAGCGTAACTTCAAGCAGCGCTCGCAGTTGCGTGGCAGTGACGAGCTGGCCCTACTAGGCCACACCTTTAACAGGATGTCTGCCGAGCTGGCAACCAGCTACGCCGCGCTGGAAGACACCGTATCGCGCAAGAAACAGGAGCTAGAGCGCAGTAATCAGGCGCTGCGGGTGATGCACGATGCCAGCCGTTCGCTATATGGCGGTGGTAACGATCTTTGCTCTAGTGCCGCCCCCATGCTGCGTGAACTGGAAAAGCTATTGAACATTGGGCCGATACGTCTTTCCCTAAACGATCCTTTTGACCAACGGCAAATGCCGGTACTGGAAACTCACTCGCGCACCCGCCCTGAGTACTGCCGCGATCAGGATTGCCATGCCTGCTTAATTGACCCCCGCCCCCTGGAGTTGGTTGCCAAGAACCAGTCGCAGTGTTTGCTGTTACCTATCAGCGTAGGCGATACGCTGCTTGGCACTCTGGAAGTGTGGTATCCCCAGGAACGGCTCAACGATAGCACCCGTCGCCTGCTTACCATGCTAGCCGACCAGCTCGCCACGGCAGTGTACCTACAGCGGCGTATTGAGGAGCAGCAGCACGTCACCTTAATCAACGAGCGAA
>Ga0209349_1001077_pt1 | contig 13692 bp, 15 predicted proteins | sample ETNvirnome_2_130_FD_184067 | JGI IMG/M metagenome (GOLD analysis project Ga0209349, IMG submission 184067) | Marine viral communities from the Pacific Ocean - ETNP_2_130 (SPAdes) (version 2) | ecosystem: Environmental > Aquatic > Marine > Oceanic | place: Pacific Ocean | collected 2013-06-22
CGGACAGGTGAAGAACTGATCGCGGGCGCAGCAGATCGGACGCCGCAGAAGATGCACCTTGCTCGCGGCGACGACGTATTCTGGCGGTCTTCTTCGTCTGCGACCGACATCGAGTATGCTCACTGGCGTCGGCTAGACAAGAGCGCGGTGAAAGAGCGGGGCTATGCGGATAACGTCTGGGCCAAGACTGGGCGGACGACTCAGACGAACATGAGCAAGCCGGCCCCGAAACCGACGGCAACGGCACTCAAGAACGTGGAGAACATGGATCGCCTCGTGACGGAACAGATCGACGACATGGTGGCCCGTTATCCGGTCCTCGACGGCGTGCGTTTCGAGTCGATCACCTATGAGCGCGGGAACGCGGGGATGATCGGCACAAACGGTCTGACGCAGAGCCGGGTTGGTCCGGCAGATCGCCGGGGCGGTATGTGGTTCAGCATGGATTCCATGGGCAAGAACATCGACAACGCGGCGACGAAGGGCGGTTGGTCGGCGTCGTCCGGGGCTGGTGGCACGGGGAAGATGAACGTGACCGTTCGGCATGAAGTCGCGCACAACATCGAAGGCATCTACTACCACCACCTACGCCGAAACGCGGGCGGCGGCACTACGGGGCAGGCGGCCGTTACCCAAGCCACCAACAGACGCGACCAACTGGCCAAGAAGTATGCCAAGAAGGTGACGCGCTATGCCGACTCCGAACCCGAAGAGTTCGTCGCTGAGACGCTAGCGATCTATACTGACCGCGCCTACAAATCTGGCACGCTCGCGCGTGAGCTTGAAGAGTGGTCCCAAGACATGCTCTACTCGGAGTTGATTCCATGACGTCCCTAATCCCGCCACACCAAGCGCGTTTCCGAGAACGGCTCTTAACCGAAGATGACCTCGCGAAAGCCCGCGCAGACTACCTGCGCCGTTACCCGTCCGAAGCGGAGTGGGTAGACTCCGTGATCGAAGTCGAACAGGACGCCCGTGAGGCGATTGCGGAAGGCTGACCATGTTGCTACATACCCACGCGTCCTCCATCGCAGCCACGCTGCCGGTAGGTGTCCTAGCAGACGAATTCATGCGGCGCATAGGCTCAGAATTGCTGACCGTGCGCGAAGCCGCCGATAAAGCGCAGAAAACTCCCGAGCGGGTCGGTCAGGTCATCCGCTCGAAGGAGCTCCCCGCCATCCACATCGACCTCAACGGCCGTGGCGCATATCTGATCCGCAACGAGGATGTCCTTGCCTGGGCGTCCCAAGTGCGCGAGACTGCGGTTGTATGATAGTTTCGATTGAACGAAGCGCGGCGCGTGCGTTATACGTGTTCTGAACGGGATTAGGGCAAGGGGCGGCGGCGCGTCCTTGAGCGGGACGCGCTTCGCCACCCCGTCGCTCACCCTGACCCGATAGCCGACGGGCTTCACAACGGAAGGGACAGCATGTTCCTCGACCCACTGACACAGCTTATGTTCCGCGCGGAAGGCGACGACGGCGCACCTTCCAACCCGCCAGCCGGTTCCGGTGGCGCGGCCGAGCAGACTTTCACACAGGACGAGTTGAACCGCATCGTTGGCGAACGGCTAGCCCGCGCCAAGACGCAGTTCGAGGCAGAACACGATCTACCGACGCTGACCGCCAAGGCGGCAGAACTTGACCGCGCGAACGCGGATCAAGCCGAGAAGGATCGTGCCAAAGCCGACGCTGCGCTCTTGAAGACGGGCGACGCCGACAAGATTCGCGCCGACTACGATGCGCGACTCGCCGCAAAGGACGACGCTGCGGCGGTGAAAGAACAGATGTTCACGGGCAAGCTGCGCGATGCGTTTGCGAACATAGCGATGGCGAGGGTGGCCGACCAGCTTCACGAAGAAGCCAAGCCCACGTTCGCCGGGATGGTTCGCGACCGGCTCGGTGTGACGTTCGACGTGGAAACACAGAAGGTCGATGTGTTCCCCGTCGGCGAGAGCGGACAGCGCGCATACGATGCCCAAGGAGACCCACTGACGATTGACGCGACCGTGAAAGGCTTGCTGGAGGGGAACGCGTTCATGCGGCTCCCGACGGCAGGCGGAAGTGGCTCGGCGGCTCCGGGCGGCTCACCAACGGTGGGTCAGTTGGAGCGCAGCAAAGAGATCGCGACCAAGCACCCGACGCGCGATGCGCTCGCGGGTATGCTCGGCGCAATCGTGAGCCAGTAGCGGTTCGCTGACACGTCGATTCTAGGAGACCATCATGGCATTCAGCGGCAAGTCGTCATACGACGCCTTCTCCGTCGAAGTGCAGCGGGATGTGTCTTCGGTGATCTCGCTCCTGTCCCCCGTTGAGACACCGTTCCTCGACTTCATCGGCGATCCCACGCGGATCGTAAACAACGCCATCGGTTCGACCGAGCACATCTGGCTCGAAGACGAACTGACACCGACGTTCACGATGACGACGAGTTCGGCGATCAACTCCGCCACGGCTGCCACTGGCATCCAGGTGGACGGGTGGGGCGACAAGACCCAGGAGGGCGACGTTCTGCGTTTGGGCGGCTTCGACACGACCGAGGAACATCTCCTCGTGACGTCGGCAGTCGGCGCCAATTCGATCCTCGTCTCGCGCGCGTTCGGCGGCACGACCAACTACTCCCTGGCGGCAGGGAACACGTTGTCGATGGTCGGGAACGCGAAGCTCGAAGGCGAAGACCGGAAGGGCGACATCAGCACCGTCCGCACGCAGAAGAAGAACTTCGTCCAGTATTACGCCAAGCCCATCGAGGTGTCCGGCACGATGGAAGCGGTCAACAAGGAAGGCGGCATTGGTTCGGAATACAACTACCAAGCGGTAGACCGAATCTCGACCGCCATCCGCGACCTCGAAACTGGCGTGCTGCTCGGGTCATCGGCAGAGACCATCGGAGACGGGACGAACCGGCGAACGATCAAGGGGATGTGGCGGTGGATCACGACGACGCACACAGCGGTAACGCTCACGCAGTCGTTCGTGGACAACGCGATCCTCGCCGGGTATTTGAACGGCGCGGCCGAGTATGACTTCATCGTCTGCGGCCCGCGAGTCAAGGTCGGTTTCGACCGGCTGCCTGGCGCTGCCATCGTCCAGTCACGAGACGAAACCACGTTTGGGACGGAAGTGACGGTCTACACGAGTGGGCTGTCCGGTCGTTCCATGCGCGTAATCAACACGCGCCAGATGGACGCCCGCGGGTTCATCATCGGACGAAGCGATGACGTGAACGTGCTGCCGTTGCAGTCGCGTTCGTTCCAGCTGAAGAACTACGCCGAGACCAAGGACGCCAAGCAGGGCGAACTCGTCGGCGAGTATTCGGCAGAGTTCCGTCGCGCCGCTACGATGGTGCGCGGCTACATCACCGGCTAAGGAAGGCCATCATGGCTCTGACGGAAGAACGGGTCAGCACCTTCCGAACCAGCGATCAGGACACGTCGCGCATGGCGACGGCGGGTCCCGTGAGCGAATGGACGGTGATCTCAACGGCGGCTGCGGGAGCGGTCGCTGCGGTCACGAAGGCGGCTGTCACCGGCAAGGCGCACTATCTCACGTCGGTTCACGCGTCATTCGACACGGCGCATATCGACCTGTTGATGGTGCTCGCCGACGGCACGATTCGCCGCTTCGATGTCCACAACCAACGCGATCTCGTCTTCACTGCGCCGATGAAGGTGACGGACGCGACAGCCGTGAGCGCATCGCTCAACGTGACGAGCTTCAACGGGGCTCTCGCGTTCAGCGGCTACACAGCCTAACCGAAGGCAGGCACGATGGACCACGACCAGTGGTTCGCCTTCACGGAATCGCTGTTGGGGTTGAAGGGTGATCCGGCATCGCTCAACCCCGCAGCACTCCGCGATCTAGTGCGGACTGGATACGAACTGTCGCAACGCCCTAACCCGTTCGAGCAGGCAGACGAGCTTCGCGAGCAGGTGGCCACTCAGGCTGCCGAGATCGTTTCGCTGAAGTCGCGGCTGGCTGCTGCAAAGAAGGCGAGCAAGAATGGAAGCACGACGCGGAACACACGCCCCGCTTGAGATCCACTTCTTCTGCGATTCCGTCCCGTTCAGCCCCGACACCATCGAACTGAACACGTCCCTCGGCGGCTCCGAATCCGCGATGGTGCTGCTCGCGAAGGCGCTGTCACGACGCGGAAACACCGTCGCGATCTACACGCGCTTCGACCTGCCCGAAGGCGCTGACCTTAGCGCCGCCTCGATGAAGTGTCAGGACGGCGTTCACTACTTCCCGAACCACAACGACATCGTGGAGCCGCTGATACGCGCGCGGCAGCCGGAAGTGTTCGTCAGCCTTCGGCACTTCCCGGTGATGAACTGGTCGGTGCTGATCGACTGCAAGCTCCGCATCCTGTGGAACGAAGACCTCCTGACGACCCCGGACGCCTACTTCTCGGCTGCGTGGCAAACTGACCTCCACGCCTTCGTCAGTCGCTACCACGAGGAACAGTATCTGCGCGCGATACCAGACCTCGAAGGCTGGACGTGGCCGACCGTGAACGCTATCGACTGCGCCCGCGTTCTGAACGCCATCGACTGCGATAAGCGTGACCCCAATCGCCTGATCCACATCAGCCGACCGGAGCGCGCGTTGGTGGCTGGTGACGGCTCACCGCTGCTCGAAATCTTCGCCAAGCTCCGCGAGGACAACCCTGCCCTGACGTTAGGCATCTGCCGCTACCACTCGATGTATGAAGGCAACCCGCGCGTGAAGGCCGTCTGTGACCGCGCGGACGAGCTGGTCGCCGAAGCCGAGGGTGTCGAGTGGTTGGGCGAGCTTGGCAAGGACGAGTTGTATCGGGAGATTGCCGGCTCCTCGCTGATGATCTACCCCGGCGTGCCGAACTTCGCTGAGACAGGCTGCATCGCCGCGACTGAAGCGCAGATGTGCCAGACGCCGTTCATCGGCACGAAGATCGGCGCCCTGCCAGAGACGCTACACCCGGACGGCGGCGTGCTGATTGACGGCGACTGCACGACGGACGAATACCAGGCGCAGTTCGTTGAGACTGTGCGCTCCATGCTGCTCGTTGGGCCTGACGGCGAACCGTGCCTGGAGTATCGGAAGGCGCAAGACCTCGGCTTCAAGCACGCGCTCAAATACGACATGGCGCTCGTCGCGGAGTCCTGGGAGCGGAAGATCAAGGAGATGTTCGCCGCGCGCTACAAGGCGCGACGTCGTGGCGTGTTCGACCGGCTGGTGATGAACGACGATCTGCGTGCCGCGCGGAAGCTCGCAGGCAAGGTCGATGGCGGGCAAGCCGTCCTCGACGAGTGGACAGACACCGCGAACGAATCGCCCGAGAGCTACTTCGAGAACGCAGTCAGTCCCGCAGCCGAGATCCAGTCGTCGCCGCGCTTCCAGATCATGGGCGACGTGTTGCGGAAGATCACGCCGAACTGGGACACGTGGGACGGCCGTATCGTGAACTTCGCCGCCGGTAACGGCTCGCTCGCCGCTGTCCTGCTGGCTGCGTTCCCGGCCGCGACGGTCGAGGACGTAGACTACTCGCCGCAGCTTCTGGAAGCGGGGCGCAAGTTCATCGACACCGACTTCCGCGACGGCGAGTTCTCCGACCGCTACACGCAAACCTGCGGGTCGTTCGACGACATCGAAGAAGGCGTCTACGACCTCGTTCTCGCGGGCGAGATCGCCGAACACTATGAATACCCGGAAGCGTTCCTCGAACAGCTAGAACGGCTCGCTAGGCCGCCTGCTGGCGATACTCCCGGCGGCGTTGTCTTCTGCTCGGTCCCGCAAGGGCCGTTCAAGGAGATGATGCACCGGAACTCGCTCGACTGGGCGAAGGAAGTGCGCGGCCACAAGTTCGCGTTCGACAAGCGCGACATCGAGGCCATGCTGTCGCACAAGCCGGGGTTCGATGACGTCCACATCCCGCTCGGCGAGACGCGTCGGTCTTCGCTCTGCGGTCACTTCCTGTTCCACTGGCAGCGTGACGATCAGCCGATACACGCGCCGGACGTAGACCGGAAGATAGCGCGCACGCGGCCGCAAGACCGACTCAGCGTCTGCATGATCGTCAAGGACGCTGAGAACGATCTCGCGCGCTGCTTGAAGTCGTTCGACCACATCGCCGACGAGGTGTGGATTGCGGACACCGGCTCGACCGACGCGACCATGCACATCGCCAAGCCGTATACGCACAACGGCGGCGACGTGTGGAGCATCGGCCACTGCCCCGACGCGCTGGACTGCCCGCCGCCTGGTGACTTCTCCTGGGCGCGGAACGAGTCGGCGAAGCACGCGACCGGCGAATGGATCCTGTGGATTGACGCCGACGAGGCCATCGAGCATCCGCTCGTGATGGCGCGGTATCTCACGGACAACCCGTTCAACGGCTACGCGATGAAGCAGGCGCACATCATCAAGGACGCCGACGACCGTCACGATCTCCCCGTCCGACTGTTCCGCCGCGTGCCGCGCGGCAAGCAGGCCGGGATGAGCTACGACTGCTACGGCGCAATCCACGAACACTTCCAGGCGGATGACAACACGCTGATCGAACCGGCGCTACGCGTCATCGGCGGCGACATCATCCACCTCGGCTACATCAACGAGAAGCTCCGCCGGCAGAAGTGCGAGAACCGAAACATCCCGCTGCTCGTTCGGGATCGACGCGTCAACCCCGACCGCGTTCTGGGTCGTCTGCTCGAAGTGCGCGAATGGTGCAACCTCGCGAAGTGGGAGAAGGAAGCGACGACGAAGCGGACGGGCAACCCGAACCCGCCGGTGGTTCAATGGCGTGCGCGGTTGGAGGAAGGGCTGCGGATCCTCGCGGACGAGTTCTACGATCCCGAGGACAAGTTCTGGGGCGCGTCGTTCGACGTCTACCAGGAGGTGCTAGGATTGCTGGCGGCAGGCAGCCCGTTCCTCGTCGCCGACTTCGACGCCGGGAGCGGCGAGATGTTCAGCCGCGAACTGCTGTTTGCGAACCCGGCCGACTATCGTATATTCATGGAAGATGTTGTCAAGAGGATCGAAAACCACGCCAAAACTCCTGAAATCACCTGGTAGGGGGTTTCAGAGCATCGCCAGGGGTGCATCTAGCATCGCTGTGGTGCGACCGAGGACGAAAACCACTATATCTATACCCCTGGTTTCGCTGTAAATCGATTCTTGTGGTAAATTGGAAATGTAGGAAATTGGGGTGGAAATATGGCCCGCACAGAGCTTGATTCGGTCGTTGCTTTCACTCGTAATTTGCTGTCGGATGCGGCCGCTTCGACGTGGGATTCGACTGCCCCAATCGTGGACGCGCTGGACGCGCATCGCGTGTTTATCGACTGGACTCCGCTCCGGCATGATCGTGACTACAGAGTCTATGAAGCCAAGGGCCGAACGACTGGCGCCTTGCGCGAAGCCTTCGCCGGCGTTCGGGACCTTGACCCCGTGCGGTTGAGCATGCCGGACTTCGGCGAGTGGTATTCGGTCGGCCACTTCGACTCCAACTGGAAGCTCAGCGACCAGCCCTCCGAGACGGGCAACATCCAATCGCCGAACGCGGTCAACGCCGTCGGCGCAACGTGGACGTTCTCGACGCCGCCGAACCGAGAGCTATGGTTGAGCGGGTGGGCATACAATCCGTGGTTCGCCGCTGCGGACCTCCTGATGGAGACGCCGGACAGCGGGCGCGAAGTTGACACGTCGAGGACGCGCGGCCAGGTATCGCGGACGATCAAGCAGAAGTCTCAAGGCTACGCGGCACGTGGCGCGAAGCTGAACCGCAAGCGGCCGAACTGGCAGAGGAACTAGCATGGGCAAGCTACGAAGCCGCAAGTTTTGGTTCGGCTTGGGCGGGGCGGTTGTGCCTATCCTGGCCGGTCTGTTCTCCGAGTCGGTCGAACTGGCCGAGGCGTTGAAGCTGTCCACCGGCGCGGTGGTTGCATATCTCGCCGCGCAGGCGGGCGTCGATCTCACGGAGAAGCGCGGCAATCAGATCGTCCTCAACCGTGCAGAGCCGGACGACGGGAAGCCGAAGTTCATGCCCTGCTCGACGGAGGCGTCTGATGGCTAGCCGCGAACTCCGGCAACTGCACGACGACTTCCGGCCTCGCGTAGACGACTTCCTCGCGGCCGTGAAAGCTGCCGAGATCAAGCTGCTCGTCTACTGCACGAAGCGGACGCCAGTTGAACAAGCGCGGCTGTGGCGTCAGGGGCGTAGCGGGCGCGTGATCGGCGACACCTGCCGCTTCCTGATCGAGCGGTCAGCCGCGTTCCATGATGGGTCGGCGCGTATGGGCGGCGTCGAAACGCTGCAAGGGCAGACCGCCGTGGCGCTCATCCCGACCGTCAAGGATGCGCGGGACTACTCGGCCTGGCAGGGAAACCTGATCGAGTCAGTCGGCCCGCAGTATCAACTCCGCGTCGTGACGAACGCGAAGCCCGGTGACTCCGCGCACAACTACGGCTTCGCCTTCGACTGCGTTCCTATCGTGGATGGCGATCTCGCGTGGGCGAGTGACCGCTTGTGGGACAGGCTCGGCGAGCTTGCCATAGCGCACGACATCGAATGGTCTGGCACGTGGCGGAACATGGTCGAGCGGACGCACTTCCAACACCCCGACTGGCGCGCGGCGGCCATCGGGACGGAGGACGATCTCGATGGCGTTCTCTGACAGCATCGCTGACGACCTACTCGTGACCGTCCGCGTCATGCGCGAATCGACGGGGCAGGATGCTAGCGGCAACTACGCGACCGCTGCGACGACGATCACGCACACGATGAAGGGCGACATCCAGCCGATGTCCGCAGGTCATACGGCGGCTCAGCGGAACCTCACCGGGATCGACTACTTCATCACGCACACCGGCTTCTTCGACGTGCCGGGCACAGTCCCGGCGGTCGGTGATACCGTGACGGACGAGACGACGAACTACCAAGTGCGGAACGTCGCGAACTGGAAGACGCACCTGCGGCTCGACCTCGAAGAACTGGGAGTCTGATGGCTAAGGAGACCGGCGCCATCATCCACGGCCAGGATGTCGTCAAGCGGAACACGCGCGCGGTGCAGCAAGCCGTCGAGGATCATCTGTTCGCACCGGCGGTCGAAGGCGCGTGCCGGCTCATCGTCAACGAGTCGAAGTCGTCCGCACGCCCGCTGGCGTGGACCGACGTCACCGGGAATCTCCGCGCGTCGATCAGCTTCCAAGTCGAGCATCACATCGGCGCTCGTCCCGGCGTCGTGAAGGACGCGACCGGCGTTCCGACGACCTACAACACGCACGACTACCGAAGCGGCAAGGGCGTCGGCGGAGAGCGCGGCGTCGTCTTCGCGCCGATGGAATACGCGACGCACGTAGAGGCGAAGTCGTCTCGGTCGGTTCTTGCCGTGCCACTTGCAACTGTGCGTGCTAAGCTACGACCAGAAATGGCGAAGGACGGCCGCGACGCGTGGCGCGACTTCAAGCTGCGCAGCGAAGCGTTAGGGCGCATCATATGATCCCGATTGACGCCGTGATGACCGGGTATTGGTCGTGGCTCAACAACGACACGATCCTGCGGTCGATCTGCGGCGACACGGGGCGGATCATCAAGGGCACGCGCCGACCGGACGGGCTGTCGAACCCGTGTATCACCGTCAGCGTGCCGACCCGCGTCCATGACAGCGACATGGCCGGCTCGACTACGATGCTGAAGACATCCTCGGAAACCACGTTGATCGCGTGCTTCGCCGACCTCCACGGGAACCGCGCGACCAACTTCCCGCAACTGTCAACGATGTGCGCGCGGGTCCACACCCTCGCGAGCACCAGTCGCCCGACGATTGTTGGCGCGACTGTTCACCGCCTCGGCGCTTATCAGGAGTCAGGAGACGTCTGGGATCAGAACGACCCGGACGAATCCTACATGGTAATTGCTCTCGGGCATATGATCCGAGACAACGCCTAAGGGGCTACCAACATGGCAGCACAGAATCCTTATGGCGTCGAGCAAATGGCCCTCTACTTCTCGACCACGGCTGGCGCGGCGACACCCGCCGCAGCCAACCTCATCGGGGAGTTCAGGGGGGAGCCTACCATCAGCGACGTGTCGGCGACGGCGACATGGCGGGGGCAGAACCGAGTGGCTAAGCACGTGGTCTTCCACGACCGCGAAGTCTCCATGACGGTTCCCGGCTTCTCGTTCGATAGCTCAGTCACGATGGCCAAGCTGTTCGACGGGACGCACACCTCGGCATCGACGTTGCACGGCGGCGCTGCGACGGCACGCGAAGACAAGATGACGATCAACTCGAATCCGCTGGCTGGCGAGTATCTCATCCACGGGACGAACACGGACGACGCGGAGACTTTCCAAGTCCTCGCGCACAACGCGTTCGCGACGTCGATCAATCCGACCATCGCACGGACGGACTTCTCGACGTTGGACCTGAACCTCACGTTGCTGGCGGATGCCGCCAACGACGTGTGGTCGATCTTCCAGTCGTTCTAGGCTCGGCGCACGCACTGGAGGCGGGGCTTCGGCCTCGCCTCTGCCCTATCCCGAAGGAGATCCCGATGTCCGAACTGAGCGACGTCGTAGGCAACACGGGCGCACCACCGACGAAGCCGCCTACGCCTGCGCAGATCAAGCCCGGCACCGCGACCGTCGTCGCCTATGCGCTGCTTGAGGAATCGCTGGACGTCAACCTGATGGACGATTCCGTCTGGGCTGACGTGTGGGGCGAGCGCGGCGCGACGCGACTGGCGACGATGGTATGGGCATACACGAACCAGGCGGCCTTCGCGGAAGATATGCCGGAGGTCGTGTCGCTGCGGCGCTGTCAGGGCGCGATCACGGCCAAGACGCTGCACCCCTACCTGTTCGCGATCCTGCGCGCGTTCGGTCACGACCAGTTCGCGACGGCGTTCGAGCAGGTGCTGTCCACTCAGCGCGAGCGAATGGCCGAGGCCATGCTGACGCTCGAAGTCGGCGAAGACGGTATGCCGCGCGTCGGCGGAGACGTCGTGGAAGTCGGGGCGGATGAAGCCCCTTTGAATCGACGGGAAGCGGAGGACAGCGAGGAGTAGACGGCACGACGCGCGCGAACCTCGTCGTCGTCCTCGAACGATTCGCCCACGAATACGGTTGGTCGCCGCGCGAGCTACGGCGGCTAACCATTGGGCAGATCAAGGCGTATTGGGAAGCGTTCGCTGCACGGCACAACGCGGCGCAGTCGGGAGCGGGTCAGGCTGGCTCACCACGACGTCCGGGCAGCGCGAGCAGTGGTAATACACGGCGGCAGCCTGTCGAGCGCGTAGAGCGAGCGGACGGGCGCACGGAGACGCGATACAACTTGCTGGCGCTCGTTCGCGGAAGTGATCCGAAGGAAGGGCGAACAACATGGCACTAGGTAACGCCCTATCCCTCGGGTCGCTCGTTGTCGAGCTTGGGCTCAAGACCGACGACTTCAACTCCGCGCTGGGTCAGGCGGAACGCACGACGCAGAACCGACTTGGGAACATCGGCAGGGCGACCGGGCAGATGGCGGTCGGCCTCGGGGTCGCCTTCGCCGCTGGCGCGGCTGGCCTCGGGACGATGGTCGCCGCCGCCGCTGAGTTCCAGGCGTCGCTCAAGAACGTCGAAGCGGTCAGCAACGCGACTGAGCAGGAGATGTCGTCGCTCAAGGGGCTGGCGCAGCAGCTTGGTCGCGACACCGTGTTCAGCGCGGATCAGGCCGCCGGGGCGATGTTCGAGCTATCGAAGGGTGGGCTGAGCGTCGCCGACATCATGGGGGGGGCGGCCGCTGCGACTGCCGACCTCGCTTCCGCCGGTGGGATCGACCTCGCCGCCGCTGCCTCGGTATCCGCCAACGCGTTGAACTCGTTCGGGCTGGCGGGCGAAGACCTCGCGCGCGTGGTCGACAAGATCGCGGGCGTGGCAAACAAGACGAACACTGATGTCCAGGGCTTCGCTATGGCGCTCGCCGCAGGGGGCGCGGCCGCGAAAGCGACTGGCACATCCGTCGATGACTTCACGCTCGCGGTCGGCGCCATGGCCGACTCCGCAATCGTCGGCTCCGATGCCGGCACGTCGCTCAAGACGTTCCTGATCAACCTGATCCCGGCGTCGGATACAGCAGTCGCGGCGATGCAGCAGCTAGGCATCGTGACCGCCGACGGCACCAACAAGTTCGTAGACTCCGAAGGCTCGATCAAGTCGATGACCGAGGTCGCCGGGATTCTCGAAGCGTCTATGGAAGGGCTGACGAAGACCGAGCAGACCTACCTGCTCAAGCAAGCGTTCGGGACTGACGCGTTCCGCGCCGCCGTCGCGATGGCTAGCAAGGGCAAAGACGGCATGATCGAGCTGGCGGCAGCGATGGATACCGTCAGCGCGAAGGACGTCGCCGCGAAGAAGCTCGAAGGCTTCACCGGCGCGATGGAACTGATGAAGGGTTCCACCAAGACGCTGATGGCGCAGCTCGGCGACGTGCTGCTGCCGACGCTGGAGAAGATCGTCCTGGCTGGCGTCGATATGATCAACTGGATTGGGAACCTGTCAGAGCCGGTCAAGAAGATGGGCGTATGGTTCGCCGCTGGCGGAACCCTGCTCGCCGGTCTCGGCGCGGCAGCGGCTGCGATAGGGGCCTTCTCGATCCACATAGCGCCACTGATCGCGGGCGGTTTGTCGGTCGCGGGTGTTGCCATGCCTGCGGGCGGGCTTCTTGCCGCCGTCGGGGCTGTGTTGACCGGGCCGGTCGGGATAGTCGCCGGGATCGCTGCGCTCGGGGCTGCGTTCGCGTTCGCTGACAGCGGCTTCCGTGACCGAATCGTGGGCATCTTCGGCGGGATGGTCGAGCACATCACGCCGCTGGCGAAGACCATCGCTGAGCACGTAGGGGCGTTCATCGACTTCATGGCGCCGATCATCCAGCTTGGCGGCGGCATCCTAGCTGCCGGAGCCAAGGCGGCGTTCGTGGTCGCGTTCGAAGCACTAGCACTGTCGTTCAAGAACATCGCCGACGTGGCTTCTGGCGTGCTGGACTTCATGGTTGGCGTAGGTGACTTCGTGACGAACGTATGGTCATCTATCAGCACGTCGGACTTCTTCACGTCGGCTTGGGAAGGGCTGGCGGGATGGCTCGGGGGCTTCGGCGGCGAAGGCGGCCACTGGCAGACCTTCACCAACGGCTTCGCCAGCGCGATGACTGCCATCGACAACAGCCTGTCGAGCATCCCGTTCTTCGGGTCGCTGTGGTCGGATACCAAGGACAAGATCGCCGGTCCCGAAGGCAGCTTGCTGTCGTGGATGCAAGGTCTGCCCGACAAGGCCTCGGACGCGATGCAGACCGCCGACAACTGGGCCGACGGGATACCGCTGCTCGGGAAGATATGGCAGAACACCAAGGACGCGATAGGCGACGACGAGAGCGGCGTCCTTGGCGCGATCAAGAGTTTCACAGGGGCGGTCGAAGACGAGTTCGCTGAGCAGTTCCCTACCGCCCTGGAAACGCTCAAATCGGGCGTCGAGTCGTTCGGTCCCGAGTGGTTGGAAACGGTCAACCTGAACTTGCGTGAGCCGATGAAGCAACCGGCGCTTCAGTTGGCCGACCCGAACATCGAGTGGTCGATACCGTCCGGCATGGAGAAGATCGCGGCATTCGTCGAGGGTCCGCAGGGTCAGACGATCATGCAACGGCTCGCGGATTCGTTCGGCGGTGACAAGCCGCTG
>Ga0209349_1001083_pt1 | contig 13642 bp, 15 predicted proteins | sample ETNvirnome_2_130_FD_184067 | JGI IMG/M metagenome (GOLD analysis project Ga0209349, IMG submission 184067) | Marine viral communities from the Pacific Ocean - ETNP_2_130 (SPAdes) (version 2) | ecosystem: Environmental > Aquatic > Marine > Oceanic | place: Pacific Ocean | collected 2013-06-22
TGTCGCTATATTGTCTTTTGCTCCAATACGTGCAAGTGTTCCTTGTAAATCTCCGTGCATATAAGCATGACTTATTTCTTCTGCTTCTTCTGGTGTTAGAACTTTTTTAGCAACTGCTATTCTTAATTTTGTCTTAAATGCATTTGCCTCAAGATGACCACCAACTGTTTTTTCTCCTTTAAAAGATTCAACATTACCTTTACCTTTTCTTTTAAACTCATGTCCATGATCCTTTTCCCAGTCTAATAACCACTTCGCATGTTTTCTAGATTGTTCTTCTACAAAGTCGAGATCCTTGTTTCCTAATTCAGGTCTAGTCGTCCAGTTAAATATATACATACCACCAAATGCTGTAGAAGCTGATTTTCTATTTGTTTTATCCTTAGCAAAAGAGACTATAGAAGCATCTAATGCCTCTTGTGTAAATTGAGCACCATTCCTTTTACGGGGAGATGTAGGAGAACTACCTGGACTTGAATACTGAAATTTTTGATAAGCTACAGTCATACTTCGTACACAAAAATCACCTAATTCATCGTCTAGCTTTGAATTACTTTTAATATTTCTAGCTGCTCTCTCAGATGGAGAGTTAACCAATACTCTAAATCGTTTTTGTCCCATTTTAAATTACATCTATTATTTTATACATATCTAAGACGCGCTTGATATGGTCGGGGAAGCCAATATCATCTCTGATAGTGGTCGACGCTTCATTCTGAAGTGTAGCACCTGCCATCGATCTTCTACCCTTATATTCTTCTTTAAGATAATAAGTAATAAGATCATAGATTGCCAGTTTTAAATCTTCAGGACAAATTTCGTAACCTGCGCGATACGTGACTTTGACAGCTGCAAAGCCTTTTGGAAAATATTTAATACCTGCATCACCATTTATTCTATAAACTCGATCATGCTCCGCATCCACATAATAGTCAGTATTTTCAGTTAAAGTCGTATAGCTATTAGCTATTGAATCTCTTTCCTGTAATAGTCCAACACTAGTAAGTGGTGATTCTGTTAAAAATAATTCTGAGGTATAATTATCATGAATATCAAAGTTCTCTACTTTATTAGCTACAGCATAGTCTATTATTGAATTTCCAGTATATGTTTTGACTAATGCACTTACAGCAGAAACTAAAACATTTAATTGATTATCATCTTTATTATGCTCTATCTTTTTGTAAGTTTTGTACTCTTGAGTAGTAATTAAATTCATTTATTTTTCCTAAAAATCTGGGAGGCAATAACCTCCCAGATTACCCAGCTTTAAGATGCTTTGTATTGTAGTGCCCACTTAGAAGTAGCTGCATCGATTATATCGATAAAGCCAATTCTTTGAGACGCAACAAGTACTCGGCGTTGGTTAGCAACTTCATAGTCGCTTTCAATTGTCATTCCTCTTAGACGTCCTTTAATGAACATCTTAGGGTTGACTGCTACAGCGTAGTATTTACCTACAGCAGGGGTTGCGAATTCATCGCATAGAACAACTGGAGAACCATAAACCGTTCCAACTGATCCTTTAACTTTAGAAGCTAAACTTTCGCCAACTAAGTTGACATCTTGAAATTCAGCGTCGTCCATTAAATTGAACCACTCAGTTTGGTTGACAATATAAACAACATCTGCTGCGTTAACACCATATTTGCCCATATTCTTACGTGCTGCTAATAGATTAGCTGCTGTAAGGGATTCACTTGCAAATGCAGTTGTTGATTGAGTCTTATCACTATCCGCTGATGCGAGAGAAATAAGTCCATCAAAACATGCACCACTTGTTCCAAATGGTCCGTCTGCGAGGTTTCCAACTAAAAGTCCGCTTTCGATAGATCTAGCGTGTGAACGAATCATTGATTCACGAATTAATGGAAGAACAGGCATAATTGCATCTTCTTCAGTTTCGTTACCAAGATATGATTGTGAAATCAATTTCTTAGTTGTCAATGATCTTTCTGTTAAATCTATACCACCATAGGCTGATCCATAAGTATCGCCTCTTTCTGCCAAGTTTCCATGTGGGCTAGAGCCCGATGCTGTTTGGTTACTTTGAAATTCTGCGTAACCTGCATCTGGAAGGACAGGAAGGATCATGGTAGCTGCATTCATTGCAATTTCGCTAAACATAGGAGCGATAATCAATTGATTTTGAATATCTCGTTCTACGTTTGTTGAAACTTCTTGCTCGAAATCGGCAGATGAAACACCTACACCTGAGTGTGCATTCTGTTTTTCCATAACGGATTTACCGTAATCGGTATCTTCGATAGGTTTACCTAATGCTTTACCCAAGAGCCATGCATCATTAATATCTTGTTCATTATAAAAGCCCTTTTTCTCTCCTTTATTGGAGAAAGTTCTTTTAGATTCACGAATATTCATGATTTCTTCTGACTTGGTTTTCAATTCATCTTTTAGCTCTTCTACAACTTGTTCTAGGTTTGAATAGTTTTCGTCAACACGTCCTTCTAGATCAGATACTAATCGTTCTGCTCCTTCAGTTCCTGCTTTAACAATACTTTCTACCTGTGCTTTCTTTTCTTGAATTTCTACTTTAGCAGCGGCTTCGTTTTCTGCGGCTTCTTGAGCTTCAGCTTCCGCTTTAGCTTTTTGCTCTGCATGTTGCATAGCAATAGTTGCAGCCGTTTTTTGTGCCACTTCTTTAGCAAACTCTTCAAGATCGAAATTTTCTTTTGTATCAGACATTTTCGTTTCCTTGAGTACAGTCTGTTTGACTGTTGCTTCTGGTGAGTCTATATTAATAGATTGACCAGGTTTGACAAAGTTAGATTTCCAATCCTGATATTCATCATCAGAATCGAAAGCCTTTGCCACAGAGAAGGTCGCTGCTTGATTAGCGGGTACTGATACCACACTAATTTCAAACAATTCTGCGTCCTTGATTCTATAGCCGTCGGTTTCCTCTATATAATCAGCATCCTTGACTCGGAAACCAACGCTAAAAGCTCCAAGAACACCTTCTTTAATTAAATCTCTAATTTTTCCAGCTGATTGAGATATTTTCCCTTTTATCTTTAATCCAATATCATCAACACCTAACTCAGTTGTTTTACCGATAGGATTATGATAATCATGGTTAAAAAGGATTATAGGATTATTTTCATAATCCCCTATTCCACCTTTCGACCAAGCATCAGGATTTATAATATCTCCAGCTCTATCTTGATCTTTAGTGCTAGCGTAACCTTTTATACTTACGCTACCATCTTCGTTTTCGCTTACTGCTTTAAAATTAGATGTTAGATTAAAAATTTTTTTCATTTATTTCCCCTTTTTTCCTGCTGAATTAGCCTTAATTTTTGGTTTTGCCTTAAATTTTGGCTTAGCAGAAGGCTTAGGTGCTGGAGCAGGCTTAGTAGCCTTCTCGTATTCCTCTGGAAAATTCACCTTAATTATTTGTATCATTCTAGCCCATGAACCTGTTAACTTTCTAATTGCTCTTGCTCTATGTGGAGCATCATCTTGTGCAATATAAGTTTTCATGTTCATAATTTCACCTTTTTTGGCAAAATATTCAGCTACTGATTTAACTATTTTCTTCGTTCGTGTCATTTTGTTCTTCCTCTGAAGGTCTTCCGCCTTCACTTGGGTTTGCTGCACTTCCTGCTATATTTGCAGGAACTCTTAAATCATCGTGTCCCTCAACTGGTTCCATTCTCATGGAATCTCTAGCTTCATTTGGACTCATTATTCCGCCATTTACTAAAGTAGTATAATAGGCAGCTTTATCCCTTAATTCTGGTTGTAAGGCTGGGATATTACTTATATCTTCTAATAAGTCAAATCCGAAAAACCTTTCAAATGCGTAATTTATTTTCCTAATTATAGGTAGTATAGTTTCTAAATAATATAACCTATGATTTGGTCTAATGTTTGCATTGTTTCCACTATCTAAAAGAAGTGGGGGTATTCCCAATGCTTGTAAAATAATTCTTTCATTCGCTACAATACTTGGTTGAAAATCTAAATCTTTAAAGTTTACTTCATTTAAATTATCAATCTCAAGTCCACCATCTAAGATTAAAGGTCGTCTTCCGCCTGTATTTGGGTTATATCTAACCCTCCAAGCTGCCAACATTCTTTCTTTAATCTTCTCACTAAGAGTATTTGGGCTTTTAAGTACTAAACCTGGTACTGCTCCATTCTTAAAGAAGTTATCTTGAAAGTTTCTCATGCTTCCTAGAAGTTGCATGGTTCTCCATGCTGGTTTTAATCTAGGAACTCCCCTGTAGATTGAATTAAAAGAATTTTCTTTTATATGTATAATCTCACTAGGAGAATAGTCCACTTGTCCTTCATAAATAAACTTAGTTATGTATTGAGTCTCATGTGACTCTATTTCAACGTTTTCTGCAGGTAATTGGTATAAATGCATTCCATCGAAATATACAAAAATATTACCATCAATTAATAAATCGATAATAAGATTACGTTTAAATGAATTTATATCCTGAAATGGATTAGGTTCAATGTTTAGTAGAGAATTAACTCGTGATCTTCGGATGTTTTTTACGACTGGTTGTAGTCCTACAACTTTATCTCCCACGTCAACGGGAATCTCAGCTACATCATCAACTATCATGTTAACGCCTCTATTTACAACTTCTTGTTGCTCATAAGCGTTTCGATAATTTATGGGATTTTCTCTAGTAGTTATATTAAATCCTTCTTCTCTCGCTATAAAAGGTTGAGCTGGATTTAATTTTTCTGTTCTACCTGGAATAAATCTATCGTACCAAGCCATAATGTTTATCTCTCTGTTTCTCTACCCATCTGGGCTGCTTTCTTGCAGTTATCATTTTGGGTCTTTTTCCATATATTGAATGTAATCTTAAGTGGTGAATATGACAAAGAGTCACAGCATCTTCAAATAGTTCTTTAGAGTATTCTTCTATAAACGTATCTCTTATCTGCATTATTTCTTCGACCGAATTGATCTTAAGATTATGTTTTACTATCCATCGTTCAAGTAATTCAGTCAAACTATAATAATGATGAAAGTCTAAACTTTCTTTACTACCACAAATATAACATTCGGTATTTTTCTTATACTTAGACTTTGCTCTGTCTCTTATATATTTAACCAAGTCTCTCTTAAGATTCATATACTTCAGCCTTAATAATAATTATACTAAAAAAGTACCTTTTTGTCAAGAACAATTTTTTTCATGGTGTGCTTATTTAAAAAGTTGTGGCTACAGTCTCAAATGTATAAAGTGCATATCTAAGCGCGTCTGCCATATGAGAGTACTCGTTATGCTTAGGCTTTTCTCTCATCAAGTTGGGATTTGGATCCCACTGATACTGGTCTAATGCCTGTAAAACATGAGAGCATCTTTGATCTACAACTAAATTATTATTATCTACTATTGCTGCTACATGTCCAATACCGTCCAAAATTGATTTTTTTGCATTGATTGTTGAAATATCAAAATTCTGTGCAAAGTCAAATCTAGTTTGTTGGGCTGCAGAGTCAATATAAATCCAATCTATATCCCACTTTTCCATTAACCCTCTAATTATAGTAGCATGTTGTTCAGTAGTTCTTTCTGCATCCATATACTCATCTATTAGATAATATTTTTGTTTGTCCCATTCATACCCTATTACACAAAAGGCTGTTGGGTCTTTGTATCCGACATCAAGCCCCGCAAACACATCCATTTTAGCAATATCAATCTCTGAAAGGTCGGAAGTACATTCTTTGTAATCAAAGTTCCAAACTTGTCCTTCGTAAACATTAAAGTCAGCGAGATATTCTTGACTGAATTCTGCTTCTGACATTGCTTTTTTAGCTTCCACGATATCGGTTGGACTATGCCTCGGATTTTCGTGATAACTTGCTCTAATTGAAATCCATTCTGGGTATTCATCGTTATATCCTCTATTATAAAAGTCTGCAAACCAATTATTTCTTCCTCGAGGGGTAGATATGAATAATGCTTTACTGTTTTCTTTATCTAGTGTAGGTCTGAGTGCAATATTGAAAGCGTCTCGACCATCAACTAAAGCGGCTTCATCAAATATAATAAGATCATATGATCTACCTACACAAGAGTCTACCTGATTAATTGAGCCCATTCTTATAGTTGAACCATTAGATAGTTCAATTATTCTCTCCTTGGCATTATCCCTAGTTACTTCTAAATCAAAATGTTTTATAAGGTTTCTTTGTAAATCAAACGAAATTTGAGATAAAGAGTAGTTAGGTGACATTAAAAGAATATGCGTACTAGGAATTAAAGCCATCAACTGTCCAATTACATTGGAAATATATGTTTTACCTTGTCGTCTAGATAGAGCTGCACATACAAATCTATATTTTGGATTGTTTATTGCATTAATTAGTGCAATTTGTGATGGGATAGGTTCAATATTTAGTAAGTCTAAATAACCTTCTACAGGGAGCTTAAGGAAACGTACTGCTGAGCCGTAATCCATAATATTACTTGCAGTAATATCTTTTCTACTAAGTTCTAACATTTTCTAATGGATTGTATCGCTTTCAGGAAGTATATTTTTATCGATTAGACGATGCTTCTTTACCAAGTTATATATATGAATATAACCTCCGCACAAGTCCGCTAAAGCCCATTCTTCTTCAGTGAGTTGTGTGTCTTTGTCTTGCAGTTGCTGAAGCGTATGTATCGACGCTTCGGCTATATAATCTAGCCATTCTGCTTTATTAAGTCTTTCCATTAAAGTCTCCCTTGTAATAGAGTTATCCTTCAGTTAAACAAGCTACAAATTCTATACTACCTTGACTTGCATATATTACATCAGTGGATTTTTTTGCTAGAATTATTGTAGCATCTCCACTACCTGCAGCTCCTAGATTACATGTATGTCCAACTGTTCCTGCTGCATTTAATACAGATATAATTCCTGCAGTACCACCAGTATGTTGGCACAGTACTTTAGTAGCACCATTTATAGTTGATCCATTAGCAAAACTATCGCCTGCTGCTTCTTTTGCTGATAACAATTTAATTGCTCTCATTCTTTTCTCCTAACGCTTTTTGCGTCCTTTTCTTTTTCTCTTAGACTGGCGGTATTTAATAGCGCGAAGTCTACGCTTCGCAGCTTTCTTAGTCTTCGAGATTCCAGAAGTATTGTCTATCTTCCATCCGCCTTTTACCCTGCGAATAGGCATTTATTATTCCGCCAAAGCTTTTTCAGCTTCTTCTCGTGTGGCAAATTTCATCAATTTACCTTGTTTTCTAATTCTATACCAACCCCTACGAACTTCTATTTTAGAATCAAAATCAATCTTTTCTTCTTTCTCCGTAGTTTGTGCCATTTTGTTTTCATATTCAACCATTTAAGTCTCCTTAGGTCATTGCTGCAAATATCTCTACATCAACTGATGCGGTATCTGCTGCTAAAGTTAAGCTGTCTACACTTGCCCAGGCTGAAAAAGCAGCTGCTGAAGTACTTACTTCAACTTGAGGTCCTTCATCTGTTCCACCAATTATTACACTTTGTCCTTTTTCTACTTTAAAATAAGCAGTATCGGCACTATCATCTGATAAGCCAACAGTAACAAAGTTAGTATCATCTAAATTAGTGATTCTTAAATATGATACGTCTGCTCTAATTAGAGTTCCCGCTGAAGCGGCAGTACCAAATTTAAGAAAGGTAGTTGCTGTAGTTGTAGCTGTTACTATATGTTTATATATCTCATTTATACTAGCTACAGTAAATGAATTTGTTGCTCCTTGGTCTTTACCGTTGAGCGATATACTTTCCGTAACTGTTACGGTCAGTGTTGCGGCAGTAAGTGTCGTTGCCATTTATTTTCTCCTAAGTTCGCTCTTCGAATAAGCGATCTACTTTTTGGGAAAGTCTATCTATTGCATTCATTATGCGATCTAAAACGGTTTCCATTTCCATTTTAGAAACGTAGTCTCTACCAATTTCTTCTCGTGTTTTATTTAATAGAATGTCTATTCTTCTTAATTCACCAATTTGTGCTCGTATTACGAGTATCAGAGGTCCAATAACAAGTGTAAGAACGGAGTTCCAAAATAAATACATATTTATTTCCATAGTTATAATTCCCTATTATTACTCAGGGTAATCATACCCTATTTCTAATCAATTTACCTATAATTAATCCATATTATATCAAAATATATGTTTGATGTCAAGTATTAAATTTTTGTTGCTATAAAAATAATCTTGTTTTTATATTTCGAGTGGTATATACCATAGTGTAAAAATTTTTTTATAAAATAGGACGAAAGTGTACTATGTTCTACCTCGTCCTATTTATTTTATTCTCTTAAATTTCCAATTTTATATGAATAATTTATAAAATTAGTGAAATTCTATATTATAACCCTGTTCGCCATGCAAACTGATGTCAAGACCTTGTTCTTCTTCTTCCTCGGATACTCTTAAGCCTATGGTTTTATCAATAAGTCTAAGAATAATGGCTGTTACTATTCCACAGTATATAACTGTAGCTAATACTCCGATTGCTTGAGCTCCAAGCTGCTGTCCTATTGTACTATGTAAAATTCCTGCTCCCCCGAAACTTATATCTGAAAGAACACCTGTTAATAGTGCTCCAACGATACCTCCTACGGCATGAACACCAAAAACATCTAAAGAATCATCATATCCTAGTGCTTTTTTGAGCGAAGTTGAAGCCATGTAGCAAAAAATACCAGCAAATAGTCCAATAACCATTGCACCTACTGGTCCCACGCTACCTGAAGCTGGAGTGATTGCTACAAGTCCTGCAACGGCTCCTGTAATAATTCCAAGAACAGTTGGTTTTTTATGAATAAACCATTCCATTGCAACCCATCCAATTCCTGCCATAGCTGTTGCTACTTGAGTAACTAACATAGCCATTGCGGCTGTTCCATCAGCAGCTAATTCGCTTCCTGCATTAAAACCAAACCAGCCTACCCAGAGCATACAAGCTCCTATAAAGGAATAAGCTAGATTATTTGGCTTCATTACTGCTTTACCATAGCCCTCTCGACGTCCAACCATTATACAAGCTACTAATGCGGCAACGCCAGCATTAATATGAACTACTGTTCCACCTGCAAAATCAATAATACCGAAAGAACTTAACCAACCGCCTCCCCATATATTATGACAAATTGGAGTATAGACAAATAGTACCCATAAAACACTAAATAGTAATAATGCAGAAAATTTCATTCTCTCTGCAAAAGCTCCAACCATAAGTGCGGGAGTAATAATAGCAAAAGTTGCTTGAAACATTACAAAAAGGCTTTCTGGAATTGTTCCTGCTAAAGAGTCTGCAGTAATTCCTTTTAAAAAGGCGGTATTTAAGCCACCCCAAAAAGGGTTTGGGTCTCCGAAGGCTAAAGAGTAGCCCGCGATCACCCAAATTACTGTAGTTAAACAAGTGATTGCTACACATTGTTTAAGAATAGATAGAATATTTTTACTTCTAACTAATCCTCCATAAAAAAGAGCCAAACCAGGAAGTGTCATGAAGAGTACTAAAGCGCTAGCTGTTAGCATCCATGCTGTATCTCCTGAATTTAGCTGGTCTGTATAGCCTAATGAAGGGGTTAATAGTGCTGCCGTTGACAGCGTGACTTTTGTCCAAATATTTTTTAAATAGTTCATTTTTATTATCCTATTATTAGTTAATATACCTGTATATAATATCAAAAATTAAAGAAAATGTCAAGAAGTATTTTTTGAGTGTTAATTTTTATTAAGTGTTAATTAGCCAGAGGGTTGCCACCTTCTTCCATCTTATCGACTACCTTTTCTAAGGCTTTTAAAGCAGTTTCCACTCCTTGAATGTCTACTCTAACCCCTGTTACATCTTCTTCTATGCCTCTTACTTCTATAATGAGGCTTTCATCAATAGTTTTATTGATAGCCTCTACTGAGGTTTCTAGCATTGTGATGGCTTCTTCCATATTTTGAACTTGATCCTTGCTACTAGATAAACTTTCAACAGTTGCTTCTATAGCCGCGAATCTTTGTACCACATTATCAAGACCTTCATCGGTTTCTTTAATAATACCGACTTTTTTCTCTAGATTTTCTATTCTATTAACATAAGTGGCACCTGTATATCCAAATCCTGCCAAAGTTGATACGATACCTACTAAAGCTATTAATTGTGCTGCCTTTCCCTTAAACCATTCCATTTTATTCTCCTATTAAGTTTGGCTGAGATCTAATCATAGTATTTAAAGTATTAATATTACTACTAGCTAAGCCGTAAAACGCTTGTATATTATCAGAAATATACGCTGTTGTGTAAATGTCTTTTGAAGCATACCAACTAGTCGCTTGTGGAAGCTGTAGTTGGGTATATGCTGTAAAGCCTGGGACATAACCCATATAAGCAACAAGAGTTGTCTGGTCTCCATATTCTCCCGTTTCTTGCTGCTCTTCCTCTTGTTCTTTTTGTTGCTCTTTTATATTATCAGCAATTATTTGATCTGCTATCTGGTCTGCGTCTGAGGCAGATGCCACATCAGATAATGCTGAAGTTATTTGTCCTTCCATATTAGATACTTGTACTTCTGCCATTGCAACAGTTGGAGAACTATCCATTCCTGGCATTGGGGTTACAACTACTGATACATTACTAACAGTACTTGTTGAACTTCCCATACCACTAGTAGAGCCCATGTCTTGACTAAGTGATAAAACTGTATTCGTTTGAACAGCTGCAGTAGCAATTTGATCTGAAATACTTGGAGAATTACTTGTACTTATTCCTCCACCAGAAGCTGAACTTGCTATTGCTCCTGTAGTTCCAGAACCAGTATCAAAACTCGCTGAACTACCCGAACTACTATAACCTGAAGAGCTACTTGAGCCACCATAACTCGAAGAACTGTCCAAGCCGCCGTAACCAGAAGAATTATTAGAAAAATCTGAAGCAGTATCTATATTATCTGAACTGCTAGAAATATCAACACTTGTATTCTCTGTCGAAGTATTACTCACACTTTTTGAAGTTGCTTCTTGTGCTGTTGCTTCTTGTGCTGTTGCTTCTTGTGCTGTTGCTATTACAGCTAGTTGTTTTTCTAATTTATCTTTTCTTTTAGATTTTTTAGATGTTGCTACTTCTTCTTCTTCAGCTTCTTCTTCATACCATTCATCTAAATCTTCAATAGTCTCAAATTCTTCTTCGAAGAGTTCTTCTTCTATGAAAAGAGGTTCTATAATTTCTTCAAATTCACGAATCTCTTCCAAGCTGATTTCCTCTAAATAAGGTTCTCTAGTAATGGCTTCGACAAATAAGATTTCTTCTAGATAAGCTTCTTCAAAAAGCTCCTCTATGAAAATATCTTCGTAAACTTCTTCTATAAAGGTTTCCTCGATTGCTTCAAAGAAAATCTCCTCGTAAAAAGTTTCTGTAAATATCTCCTCATAAATTTCTTCATAAAAGATTTCTTCGTAAAGCTCCTCATAAATCTCTTCATAAGTTTCAGTAAAGATTTCTTCGTAGGCTTCAAAGTAAACTTCTTCATAAAGTTCCTCATAAAAAACTTCTTCGTAGAAGTATTCTTCTTCATAGAAGTATTCTTCTTCGTAGTAGTAATCTTCTTCGTAGTAGTAATCGTCGGTATAATAATCATCATACCCATAGTCCATGGTATAATCATCATATCCGTAATAGACTGTTTCATATGTATATCCTGCACAACCTGTATCGTATTGTGGATTTTGATCACACTCTTGGTTATAATAAGCATCATCATATCCTGTACACTCACTAGAGTAAAGAGTAGATAAAACGCATTGTTGTATTAAATAAGCTGCTTCATACCCCGTACACTCGGAATCATATAAAGCGCTAATATTGCATTGTTGGGCTAAGTAAGCTGCCGCGTAACCTGCACAACCTGTATTATTTAAGGGGCTTGTACAATCCAGAGCATTACCAGAACCTAAACCATACAAAGAGCCACCACTTTCTAATAAAGTATTCACCGCATTACTGCTAGAATTCCAATCATAGTTAACACAAGTTCCAGCTATATTGGTAGTCCCTGTACTGCACTCGTCAAAGAAATGATAAGTATAAATATCTGAAGTTGTTGGACCTTGCTCTCCGATAAGTACATCATGTTGAATAATATCCAATTCGCCATATCTATATTCAAATGTATTGTTAGGATATAACCAGACTTCAAAGCTGTTATCAGAATTAGCACGATTGTATTCCCGCATCTTATACCAGCCAAAAATGGTGTAATCATCAAAGGCTTTGGCTCTCATAGCTGAACCACCATCTTTTATCAGGTCAGTCCAGAATGGAAATAAAGTATTGGTGTATTGAGGCAGTGGATCAGGCGTGTAATCCCCACAATAACTACCCGTCAGGTTAAAGTGTAGACAGCCATTGGTAGCCATTCTCGCTTGGGTAAAGTCATTACCATAAAAGGTAAAAGTAAAGCCTAAGTCAAAGGCTGCTGAAACTGAATCATCATTTGAGCCTAGCCCTGTTACCCCTGATGAATTAGTTTGTAAATCGTATAAGGGTTGGTTTGCTTCAAAAATATAAGTTGCATTTACTGAAACTGCAAAAAATAATAAAATTAAGTATTTGATTCTGCCCATTGTTTCTTACAAGTCTTTTTACTTTGCCACTTACCAGCATGTTCAGTACCTTCTGGCCACCTAGTATCTTTACACTCTTTCATAAAATTACTATAACGTACTTTTTCTTTCTTTTGTGCTTTCTTATTATCTGCTTTAAGTTTCGCTTTGTACGCTTTGTAGTCAGGTCTTTTTTCTGCATTCTCTTTCCAAGAACTAGTAGCAGCTGCACTTATATCACCCATATAAGGACAAGGTGTTCCAGCCATTTCCATTGCTTGGAATACTCTCGTATCCTGACAAAGTAATGCGACTGCTGCTACTTTCATACCCATGTCATAGATATATTTAGAAAGTTTTAATCTTTCGCAATTTTCATCTACTACAGTTCTACCACCCGATAATCCAAAGATTTGTCCTTGGAATGCTCCGCTTCTACCAGTTGTACATAAGTCTTGTGAATAAGACATAATGCTTGGCGCGATAGCTGAAGCTGGTGGAGCTTCTTGTTTAATATTTTGTTCAATTCTTTGTACTGAACTAGACTCATTAATATTTCTATTAGTATTGTCTGAAATAGATTGACTTTGATTATAATTTTGATTAGTATTATCTGTCTCAACTTTTGAATCTGAAGTAGAAGTATTTGTATTAGTATTATTACTAGTATTAGTATTATTGTTTGTATTACTACTTGTAGAATTAACTGTTGAATCTGACGTATTTACATTAGTATTCGTGTTATTGTTAGTGTTTGTTGAAGTACTTGTATTAACATTAGTATTAGCATTGGTATTTGTTGCATTGCTAGTACTAGTATTAACATTAGTATTAGCATTGGTACTAGTGTTTGTGTTTGTATTCGCGTTAGTATTTGTTGCAGTACTAGTGTTTACATTAGTGTTTGCGTTAGTACTAGTATTAGTGTTTGTGTTCGCGTTAGTGTTTGTATTTGTGTTAGTATTCGCGTTAGTATTTACGTTGGTATTAGTATTTGTGTTGGTATTTGTATTCGCATTTGTATTAGTGTTGGTGTTTGTATTAGTGTTGGTGTTTG
>Ga0209349_1001084_pt1 | contig 13637 bp, 17 predicted proteins | sample ETNvirnome_2_130_FD_184067 | JGI IMG/M metagenome (GOLD analysis project Ga0209349, IMG submission 184067) | Marine viral communities from the Pacific Ocean - ETNP_2_130 (SPAdes) (version 2) | ecosystem: Environmental > Aquatic > Marine > Oceanic | place: Pacific Ocean | collected 2013-06-22
CCATACACATGAATGGTCATGGGCAGACTTTAATATTGTCTTGCCTTGGACTTGGTTTAATGTTGGTCCCGCTATAACAGACAGCAGTGAGGATTAGAATGTGGCGTGGCTCATTGATCTTATCTCGTCTTTATTCAAAGCTATTATACCTACTGTCGTCGCTCAAATCGAAGCTCCCGACACGGGGAAAAAGGCTGATGCTGCTGATCCTATTCTCAGCAAGTCTTTGCATGATAGGGTGCGGAAGCACGAGAGCGATATTCGTGGAGTCGGGATCAATCGCAAGGATTGGACCAGACGTTGAGGGAAAAATTTATGTAAAAGTAGATGGACAGTGGGTTCTAACAGACAAAAACGTAGCTATCCCCGAAGGCTATTATATTGTTCCTCCTAAAAATTTAGACCCATAGAAATTAGTACAACCTTAATTGACCCCATCTATAATAAGGAGGTAGTTTTAAACTACCTCCTTTTTTTATTAGAGAAACAAATGAACAAACTTAAAATCCTTGGTGTTTATGCAAACGAAGGAGGATGTGCTTACTATCGTCTTATCATGCCATTACAAAAACTAGCCCAACTATACCCAGACAAAGTTGAAGTTAAGCTTGTTCAAAATCCCCTACAACTAAATATGGAAACAGGAGAGATGCCAACAGATGATGCACCTTATCCTGATATAGATTGGGCCGATATAGTTCTTATAAATAATATTTCTAACTTTGGTGGCCCCTACACAGCGAGAGTTATAGGAATCTCAAAGCAGAGAGGTAAGTTTGTTCATTTTGATACCGATGATCTCCTTACTGATTTGTACGAAGGACATAGATTAAAACAAACCTATGAAGAAAAGAATTTATATGAAATAACTAAATGGATGTATTTCAATGCTGACCTCGTTACTGTGACACAGAAGAAATTTGCTGAGAGAGTTAAGTCTTTTGTAGGAGGAGTTCTCGCAGTTATAAAAAATTCTATTGATTATACTCTTCCTTGTTGGAACATGCAACGAGTAAAGATAAAGGGAGTAAGTAGGGTAGGATGGGCAGGTGGGATTCATCATGAGGAAGACGTTAAAGAGTTTGCTGGGGTACCGTGGTCGGTGAATCAAAAGGTAGGAAAAGAAAAGGTACAGTGGGATTTTTATGGCGCACCTGCACCTCAAGAGAAGGGCAAAGCCAAAGAATGGCAGAACGAGGTGTGGGATAACTATAAAAGGATACTCCTTGGGGGGTTTAAGAAAGCAAATAATTGGTCTATAGGACAAGCTCTCCCCCCAGATAGATATGGCAGTATGTATGCCAACATGGAGTTAGCAATAGCACCACTTCAGATGAATGCGTTTAATGATAGTAAGAGTGAGATTAAGGTAGCTGAGTGTGGGAGATATAAAGTACCCTTGATAGCCTCCAATGTAGGATGTTATGATGAAACTATAGTTAACGGGGAGACAGGGTATTTAATAGATCCCGATGCCCCAAGAAGCCAGTGGGTTAAGATCCTCTCGAAATGTATAAAAAACCCCAAGCACGTTGAGACGATGGGCCGTAATCTACGTCAAATAACGGACGAATACTTCGACATCAATAAGGTGGCAAAGCACAGACTGGAGCTGTATGAGCAGTGCTTTAAGCTCCTGAGTGAGAGGCACAAGGAAGCAACCTATAACAAGGAGTGGTCGTTCAGTGGGAATGGTTAGGATATTATCTGGTTGGTCCAACCCTGGTGGCTCAACCGTTGCGTTCATTAATCTAACTAATTTGCTAAATAAGGCGGGCATTGATGCTATATTCTATGGCCCACATAACTGGCATTTGGATAAGTGCAGATCTGCGAACACCTCTAGATTAGATATAACTGATGAGGAAGATACTCTCATAGCTCACTTTGTTCCCCTAAAAGAAGAAAAAATTCCAATAAAGAAGGTGATCTTCTCTTGCCACGAAACAATATTATTTCCTCTTAAAGAGAAACCCCTTCAATCTGTGGACACTATACACTTTGTCTCCGAGTGGCAAAGAGATTGGCAGGATGTTGATACTCCCTCTGTTGTTATTCCTAATATTGTCGATAAATGTGAGAGAAAAGGTTCACATAAACGAGGGGCTGTGGGTATAATAGGAAGCATTGACAGCCACAAGCAGACTGCCTTGGCAATTCAAGCTGCCTTGGATTCTGAGCCTAAAGATACCCGAATCCTTATTTTTGGGAGCGTAACCGATGAAGATTATTACCAAGAACATGTTAAACCTTTAATAAAGAACAACAAGAGAGTTAAGATAGTAGGGAAGTACGATGATAAAACAGTTATGTACAATATGATTGATGCTGTTTATCACGCAAGTAGGGCTGAGACGTATGGGTTAGTTAGGCATGAGTGCGAACAGCATGGAATACCATTTAATGATATGTTTAAATCCTCTGCACATTCAGAGTATTGGCCTGAGGAGAGGATACTGGAGGCATGGAAGAAAGTAATAGACTAGTAACAGTAATTTGCTCAACTTATAATTCTGCTAATTGGATAGAGGGGTATCTTAAAAATATAAATAATCAATTTTTAGCCGAATTTGATATTATTTTTGTAGATGCTAACTCATCGGACGGATCTCTACAAAGTATAAAAAAATTTAATTTTAGGGAGGGGATTAGTAGTAGTATCGTGGAGTCTGAGACTAAAATTAATGTCTATGAAGCTTGGAATAAAGCAATAGATATAGCTAATACCCCGTATATAATAAATATTAATACAGATGACAGGTTATACCCTACAGGTTTACTCATATATTTATCGTATGCAAACTCTTTCCCTTCTGTTGATATTTTCTATGGGAGTTGTGCTATTTGTGATGATGTAAATCATAAAACAATAACTGGACTGTTCCAGTGGCCCGAGTATAGCCACGAGGTTCTCCTTAAAATGTGTATAGGGGGTCCGTTCCCTATGGTTAAGAGAGAAAGTTTGATTGAAGACGGCCTGTTTAACCCAGAGTTTACTATTTCTGGTGATTACGAGATGTGGCTTAGAATGTCTAAAAAAGGGAGAGAGTTTTGCAAAGTAGTTGAGTCTGTAGGCAGCTACTATAGAAACCCAGAAGGGATAAGCACCAAACCCTCTGGGATGCCCGAGCATATTAAACAAGATATTCTTATACGGGATATGTATAAATGAAATACTCCATAGGAATTACCACATACAAGTACAGATTTGAGAAATGGTTTAGACCTCTATTAAATCAAATTAAAGAGTTTAGACCTGACATAGAAGTTTTAGTTTCTATTAATGGGGAAAATAACGAGACTTTTGATGAGGAGTTTCGTAGCGATATTCTAAAGTTTGTATCTGAAGTGCCTAATACCTTTATTACTATGTATCCTAACTTTAGAGGCTTATGTAAAATGTGGAATAATCTTATGATTAATTCTACCCATCATAATATGCTATTTCTTAATGACGATATTACCATTCAAAGTTCCACATTTTTTGATGAGTTAGAAAAAATTATAGATCAGGGATTTAATCTTTTTAAGATAAATGGAAGTTGGAGCCATGCCTTCTTAGACAGAAGAGTTGTGGATCAGGTAGGCTGGTTTGATGAGCGTTTTTTAAGCATGGGGGAGGAGGATGGAGACTTTGAGTGGAGATTAGGAAAGCTATTAGGGGGGCAAAGCATCCATAGCGTATCCCTACCTTATATTATAAACCATGTAGACCATGATAATTGTTTAGTAGGAATGAACAAAACTAACCATAAGTATTCTCAGTTTAATCTTGATTTTGCTTTTGGAACCAAATATAAAGTTGACCCCGCAGGAGAAAACTATGGTATAATGAATAGGAGTGTGGTCTGTAATAGTCCAACCCCCCCTCTTCATACTACCGAATCGTTCTACTGGGAAAATAGGGATAAACTATAATATGCCTAAAGATAAAAATAAAGTGTGCTTCATTATATCTCATAAGTATTTTAGAGGATATAAATCCTACTTAAAATATTACATAAATAATATACAGAAGTTTTATCCTGAAGCTTTAACTATTGTAGTTGATAATAATTCTGTTTACGGAGATGATATTTTTGATACCTTACAGGGGTATAAAAATATTGTTATTTTAACAAACGAAAGTGAATCTAAGTTTGAAATTGGCGCATACTGTGAGGGCATAAGATATTTATTTGATAATAACATCATTAATAAACGTGGTTCAAGGTATGAGTATTATATTTTTACTCAAGATACCTATATTATTAAGAATAAATATGATTTTAAAAATCATCAAGATATGGCTTGTGCCCTTCACGCTGCTGAACATATAGGATATCAAGGTAATTTTATGGGTGGAGAGGTTGCTGTACGATTACTTTCACAATTAAATATAGATGATCCTGGGAATTGCCTAAAACAGGCTTGGTGTAGTTCTTTTATTTTACATAAATCAAAAGTGAGGGATTTTTTAGAGATAGTGGGGGACGCTGTCCTTACCGTAAGAAGGGATAGTGAATGTGGGGAGCGTTATTTATCAGCGATACTTTATAGCCTAAATGACAATAAAATATCTGATATTGACTCTACTCCCCTGTCATATAACCCTTGGACAGACGATCCATTGCGTATAGAAGTAGATAATTACTTTATGAAAAAATTACAGCAAAAAACAGAAAATACAAAGGATGACGCGTGAAGAATTTAAATAAAGTTTGTTTTATTATTGCACATAAGTATGTGAGGGGGTATAAGTCCTATCTTAAATATTATATCAGCAATATTCAAGAGCTATACCCCGAAGCGTTAACTATTGTAGTTGATAACAATTCTCTCCATAAGGATGATGTGTTTGATACCTTACAGGAGTTGGACAATGTAGTTTTATTAGAGAATGATATTACTTCTAAGTTTGAGTTAGGTGCTTATCAAGTTGGGATGAGATACATCGTGGATAACAACTTGGTCGAAGACTACGAGTATTATGTCTACACCCAGGATAACTTTGTGTTAAAAAATAAGTATGATTTTAACGAAATGCATTCAACTAAAACCTATGCTAGACCTCTTGTTTCTTTCTACCCTGATGGAGAGTGTGGAGCAGTTGTTATTCCTATAATGGAAAAATTACAGATGAATGATAATTGGGATAAAATAAACTTTTGCTGGTGTAGTAGCTTTATTGTAGCTACTAACAAAGTCCTACAGTTGTATGAATACCTAAAACAGATTGTTGTTACTTGTAGATGGGAGAGTTGCGCTGGAGAGAGGTACTTGGCTAGAATCCTTTGGGAATTAAACGAACACAAAGATTGTGGGGATATCGACGGCAGTGCATCGGATTTAGCGGTTAGGCATTATGATACATGGAGTGTTGATGTTCTTTCCCCTGCTACATCTTACTTTGTTAAGCAAGTACAACAGAAAAACGAGCATACAGTAGATAAAGATACTCCCCAGCCGATAGTCTTTATTCATAAACAGGATCTTGAAGATGCTTTTGATAAAAGGTAGTTTATGTGTAAGGTGGTTGCTATCTGTGGAGATTCTGGAAGTGGAAAAACAACTATGGCTTATACCTTAGATAAGTACTTAGCTAAATCTACTATCCTTGAGTGTGACAGGTATCATAAGTGGGAGAGGCATGATCCTCACTGGAAAGAGTTTACTCATTTAAATCCTTACGCTAACAATATTAGCTTAATGAACGAAGATGTTAAACAGCTTAAGAGAGGTGTTGATATTTTTCGGAGAGACTATGATCATACGACTGGAAAGTTTACAGAGGACAGAAAAATTGAATCTTCCGAAAATGTTATTCTTTGTGGACTCCATACTTTTTCTTGTGACACAGAGTTGTACAATCTAAAAATATACATGGACACGGAAGAAGATCTTAAAATACAATGGAAAATATGCAGAGATACTTCTAATCGGGGGTATTCTATGAAAAGGATTAAGCAGCAGATAGCTACTCGTAAACCTGATTATCAAAAGTTCCTTCACCCTGTTGCGGAAGATGCAGATATTATTGTTAATTTTTATACTGAATATAATACCTCTTATCTTGATTCGGTAAAAGGGATTGGTAGGAGCTTACGGGTGTTTATAAAAGAGCCACACGATGTTACTGCTATTGTCAAAAAATTTAAGAATATTGGAGTAGGTATAAAGCTTCCAAACTCAAGTAGGGAAGGATATGTACAAATTAACGTAGAAAACTATAAGAAGATAGATACAAATTATTATTACGATTATATTATGATTTGTGTTTTCCCATTTTTAGGATAGAACTGATATGAATTTAGAACTACATGGACAAGAACGAAACAAACTGATTCTCGCTAATTTAGAGTTTTTAAAAGATAAAGCTTTTGTAGAATTTGGAGTCTGTCATGGAGGCTCGTTCAAAAATTTTTACGAGTTATATAAGCAGCACGAACTACCGATAAATTTTATGGGTTTTGATTCCTTTTTAGGAATTCCAGAGGAAAAAAATGATCCTAATAGTATTTGGTATGAAGGGCAGTTTGATCGGAGAGGTGTGAGTCCTCGCAATGGGCCGAGCAACTGGGCCGACTTGCAACATGGGATTGGTGCGCCCATAGAAGATGTTCAAATTATAGATGGTTGGTTTAAAGATACATTAAATGAAACTTCTGCACAATTATTAGGACAAAAAATAGGTATAGCGCATATTGATTGTGACACCTATACCTCTACTTTAGAGTGTTGGCAGTGGATGATAGAAAACGATCTTTTAGTAAATGGGTCTCTTATTATTTATGATGATTGGGGGGCTCACTTAGAAGCTAATTGTGAACCTCATGAAGTCGGGGAAGGAAAAGCACATTATGAAATAGCTAAAAAAACAACATTTGAAGATTTAGGTATGTATATTATAGATTCTTCCTTTTATGAGGTTAAGATGTTTAGGGTTATAAAATGAAAGATTGGGAACTAATAGACTTGGGGAAGCAGTTATCTTCCTTTGTTGTAGGTACTGAGGGTAACATCTCTAAACGAACTGAGGAGGGGTTTAGAATTAAAGGAAGTGGTACTTCTTTAAATTTGATGGATTTTAGTCTTGTCGAGTGTGATATAGATGGAAAACCTCTTCCTAATCAAACCAGTAAACCAAGTATGGAAGCAAGTTTCCATTCTTGGATATATAAGAATTCTGATTTCCAAATAATTGCCCACACTCATCCTACAAATCTCCTAAAAATCTTATGTACGGATTACACTAACGAGTTTGCTCATAGCCGAATGTTTCCTGATCAAGTAGTATTCAACGGGAAGGAGTCGTGTGCCGTTTCCTACGCTACCCCAGGTGCCTCTCTGACTGCGCAGATAGCTGCCTCTGTAGAAGATTTTAAGAATAGACATTTGTATTTTCCCAAGTTACTCCTGTTGGAAAATCACGGCTTAGTATGCTGTGCAAATTCAAGTAAGGAGGCTATTATAATGACAGAGATTTGTGAGAAAGCAGCAGAGATATTCATAGGGTCTAAATTGTTAGGAACTATTAGCCCTCTATCCCCTCGTAATATAGAAGATGTTGCATCCCACGAAGACGAGAAGTATCGAAGGAGTTTAACTTGATTATCTTTGTTGATATAGATGAAACTATTTGTTTCTACGAAGAAGAAATACCTCTTGATGGTAAGAAAGACTACTTCAGAGCAATCCCCAACTACAGTAATATTGATAAAGTAAACAAGCTTTACGAAAACGGAGATACGATAGTTTATTGGACAGCTAGAGGTAGTCGCAGTGGCATTGACTGGACTGACTTTACAAGAGATCAACTAACTTCTTGGGGTTGTAAGTTTCATGATTTAAAATGTAATAAGCCATACTATGATAAGTTCATAGAAGACAGAAGCGTAAGGATAGAGGAGTTATGAAAAACCACTTGACTGTGAAATTGTACCCAGGTATTGGGAATTATCTTAAATACAAAACAATATTTAATGAGTTATTGAGCCTTGGAAAGTTTGATGAGATTAGATGCTCTGTGTCTAGGGCGGTTGTTGAAGATAGCAGAGGATCCTATGAGGATATTGAAGCATGGTATCAGAGTCATTATGATGTACTAAATTTCCTATTTTCAAAGGATAAAAATATAACTGTTGTAGATAATCAGGAGTTTGAACTACGTCACCCAAGAGATTTTGCTCTGCCCATTGTCCCTAAAATACAGAAAGATATAATTAAGGAATTTTCAGGATTCCTTGATTTGCCTGATGAGTATGTTACTATAACTCCTAAGGTTTGGAGCGATACCTTTCATTATGATCATTATGAGAGTCTAAAGAAAGACTTCTTTAAAGCTTTAAAGTCTTTAGAATCAAAAATTGTCATTATAGGAGAACGCAACATTACTCCTAGTAGGGAGTACAGTGTTGTGCCTTGTTTTTCTATCTACGAAGACATAGTAAGCGAGTTTCCTGACCATATAGACATGACCACACCAGAAACAAAAAATAATAATGATATTCCAGAGCTAAAGAGAAGTTTTTATATTATGAATAATGCGAAGTTAAACATACTTCTCACACATTCTGGGGCTAAAGTATTGATGCCTTTTGTAAGTGATAATATCTTAGGATTATATCATGGGAATCATTGGGACAACTGGAATCCAGGAGAGTTGGATGCTAGACCTAACATAAACTATGTTAGTAGTTTTCAAATCCTTATTGATCACATTAGAACAAGCTATGAAAATAATATCGCATAGAGGCAATCTTTCTGGACCTGAGACCTCTGAAGAAAACCACCCAGAAGACATTGATATTGCGCTTTTACAGGGTTTTGATGTCGAGGTAGATGTATGGTGGGACCAAGGCATTTATTTAGGCCATGATGATCCTGAATATAAAATTTCAAAAGAATGGCTGCTAGACCGAAAAGATCATTTATGGGTTCATTGTAAAAACCTAGAAGCAGCGTTTCAATTGTCTAATGAATTCAAATGTTTTTGCAGCGACGTAGACCCTTTTTGTTTTATGAGCCAAGGGCACATATGGGTAAATGATGTGACTGTACATCCGCCGAATAATTGTGTGGTTCCGTTACTTGGTCTAGAAGATATAAAGAATTATCAGTTTAAGGGTGCAGCCTTCGCTATCTGCACAGATTACCCTGTAGAGCTACTATGAAAAATGTTCAATTAGTTATCCCTATGGGTGGGGATAGTGGTATATTTAACGATGCTGGTTATGAAGGCCCTAAGTGGTTGATAGACGTGGATGGTAAGCCCATGATTCAACATGTGCTTGATCAGTTCCCAGGTGTCGATGATATACTATTTATTTGCAGAGAGCAGGATTTAGAGCATCAAGAGTTCTTAACGTCTTTAGGTGGGAGAGTGGTTACAGTGAAGCATAGCAGCGGACCTGTGGATACTGTTCTTCAATCCTCTCAACACATAGCAGATGATAGGGAAGTTATTATCAGTTATTGTGATCATGGAATGGTTTGGAACTTCTCATCTTTTCTAAATGAGGTCCGAGATGGTGATCATGAAGGAGCAATGACATGCTATAAAAAATTCCATCCCCATATGCTAGGCACTAGTAATCTGTACACTTATTGTTTGAGTAGAGAAACTAATCTATTAGAAGTTCAAGATAAGCAACCTCATACAGAGGAAAGACATAACCAATTTATTTCAAGTGATGTGTTCTACTTCAAGAGTGGAGACATCATGAAGAAGTATTTTGAGACATCCATTAAAGATTCTAGCATGAATGGGTTTATCTCTTCAGTGTACAATTTACTTCTTAAGGATGGTTTAAGTGTTCACGTCCATGAGGTAGAAAAAATGCTATTGTGGGCCACACCAGAAGATTTAAACATATACAAGCAGTGGTCCAACTACTTTAACAGAAAGCCTTTAATCGAAGATGAGGAACAAAACTTCACGGTGGTTGTGCCTATGTGTGGTAAGGGGAGTAGATTTGTTAAGGAGGGGTATAAGCTTCCTAAGCCGTTACTCCCTATAGATAACGCTCCTATGTTTGCAGGAGTCGTTAATTGTCTTCCTAAACATAAAGACAACGTCTTTATTTGTTCTGAAGAGCACAACGCCGAGGATCTGATTAAGAGTTATTACCCTGAAGCAAAAGTTAAAAGTATAGACTATGTAACTGAGGGGTTTGCAGAATCTTGTGAGATTGGGATTAACCTTATTAACCAGGAAGATCCAATTCTCATATCTCCCTGCGATAACGCAGTGTCTTATGATGAAGATAAGTTCCTTAGTATGATGGATGATGAGAGTAATGACGTAATTTTCTGGGTTATAAGTGGTAGCCAAGCGCCTCAGGTAAATCCAGCCATGTATACTTGGGTGGCTGTTGATGATGATAACCATATACGCGACATGGTTTACAAGCAAAAGCCTGATAGTGATTTAAAAACTACTCCTGTAAGTATTGGAATCATGTATTTTAGAAAAGCTAAGTATCTATTAGATGGTCTTTATAAAAATCGTGATCAGAATATAAGACCAACAGGAGAGCTTTGTATGGATAGCGTTGCCCATCAACTTGCAAAAAGTAACTATAAAGTAAAAGTGTTTGAGGTAGATCACTACGCTTGTTGGGGAACACCTGATGATTATAAAACTTATAATTATTGGAGGGAGTATTTTGATTAAACTATTGGGAATTAACGATTCTCAAATCTGTTATATGCATGACACACTCACTGATCAACTTTACACCCGAGAGTACTACCTTTATTGTCTCAGACTTTTGATTGATGAAGTATCTAAAGATACGGAACCTGTTAATGTGATTTTTGGGAATCTGAAGATGGGTGGCTATGAGTTTCAAAATACTAACAAAACTCTTAGCATTGATTTTCAGCCAGAACATACTTTAGTTAAAGCGGGAGGTAGGTCAGTAGAAGAGATAGTGTGGGGAGATATTGATACTGATGATAATAGTAAGTATTTGGTTAGAATAGATAAGTTTGATCACTATCGGACTTTAGATGGCGTCATAGAGTACAGCCTACCAAACATTATAAATATGCAGACTTGTTCTGATGAAAGAATTCTTGAATATTCAAAAAAATGTAGGTACATCGCTCCCCTCATATATGATACAGATAGACTAGAAAATAACAAAAGATCAGGAGTGTTCACGCTCTTTACTTTAGGCAGTAGCCCAAGGAGAGATCTCTTTCATAAATCTACAGGGATAGAAAACATCTCTGGTGTGTTTTCTTCTTCTAAATTATCTGATCTTTACTATAATAAAGCAATCATGGTTAATATCCACCAGACCGAGCATCACCACACCTTTGAGGAGTTAAGGGTATTGCCTGCATTATCCCAGGGGGTGGTGATAGTCGCTGAAGAATCTCCTTTAAAACAACACATCCCTTATTCAGATAGTATCATGTGGTCTAGCCTAGAGAACATGAGTGATGTTATTCGTGATGTAGAAAGTAATTACCAAAGCTATAGAGAAAAGCTTTTCACCAATAAGCTATCTAAAACATTACAGAAGCTGAGACAAAATAACGCAGCCAATATTTCGAAATTGGTAAGGATAAATAATGAGCATTGATTGGTTATATAATAAGAAGTACACGGACAAGTTTAGAGGAGACCCGTTGATCCCAGGAGTACCAGGGGGACATACCTTCACAGAGGTTTATCAAAAATACCTACCTGATTCTAAAAGGATTTTGGAGATAGGTACTCAACAGGGAGGATTCATTAAGTTCTGTAAGGATCAGATGGCGGGTATCTTTTTTGTTGGAGCAGATCTGTATCCATTTCCTAAACAGGGAGAGAATTGTTGGGTGGATGGAGAATCCTTTAACGACCTAGCTGATGACTATTATATTGGAGATGCTTTTACTGATACTTTTCTGAAGTGGGTAGGTAATAGAATGTATACCAACTCTTTTGATTTAGTTATTGATGATGGTCCGCATACTTTAGAATCCCAAAAATGGATGATAGAGAAGTCTTACCTCCTTTTAAGTGATACAGGAGTATTCATATGTGAGGATGTAGAGAGCTTAGATTTTGCTAAACAAATCAAAGCAGTAAGTCCATTTCCTGAATCAACGGAGATTTGGGATAACTCAGCTAAGAGTGGTCGTTGGGATGATATTTGCGTAATTATTGATAACAGAACTGCGTGACATACTATGCCTAAAAACAAAGACAACATTAAGCTGAGTGTGCTAATCCTCTCTATTCCCAGCCGCCTTCACTTTCTTAAACCCTTAATGGAAAAATTGGAAGATCAAATTGGGGATAGACAAGATGTAGAGATTATCTCTCTCATGGATAATAAATCCTTTGGTATTTCTGAGAAGAGAAATGAGTTAATGAAACTGGCTAGGGGCTCTCATCTAACTTGGATTGATGACGATGATGATGTGGCTGATAATTACATTTCTAAATTAACTGAGGCCATTTATTGTAATCCGCAGGTTGATGTTATCTCGTTTAATCAGTTGTGTTACCTAGAAGGTATCGAAGCTAAGGTTTTCTCTAAGATGGGTAATCCGCACGAAGATGTCACCATAGATCCATCTAACCCTTCTAGGTATAAAGATACGTTAAGACCCCCTTACCATTGGTGTGTTTGGAAAACGTCTCTCGCTAAATTAGAAAACTTTAGGAGTAATGTATTAATTCAAGGATCAGATGTAGGTGAAGATATTGATTGGTTGTCTAGGTTGTACCCCAGAGTGAAACAAGATGTTTACTTAGAGAACGATGTTCTCCATATTTATCGGTACTCTAAAAATATTAGTGAGTCTCTATGAAAATATTACTAACAGGAGCTAAGGGGCTTGTGGGTTCAACCATTAATGCTGATATTAGGCTTATGGGGAGAGATAAAGTAGATCTTAGAGATTGGAACAGTACCTATTGTTACTTCAAAGACTCTAAACCAGATTCTGTTGTCCATACGGCTGCGCGAGTAGGAGGTTTGGGGGCAAACTTAAATTATATGGGGGAGTTCTTTTATGATAATATGCTTATCAATCTCAATGTGATAGAAGCCGCTAGAAGAATAAATGTAAATAAAGTACTCTCCTTTATGTCTACTTGCATCTTCCCTGACGATGTAGATTATCCTATTACTGAGGATATGCTCCATAACGGGGAACCTCATTATTCTAATTATGGTTACGCTTATGCAAAGAGAATGTTGGATGTCCAAAGCAGAGCTTACAACCAGCAATATGGTGTGCAAGCTAAGGATAACAGCGTGGTGTTTGGGACAAAGTATACCTCAGTAATTCCCACTAATATTTACGGACCTAATGATAATTTTGAATTAGAAAATAGCCATGTGGTCCCTGCTCTTATTCATAAATGCTATGTTGCTAAGAGGGACAAAACTCCTTTGGTTATTTGGGGGAGTGGTAAACCCCTAAGAGAATTTGTTTACTCTGAAGATGTAGGGAGGATTACCCAATATCTTCTAGAACACTATGATAGTCCTGATCCATTGATTATTTCTACAGGCCAAGAACATTCCATTGAGGAGTTAGTTATTGCAGTTGCTGATGCTATGGATTTTAAGGGACCAATCATCTATGATTACAATAAACCAGACGGTCAGTATAAGAAGACAACTTCTAATGAGCGTTTAATGGCCGTT